>ENA-OQAY01000149-OQAY01000149.1-human-gut-metagenome-genome-assembly--contig:-NODE-149-length-19369-cov-0.888473_pt1 | contig 19369 bp, 20 predicted proteins | sample MGYA00242740_ERZ504537 | MGnify/ENA primary metagenome ERZ504537 (study PRJEB26092, sample SAMD00036272) | human gut metagenome | host: Homo sapiens | study: EMG produced TPA metagenomics assembly of... | reverse complement strand
GAACACATTTGTTATATAATACATAAAATTTAGCTTTTGGGTGGAAAATTTTTGTGATATAATAACAATCGCTGTTAATTCAGCAAAGAAGAGATAAATTGATGTGTCAGACTCTCCTCATCAGAGGAGGTGGTAATTATGACAGAATACGAATTAATATCCCTTATAGTGGGAGTCGTAACTATGACATTTACCATTCTTATGTATTTTAAAAAGTAAATTTTTAAATTAATTACTTTATAAATAAAAAGAAGTCATGACATAACGTCTGACTTCTTTTCTCAACCCATTCTGAGAAGAGGCTGACGGCTTCAACATCAGTTTTCTCTTCTTTTTTCATATTTATTATACTACATAGTTTATGATTTTGCAAAATAAATAATATCGTCTAATTTATATTATTACCATAAACTTTCGCCTTTTTTTCTTAATTCTTTTAAATATCGTTCTTCTTCCAATCTATTAAAAAATGCAATCTCCTCTTCATTAACACCTACACTAGCTTGATATTCATCTTCTTTAATTTCAGCAGGAGTTCTATGTTTATAATGATATTCTTCACCAAAACAAGGACATTTCATAAATATATTTTTAAAGCAAGTCATTGGCTTAGTTACAAACATTATTGGATGAAATAATATATAAAATGGTGCAATTATTATGAATACAATTACGTCTAATAAAAGACGAAACATATCAGTAACTATGGCTAAAGCAATACCAATGACAAATAATGACAAAATACCAATAGCAATATATTTTAAAAATCCTAATATATCCATAAAAATATCCATAATAACACTCCCTCGTAAACTATTTTCTAATATAATTATACTTTTTTATCATATTAAATTCAATCTGTATTATCATTGTTAGTGTCATTATCTACATTATTATCGTTATCACTGTTATTGTAACGAGGATAATTATTAGAAGTATTATTTATATCATCATGGTTATTATCATTATAATAGCCACGAAAAGTATTTGTTTTTAAAGGTTTTGGAAGTTCGTCTTGTTGCATTTTTTGTTCAGCCTTTTTTAATGCATACTCATAATTAGCATTAGGACTCATATTATTTTTTATTTCTCTTCTAATATATTCATTTTGAGCATTTTCTTTTTCATTTGGGCTAGTATTATGTTTTAAATTGCCAGCCTTTTTTTGTGTATCCATTCGAACTTTAAGTTCTCTGGCATTTTTAGTATCTCTTTGAGCTTCATAATAAGATTTTAATAGCCCACTTTCTATACCCATTTGTGCTAGGTTTTTTGCTGTTCCTAGTGTTCCTTTGCCATAGTTTAAAGCTGTTTTTCCTGCTCCTTTGAGGTCTCCTCTTCCTGCTTGCATTCCTATGCTTTTCATATTAGATAAAAAGCCTGCTGCTCCTCTAGCGGAATTTCCTCCTGGCATTCTTGAAGCTACGTCCCAAGCACCTTTCATTCTCATAGCTTTAGTAGGCATTGCTTTTAATTGATTGGATAAATCATTACCATTTAAAGCTGGTTGTCCAGAAGATATTGCTTGTGCTAAGTTTGGTAGCTTATAGACAAGCATACACATTATACCAAGTGAAAAGGCAAGTTGCATAAAGGTTAAGAAGTTTTTCTGTAAATCAAGTGATTCTCCACCTGAAACAAAATTTTCTACAGCACTTGTTAGCATTGGTTCAAGTATCGCTGTTACAAAAGCTACAATACTTACTTTGGTGGCATAATGTATAAGTGAACTTATAGCTCTTTCAAATAAAAATTTTGTTGGTTTAAACATTCCTATAGACATGGTTAACATAGTAAATATAGCCATTACCCAAAATTCTACTCTTACTACCATTATTTGAGCTGAAATTACTAATATGCAGGCTACAATTACTAAAAATATCACTACAGCTAATATTAGAGCAAATGGGCTTGTGGTAAAGGATATTTGAGAAAAACTATTCCATGTATTTTCAATAATTTTAAAGGCATTGCCCATTATATCATCAGGCATAAGTATGCTATTTTCGCCACCACCTGCGATATAGCCTATTCTTTCAAAACTAGCAAAAACAGCATGAGCAATTCCCATACCTAAAATCCAATTTGTTATTAAAAATAGATACATTGCCATTTTTAAGGCGTTAGATATCATGTATTTTATGATATCGTCTTCTATTTTTAGCATTAAGGTTATTGCTACATCAATAGCCCAAGCACAAGCGAGAATTTTCACACAAATGGGATATAAAAATTCAGCACCTTTTTGACATTTATAGATAAAACTCATCATCATTTGTCCTAAAAAATTAGCAGAGTTGGGGTCGGGTTTAGGTTCGGGCAATGCTGATAAAAGAGCTATCTGGAACAATGAACATATATCCAAAATATATTCCTAAATTGATAATTACTGTCATAGATAAAATCATACGTAAAAAAGTAGTAGTGGTAGCAGATAATTCTCCAAATGCTAGCATTCCAGCAGAGCCAACTATTAGGCAAGTCACAATTATTCTAGGTACTTTATCGGTTAAGATAGCTCCATCAGTATCTAATGAACCATTATCATAAGTACCGATAAATTTTTCAAATATATCGTCCCAAGCAAGTTCTGGTGTTTGAGCAAAGCAGATAGATGAAAGTAATAATAATATTCCTATAGTCAGTAGTATAATCTTTGTTTTTTTCATAATCCATAACCTACTAATTTTTTATAGTCTTCAATATTTTGTTGTTTGTTCATTTCTATATCAGATAAAACTTTTTGTGAGTTGTTTTTTACATCTATTGCCATATTTTCATTTATCTTCATACCTGCTTGTTTTTGAGCATTTTCTTGTAATTGTTCGGTAGCTGTAACAGATAAAAGAGTAGATAATAAAGCGTTTGTTTTTGCTGCTTCCATAGTATTTTGACTAGCTATTTGTCCGCTTGCCTGCATGGCTTCTTTTGTTCCTTGTGCTTTAGATAGATTTTGCAGGGAAGTTTCTAATTGATTAATGCTATTTTCTACTTCTTGTTGACGTCTACCTATAGATAAAGCAGAATAATAGGTTTCATCAGCTACATGGTAAAGTTTTTTTTATATTTTGTGTATATGAATTTAAATCTACTGGTTTAGTATAACCACCTGTATAAATATCTATGCCCATTCGTTCACTTAAAATACTATCTGTAGAAGTATCTTTATCTAATGTACCTATTTGAGAGTCTAAGTTGTTCATAAGATTTTTATATTCTTTATCTAATCCTGTATAATGAGCGATTAGGGCTTTAGGATCCATAGATGTTAAATCTTGTATCATCAGTGATACTTGTTTAGCTGTATTTATAGCATTTGTATAGGTATTTATAGCTGTTTTAGCATTCTCAGCTATATTTTTTATATCTTCTACATAGATGGCAGCTGTAGCTGTTTGTTTAGGTACAGTTAAACAAAATCCTACTGCTATTCCCATAAAAAATAGTTGGTATTAGATATCTTTTTTTCATTTGTATCATAACGTATCACCTCTAAACAGTATAATTAATAATTTACCTAGTGGAATTATTAATCCACTTACTATTACATATATAAAAACCATACACACTTGTATCATAAGTATCGCAAATATTATTCCTACAAATCTTTCAAAAGCATAGTTTGATTTAATAAGAGTTTTTATGAGTATTGAGATATTCATTATCATAGATGCTGGAAAAGGATATCTAGTTATTAAAAAATGTTTAAACCATGAAATAATGCTATCATAGCTTCTAATATTATTGATAATGTCAATCATTGAATCTATAAAATAAGCAAAAATAAAATTAGAAAAAAATATTAGCATATCTATAACTAATAAAAATTCTACTTCTCTAGCTATACTTTTGCCAAAAATAATGGAAATTATAACTGAAGCAATAACCAAGGATAGACAATTTCTTTTTATTTTAGAACTAATAATAGAGATTTTATCTAACATAAAAGCCTCTTTTCTATCTATAGCTATTTAATCGATTGAAGATATCTGAAATGCTATAGATATATTCAATCGTTTCTTTATATGGTGGTACTCCATTATATTCATAAATGGCATTTGCTCCAGCATTGTAGGCAGCTAAGGCATAAGTTATATTATATTGTCCAGCATACGTAAAATTATCTATTTGTGTACGCAGATAACTTGCACCACCTAGGATATTTTCTAAAGGGTTATATGGATCAACACCTATCATACTAGCAGTACCTGGCATTAGTTGAGCGATTCCAATAGCTCCAGCACCTGACATGGCATTTAGATTAAAATGAGATTCTTTCTCAAGTAGTGCTGTAAGTAATAGTGGATCAAGGCTATAGGTACTGCTAGCATAAAGTATAGCGTTGGTTATCCAGTCTGTTTGCTCTTGATTATACATGGATACTTCAGAATAAATTATATTGTAGTAATTGTTCCCTTGAGCATGCACTATAGGTGTGATGAAAAAAGATGTAATTAGCAATATATTTATGATGAATTTCTGCAATTAATTAGCCTCCTGTTCATTAGTTAAGGTTAAGGTATGTGCTAAATTATGTTTTTGAACTTTAGTATCATTTAATGTATTTGTAAGTTTATTTAAAATTATTTCTATTTGTTGACCATATTTTGAAATATTTTCATTGGATATATTAGTTAAATTAGGAGATTGACTGGCAACTACATCTAAGGTATCTTTTAATTTAAAGCCTGCTTTTATAATATTAGCTGCAATTATAGTATCTGCTATCATATCAAAAGGAAGGTCTATATTTTCTTTATAATCGCTGTAGTATTTGCTATATAAGTTATTAATATCTTTATCTACTAGAGTTTTCTTGGCAAATTCTCGTCTTTTTTCTAATTCTATAGTTAGTTTTTGTTGAGCATTATATATAATCGCTTTATTTATATAACTTAAAGATGAATGATTAGGTTCTACTGCATGAGGTGAATATTTAGTGAGAGTAAGAGCAATATCTTCTTTTTTGATGTCTTTGTATAGCATATACATAGCTGCATTGATTTCCATATCTTGATTGAATAAATTAGTTTTTTGATATAGTTCTTTCATATGCGTTTTGTACATATTTTCGACAGTAGGTCTGTTATTTTTAGTATCTAAGACATTTATAATATTTAACTGCCGAGTATTTATTTTTTTAGCAATACTTGTAATATATTCGGCATATTTAAAGTTTTCTAAAGCGTCTTTATTATTTCTAGTGCTTTGTTCTTCAGCGATGATATTTTTAATATCATTTTCTTCAATGCCTTTTTTAATAAAGCTAAGAGCTGCCCTATAATCACATTTTATATATTCTTCATCATTGTCTGTATTATTGATAGTAGCATCGTTTATAGCTACTTCTAATTGATAATCTTCTTTAAGTTCTTTTTTTTGTTCTTCTTGCGTTTTGTCATAATGAAATACTTCAGCTAATTTTTTAGCTGCTTTTTCAATTACAAGTTTGGGATAATCTTGAGGAATTTCTGGAAGTTGCATTCTGGCTGAAGTTTCTCTTATGATATGAGCAAGTTCATTTTTATTAATACCAGGATATCTGTTTAGTAGTTTTATACTAGCATCAATATCTATATATTCATCAGATAGATTGAGTTTTGTATTAGGATAAGAAAGTATCCGCTCTTTAATAGCATCTTTATATACATCTTTAAGTGAAATATGCTTATTATTTATTTCATCAAGAGTCATGTTACAGAGTTTATCTGGACAGATAAACTCTGCTATTTCTCTTTCTGCTTTAATATTATTTTGGGCAGACTTCACTATATAATATGCTGTTTTATCTTTGGATGAATAAATTTTTTCATTAAAAATTTTTACTACATATTCAGGATAACAACCTTCTAAAATCATTTCTTTTGCAAGTAAACAATATGCTAAGTTATCAGGATTTTGAGGCAAGTTTTGTGTCTTCTGTTTAAAAATATCATATACTTTTTTCAAATGATTTTGAGCTTTGACTATATCTTCACTGGCTAAATTAACAATAGTATCCGCATAGTTTTTCTTTCTACCTATTTCACGAACTACTGGAGAAAATGCTTTTATTACGTTTAATACTTCAGTATTATCTGCTCCTTCAGATAAAAGACGTTTTATAATCTGTTTTTCCCCTAATGGAGTGAGGCTTTTCGTTAAAGTATTTTTTAGATATTCATTTAGATATTTTATATATTTTTCTTTAGTATTTTGTGGCTTAATTATGTTGGTATTAGTTAATTGATGGTATAAGTGTGTATGTTCTTTTACAAAGTTTATAATAGCATTGGTGTATTCTGGTTGTTTGGCATGGGAATTTTGAGTGTATTTAGCAAGTAATTCCTCTATGGTAGATAAGTCATAGTTCTTCTCATAATACATAGAAAAAGCTATTTTGGCATCGTAATATAGATTTAACTTAAAATTAGTGTGTCGCAATTTGAAATTATTAAGTTCAATCATATATGTTTCTTTGGCTTTATTTATATCAGTTATTTTTTTTATGTAATTTATATTGAGTTTACTAAAATATGTTAATTTTTCAGATAAACTTATATCAATATCTTTTAAAAGAGGTGTATTTTCTGTAATGATATTTTTTATATCGATCAATTTATAACCTTTTTTTTTGTAAAATCTGCATTATTTTTGTTTCTTTTTGTACATAAAAATCAAAAATTCGTGGCATGTATTTTTGTTTATAATCATTGTAATCTCTAGTAGTAGGTTTAGTTTCGGAAGGTTGTATATCATGCTCAAAAGAATCTATATATTTTTTATTGCTATAAAAGATTTTCCCTGGCAAAGGCTACTATTATCTCTAATGGATTTTTTTACTTCATCTAGTGGTATATTATTTTTTAGCATAGCTTTCATTATGCTAGAGTCTAATTTTTTTAGTAGATACAATCTTTCATCTTCAAAGGTAGCCCACTGATTTAAATAGTCTTTAAGTAAAGTCATAATTATCTACTCCTTTATATTTTTGCCATTCATCATTGAATTCTTCTCTTGGATAATTTTTTAGTATTTCATCACATTTATTTTGGTCAGCTTTATTTATGCCTACATAAGCTAAGGCAAATTTGCCAAGTGATAAATCATAAAGTCGTGAGCCTTTGACGGAGGTGTAATAATAATCTCTTGTTGCTATTGCTTGAGCAATGATTTGAATTTGTCTATCATTAAGACCAAAACTCTTATATAATTTTTTATTAGCTTCTTCTATAGCTGTGGGATTAGCTAAAAAGATTTTGGATTGACAAGCGTCTAATACAGTGTGAAAAATATTAGAATTTGTAACATCAACCAAAGATTGAGTGGCAAAGATAACGGATACATTCATTTTTCTAAGTACTTTTAACCATTCTCGGATTTTTTGCGAAAATGCTTCATTGTCTAAGAAAACCCATGCTTCATCTAAGATAATAATACTAGGTGAGCCATCTAAAACTTCCTCTAAACGATGAAAAATATATAATAGTGTTGGTGCTATTATAGTTTTCATTTGCATTAGTTTTTCCATTTCAAAGGTTTGAAAATCTGTAAAAGATAGACTATCTTTATTAGCATCAAAAATTTTATATGAGCCATTTATGGTTAGTTGCTTAAAAGTTTCTATAAGTGTTTCATCAGTAAGAGAAGAAACAAATGTACTCATGGTTAGTTGCTCTTTAGGTAGGTAGTAGCTATTAAAGTAAGTGTAGACCAAATAGTATCTTTTATATTAGGGGTTACAACTACATTTTCTTGCACTAAGAAGGAACAAAGCCACTCTAAAGCCCATGAGCGTTCTTTTTCATTTTGTATATTACTAAGTGGTTGAAATGCTACATCATTATTTCCTAAATCAAAGAAATTGCCACCAACGCCCAGTGTTAAAATTCTTGAAGAAGCCCCTTTATCAAAGATAAATACTTTAGCATTTTTATATTTTCTAAATTGAGCAGCTATCATACAAAGATGAACAGATTTACCACTGCCTGGTGGACCAATTAAAATTGTATGGCCAACATCTTTAACATGGATATTTAGGCGAAATAATGTATTCCCTTTGGTTTTAGTGTATAAAAGCGAAGGTGCATTTAAATGGTAGTTTTTTTCATCACCTGCCCAAACATCAGTAATCGGAGCTAAATGTATTAAATTACCTGTATTTATTAAATAACGACGAGGATTGTTATACACATTTCCTGGAACAGAAGAAAGCCAAGCTTCTACAGCGTTTAAATCTTCGCTTTTATATTTAAGTCCCAAGGTAGAAAAAAATATCTCCAATAGTATCTATATAATCTTCAGCAAGTTCTTCATTTTTATCTGTTATGATAATCATAGTTGTATAAAAACCATAGTTTATCTCACCTTTTTCAATGGATATTCGAGCATTTTCTACTTCATTGACTTTTTCTACAGCATTAGCATCAAAGTCATCATCTGCCCTTTCCACGTGGAAAGCTTCTCGTACATAAGTCCAATAACTTTTTAAATTACCTCGCCAATCTCGAGAACGAGAGGACAACTCACTTAAAGCATCGCTTTTAGATAAAAAATAAAATCTAGTTACAAAGCGATAAGAGAAATTTAGATACGTAAGCTCATCAAAAAAACCAAAATGCGTTTCGCTTGGAAAAGATAGTGGCGTAATAACTCTTAGATGCTGCTCCCCTAACATAGGCTTTAAACTAGCATTAAGTGAGCAATCGTAAAGTAAATTATCTAGGTGTATAGGATTTTTAACTAAAGCAATATTATTATCTTTAATTTTTTGATTTTCTCTATCTGGTAAGTGAATATTCATTTTATTAGTTGATACACAACTGTGAAGATATGTTGCCAGCTCGTCAGGAGTGAGCATTTTAACTAACGGTAATTTCAATTGAATAAACATTCGATATATTTTATCGATATTAGCTTTAAATATGGATAAATAATTGTTTAAATCCTTTAGCTTAGTTTTAGTTTCTAAGACAAAAGATTTAATTTTTGCTCACTATCTGTTGGTGGCATATAATAAACTGTTAAAAAATATCTTGATTCAAAATTTTTATGCAGATTTTTAAATTGATATCGTCGTTCTAAATCTATTTTTTTAGTTACTTCATCAGGAAAATAGTTTTTCGTAGGGTAATCTAAAGAGGGTGTTCGTTGCATTTCAAAATAAAATATAAAACCTGTATCAAGTGTCATAAATAGACTATTTAGCTGGCTGGTTAAAATAGCGAGTATTTCTTCAACAGAGCTATCTAAATCTGGTCCGCGATATTCTATCGTTGCCATAAGTGAACCATCTTTATTAATAACTATACCTATATCTTCATAGCGAATTATTTTCCCTAAATTCATTTGTGTATATAATGGATTTTTCTTAATACGTAAACGTTTTAAATTGTACATAGTAATCTTCCTCAAATAAAAAATATATCTTTACTTTCATCTATTTCCATAAGTGGAGATACTAGATTAGAGCGAAACATTCCCGAAATAGTGCTATACCAAATATCACCCATATTGGATTTATCTATTACGGTGGGTACTCCATAGTGATTTAAAAATTTAGTAACATTTGTTATATCTTCAACTAATTTTTTGTATATCCTTGTTATAAATAACTAATATGTTATTGTAGTAAGCACAAAGAGAATTATCTTCATAGGTTAATACTTTTAAAAATTCTTTATGGCTTTTGCTCCAATTTTTAGTATATCTTTGAATTTCTTTTTGTTTATCCTTATCTGATAGAAAAATTAAGCGTTTATTGTAACGAAATTGTATATTGTTATGCTCAAGATAAAGGATAAGGCTTTTAGTTAAAAATTCTGGATATCCTAGTAATTTCACACATTGAAGATAATATTCATCGATCACTAAATATTCTTTAAGATATTTTTTATAACTGTGATTTTTAGTTAATTTGTAATCTAAATAAATAGGATTATTCATCATAGAAATGGTTTTATCTATGGTAATAATTTTGTATAAACTGTTAATTAATGTTGTATTTTTAAGTGAACATAGACGAAAATTATGTTCTATTTCCAAGATAAATTCACTAAATTTTTCTATAGATGAATTTATTTTTTTTTTAAATCTGCATTATAAAGTAGTGGATTATAGACAATGTATAAAGTTTTTTGTTTATCTACATAATCTATCCATAGAGAAATATTAGATACTGCTATTTGTTTTAAAATAGCAGTATCTATATCTTCGTAAATAAAAGCACATAATAGTGAGCCATCTTTATTTCTAATAATGTTATCTTTAACTAAATATAGCCATGGCAAATAACTTGCTAAAATATTAGTTTTTTCATCGTATCTTTTAAACAAGTACATATTTACCTCACACATCATAAAATTTTTTCTTGTGTAAAAATTTAAGTAAACAAATAAAAAATCTATCATCAAATTTATTCACATAAATGCTGAAGAAATGAATTATAAGATTGAATGGTATTATCCATAAAGTATTAAACATAGTCCAAATAATAAGTGCTAATACTGCATTTAATAAGACTATTTCTTTTGGACCACCAAGTAGTGTGGCTCTTTCGGTTAATGCTTTAAATACAGGAATGGTGTATTTCATTAAAAACACGCTCCAGAAGAGCCATCTAAGAAGAAATATGCTACTATACTACCAGCAAAACAAGCAGCTATAGCACCTAAAAATAATTTAGATATTTTTCCTGTAATCTGTGATTCCCCCATAGCGATGGTAAAACCTGCTAAAACAGTAGCAATTAAAATAAATACTTTAGGCAAATTATCTACAATTATAGTTTTCAGTTTATTAATAGGTTCATCGAATGGCGAGGATGTATTCATCGCAAAATCCGAAGCAAACGCTGTTTGATTCATAGCTATAATTCCTAAAAATGTTAACTGTAAGATAAATAATTTATTTTCCATAATGAATTTAATAATTTTTTGCATGATAAAATCTCCTTTAAGCTAATTTTTCTGTTATATATTCTTCTTTTTTCTTGTCGTAAGTAATAACTTTGCGTATCTCTTCTATTATTCTACCTGTTGGCGTTTTTTTGATATAAATTATTACATTTATAGCATCTGCAATAATTGAAGGTTGCACCTTATCTGTACCAAAGCCTACCAAGGTTTCGATTCTTGTTAGAGTGTGAAATGCACTATTAGAATGTACAGTAGAGATACCACCTTTGTGTCCCGTTGACCAGGCATTTATAAGTGTAAATGCTTCACTACCTCTAACTTCGCCTAAGATAATTCTATCTGGGCGAGAACGAAGTGTTGCTCTTAATAAATCTTCCATAGATGTAGTTTTAGTAGAAATTAAAGCAAGCTTATTTTTAGCATCACATTTTAATTCTTTGGTATCTTCAATAATTATTACTCTGTTATTTAATTTTGCTATTTCAAAAAGTAAGGCATTTACTAAAGTTGTTTTTCCACTACCTGTACCACCTGCTACTATGATATTTTTTTTATCATAAATAGTTTGTATAATAATTTCTTGCTGATATTTAGTCATGGTTTTGTTGTGTACATAATCATCAAGGTTAAAGATTTTTTTGGCGTGTTTTCTAATACAAAAGCTTGAATTTTTAACTATATCTGGCGATAAAAATCCTTGAAAACGCATATTTAAAATCTCGGCTTCAAGAAGTGGATTATCCTTATTGCAAATCTTATGTGAGTGGTTTGCAATTTGTACAATAATATTACTTACGATATCATTTGTGAGGATTTTCCCTGTATAGACAAGTCCCTTAGAAAATGTATCTATCCATATTTTAGAGTCATCATTTACCATAATTTCACAGACATCATCATTTACCAAATAAGGCTTTATGTCTTTAAAAAGAAAATCTAATCTTTCATTAAATCTAGTATTATCTTTCATCAGCTAGCCTCTAATTCATCATAAATAGCAGCTAATTCATCAAGTTCTTGTTGATATCTAGCTATTTTTTCTTGAGTTTCATCTATAGATAGAGTGCAATTATCTAAATAAAAATTTAGTTCTTCAACATTTGTAATTCCTAAATCATGTAAATATGAAAGCATTTTTATATCTACTTCAGAAGAAGATTTCCTTTGGATAAGTTTTCTTCTAATAATTGTTTTTTCAGATTTTGTTGTAGGTTTTGGTTCATTTGTTGAAGTTTCAGTAGATGTTTGTTCAGTTACTACATTTACTTGGTTAGTTTTATTATCTTCAGCTTTTGAATTTATTTCTTTAGTTTCACTTTCTTCATCAGATTTTGCATGTTCTATCTCTGTATTTTTAGTTTCATCATTATTGTTATTAACAGTTTCTGTATAGTTATCTTTAGCTTGATTAATGTCATCATCTTCAAAGGTATCTGTAAATGTAGCTTCATTTTCTGTTGTTTTAGTTGTATTTTGTTTAGTTATTAAATCACCCATTCCTGGTATTTGTTCATCAGTTTTAGTTTCTAACATATTCATATTATCCTCACTTTCATTTTGTATAGGTTCTAATTCTTCAATTTGTTGTATATCTTCTATAGCTGTTACAGGGATTTCTTCAGCTGAAGTAATATATGTCTTGGTTTTAGGTTTTTGCAGTTCATTTATACTGTCTTTGACCACAAAATTGGGCTGTGATATTTTTTTCTGGTTGCTGTTTTTTCTTAGCTAATAAGATTTTTATTTATTTTGATTGTTAATATATACAACTGATAACGCTTAATTTACTATTAATTTTTTTAGTATTCTTTTTTAGCGTTATGTTATTGCTTAATGAATTTAATTTTCCTTTTTCTACAGCTTTGGGTAATAACTTAGTATAACTATCCACGATAGTACAATAATCTGATTTTAAAAGTGGTGGGTACTTAGGATTAAGTACATTGTTATCTTCTTTTTGCCATATAGATACCCTATTTAAAAAGAAAGGGATTTTGTAATATAAAAGCTTTTTAGCCAAAATAGGGCGTTTACCATTGATAAAAACAATCTCTTGACTTTCAGGAAGATTTAATACTTCATCGACTGTCATTAAATCTCTAGCAGCAGATTGCCATGATTTGTTTTTCTTTAATAAATTATTGGTTTCAGATTTAGAGGTTACGGTTATAGTTTCTTTACCCAACATGTTTGATATTACTTTTGGTGTATTATCATCGTTGGGCGTGTAAAATACCCTTACGGCACAGTTCGAGATAATCGAGGTGTCTTTGCCATAGATGCTGTATAGCTGACTTAAATTCTGAATAATGATTAAAGAACGAAGTTGATAGCCTGCCATAGTAGCTATAGCCATTTCAAATTGGTCAATTTTACCTATTTGAGGGAACTCATCTAATAATAGTAGGCATTTATGCTTTTTTCGTTCAGTTAAATTTTTCATATTGCGTCGTAAAAAGAAATCTAGCATCAAGCGAAATATTGGTTGTAAAATTGCTCTATCTGCTGATGAAGCTACAAGGTACAGTGATACAGCTTTTTCATAGTTCATTACATCATCAAGTTTAAAATCACTTACAGCCGTATTTTTAGAAATTACAGGGTCTTGATAAAGCTGAAATCCTGTAGCTGCTGTAGATAATACAGAAGACTGTTCTTCTTCGGCTCGAGATGCCATTTTATAAGCTCCAGAGGCAACTCTTGGGTGAGTTAATAAAAAACAATAAGGTTTCATTTCAAAATCTAGATTTTGATAATCATCTTTAAAATATGCTTTAATTTCACTAAAATTTAAGAACTTGCTGTAATCGTTATAATATGAGTTTTTATCTAAATCATCTTCTGAAATATTTAAAATATCAGAGCGTATTTTTCTGAGTTTTAGACTATCAGTTTCTTCAGTTTCTAAAAAACTATCATTAAAAGCATTAATTTCTACATAATCTCCATAAATTTTTTGAAAGATATTATCATCTGAAAATGCTTCTTCTGGTGTGATATGCTGATAATACATCATTTCAGTTATAGCCTCATCGAAAGACCGTGATGATGAAGAAATAAATCTAGTTACATCTCCCATATTAGGTACAGGTTTATGTTCTTTATCATGGACATATAATAAGTGCATAATAACAGCTTCAATTAATGCTGATGCTGTGAGTACCCAGTGCTTGCTTTTAGGGTCATTTGCCATTTTTCCTGTAGGGTCTGCTATCATATTGGCTATGGTCATAACATCAGCGTATTCCCTATCTGTTCTATACTGGACTTCAGCAATAGGATTCCAACGAGCAGTTATTCCCTTTGTATCTAAAGGATTAAAATTTAGTACTTTTTGCTTTAAACCTTTGCGTCTAAAGCTAGCTGTGTAATCCCAGTTTTCACCATCTTTGATATCTAGAACAAAAACGGATTCTTTCCATGTTAATAGTGTAGGAATAATAACGCCTACACCTTTTCCTGTACGAGTAGGGGCAACAAGAAGTGTATGAGATTTTTCATTGATGTCATATTGCAGCAGATATGTTTGTTTATAGATTAAGTTTTTTGTATAAGTAAAAGGATTAATTCCTAAAATTACACCTTCTTTAGCTTTGAAATGGGCTTTTTTTATATCTCTTTTACCTCCCCAAGTGGCTGAGCCATGAGAGGTATTTGGAGATTTTCGCCTTATGATAAATAGTGATATACTCATACCTAGTAATATACAAATATAGATGCTGTTTTCAGCGTTATGAATAATTGTAGGAATTATATCTGAAGCGTGTATATACCAGATAATAAACATCCATGGTTTATATAAAACAATATTATTTGTAATTTGAAACCCTTGTCCTAAAGCACTATCATATTCGCAGTGATAAGCTACTTGTTGAGTAGCTACAAATATTCCTATAAAGGTAAATAAAACGGTTATTGATAGAAAGGTTATAAATCTATTAATTGGATTTTGCATAACAAACCTCCATTAAAAAACCAGATTAGTAATTGTCATGATATTAATTGATGTTCCTGGATTAACAGTTATTTCTGGCTCGATATTCATTTGCTTTTCAAATAGCTTAGATGCTGTATTTATAAGACTTGTAGCTGCTCCTTGAGCTGCTAAATCGCCACTATTTCTCCAGCCATATTCACTGTAATTATTACCAGTAGCTATGTTTCCTAAAGCTCCAATAGCACTAGCTAATATACCAGCTCCTATTTGTTTTCCCGTGTGATTATTGACATCTCCTTTTATACCTGCATAACCTTGAGCATCTACTGATTTAAACATATTTTCAACATTATAGGTATCTCCATTAGGAAAAATAAGTGTATTCCAAGATATATCTACTCTTGATTGTCCTTGCTTAATGGCACTTTCATATTGACCTATAATTTTGCTACCAGCAGGAATTAATAAATTATTTCCATATAAAGAGTCATAGATATTATTATTAATTTGAGCCATTATTTGCCCACCGATTTGACTGTTAATGCCTGATAAAAGAGTAGCATTGATTAAGGTTCCTGCTAAAATAGTATTTTCGTTTATATTATTAACTTGAGGATAGGAAAATGTATTATTAGTAGGATTTTCAGTAGTTACTGTTTCACTTGTATTTTCATCTTGGTTATCTTGGTTAAATGACATAAATTTTATAGCTGCTGCAAATATATTTTTTTCATCTTGTTTTTGTTCATTATTTGTATTTGATGAATTTATAGAAGTAGTATTGGCTGTATTAGATGTTTGTTGCTTAGGTATATAACTAGGAGGCTGGCTTTGTAATATTGGTACAGGTCTTGAATAGTGAACTTCATTATTATTTTCTGGATAATAATTAGTATTATTACTTGAATTAGTTGCTGGTCTTTTTTGTACATATTGAGCTTGATTTTGATTATTAATATTTTTATTTGGTTGTTGTTCGTGTTTAGCTAGAGAATCATAATTATCTGGAATTGTATCTACGCTACCTGTTTTGGCTACATTATAATCATTTTGAGTATCTGCAACTTCAACCTTGGGTTTATTTTCTTTTTTCTCATCGGAAGAATCATCTGAACTAAAAATAAATACGGTTACAGCTACAGTCATAAAGAATAAAAATAATCCTATAACTACTTTTTTATTAACAGTTGATGTTTGTGTAGTGGTTTGTAGATTATCTATGTCTTCTTCATCTTTTTTCAGTGCTTCACCTAAGGTTTCAGCAGACTGATTATCTTTTATATTGTTTGTTAAATAAGTTGTGTCTTTATGACGAACCTTGTCTAATATATTCATATCAATCTTTCCTTGTAATAGTTACTTCTTCATTAGCTGATTTTAAAATGGCTTCATCAAATATCGTTTCTACAATAAAAGTATTATTAGAAGTTTTATAGTTGGCTAAGATTAATTTTTTATCTTTGTCTTTAATAAATAAAACAGGTAATGTATCTAATTCTTTAAATTTAATATATGTTTTTCGTTTATCATTAAATACAGCTGTTGGCATAAAATCTATATTTTTATTGCCTTTAATTTTGTAATTAAAATTTATATTTTCTGGCTTAATATTATCTTTTTCAATATAGGCATTATCCATAGATTGTTTTATTTGTTTTTGAATGTCATCTTCATTTCCATAACTCCAGCTAACCATAGGGTTAAACCAATCGCCAGAATTTAATAGTATTTGATAAATATGACCTGTATCCGTATTTACAATTACATTTGTAGATATATTATTAGCTATAGGTTTCACATACAAATGAGATGTGTTTTCTACTGTAGCGTGGTCTATTAACCATTGAGCAGTATCTCCACCACCCACATAAGTTATTTTTTCATTATCTTTAAATTTAATATCTGTTAGATAGCCTATTTTGCAGTAAATCTTATATACTTGTTCTGGTCCATAAGAAAATACCATACGAGCATAGCCCTGAGCATTTTTACCATCTTGAATATAGTTATTAGCTCTTGAAGAATTAGGTGGCAAAATTACATAATCTTTAGTAGTTTGTTTTGGTGCATCATAAGTTAATTTTGGTAATTCATTTACTTTATTTTCTGGAGGATTTTGCTTAAGGTTATTTAAATATTCTTTTACGGATTGCTTTTCTTTAGTGATATTATCTAGTTTTGTTTGTAAATCAGTTATTTTAGCGTCTTTATCTTTGGTGGCAAGGTCTACTTCAACTTCTAATTTAGCCTCTAAATCACTTATTTTTTCATAAAGCTCAGCTACAGCTTGTTCTACATCATAGTCTTTATTATCTTTGTGTTCATTAAGCTTTGTTATATCTTGTTTTATTTCATTTACTGTGATATTTTCATTTGCGTTTGCATTTGTTATTTGATAACTATTTATCATTAACACTGCTAAAATTGCAGCTATTTTTCTATTCATAATTACCTCTCCTACTTCTTATTTTTATCTTGTTTTACAGCCTCTTTATCCCATGAAAAATCTGTTATATATATGCCAAGTGGATTTTTTAATGCCATTTCTTCATTTTCTGGTGGTTTTATGGCAATGGTAAATACTCCAGACATTTCTACAGTTTCTTTATTTCCTGTATCTAAACTATATCTTGTTTCTACCCATCTGACTTGATAGGAATTATTGCTCTCTGTGAGTGGCAAAATAACATTTATTTTTACTTGCACTGTCTTATGACCTAAAGCTTTAGCGATATCTTCAGATTGTAGATAATGATTTAATTTTCCCATAGCATCTCTACTTAAAAAGGCATAAGATGAGTTAATATTCCTTTTATATAGCACAGGGTCTAAAGGTATTTCTCGCATTTTTTTGATAAAATCTGTTATAAAATATTTTTTAGCTACCTCTTGTGGTTCATATTTTTGTTCTTGTAGATAGCCTGCATTTCTAACTATTCCCGTTTGTGTATCTACTTCTACTATATATGGTTTAATTTCAGATTTTGTAGCAAAGTAAATTAATGAAATTGCCATTATAACTATAACAAAAGCTAAAATTGCCACTAATCGCAAAAGATTAAATCTATCATTGGTTAATTTAGATAATTCAACATCATAATCATCTTTTGCCCTGTCAGAGGGATTTATGGGGTTTGTGTTATTAATGTATGGTGCTGGTTTTAAAAAGTCTTTAATACTCATTTCATTCTCCTAAATTTATAAAAATATATTTATGGTAATCTATTTTGTTTTTAGTACAATAATTAATAATAGCATTTAATAACTTTATGCCACCTTTATTTTTAGTATCATAAATTACAGCGTGCAGATAACTATTAGATAAGGATAATTCTATTGCACATTTTGTTATATTGCCATTAAATTTATTGTTAATAATGTCTTTTATAAAATTGACACGGTTAAATCCTAGCTGCATAAAAATCTCCTTGTTGTGTAAATTAAAATGAATGTGATATTAGCTAAAAATATTATGATAAAAAATTCACCTAAAGGTATAAAGCCAACTATCCCCATCATTGCCCAAATATCTCCATCTCCCATGCTGGTTATTATTTGCTTATTTGATTTAAAGCATCTTAAAACCTGAATAAATATTATCAAACATGTTAGAATACACAGTGGTAATGATAAAAAATCCATGCTATTTTGAAATGTTATTAAATAATTAGCAAATATATCATCAAAATCAAAGATTTTGTATATTACATAACCTAAAAATATTATTGGTAAATACGAAAGTCCTTTATCTAGGCGATTATCCTCATTAACAAAAGTAATATTAATATTATTGCAATTTTTTAGTTTAATTGATGAAGCATAGATAAACACCAAAAATAATGTTCCAGATAATAAATTGTTTAGATAACATACAATATTAAAATTAGAGAATATAGCATATGTGGTACTTAACGTAAATAGACTGATACAATAATAGATACTAACTGTCTTTGTGCGAAAATCTTCAATGATTAAATATAAAATATTAATAGCAATAAGTATTTTCATTAATAACATTTCTTAGTCTTCCTTTGCTATATATTCACTTCGTTTACTACCTTCGCTTATATAATAAGAGTTAGATAACGGCTTTTTTATCTTTAGTTCATAGTAAATATAATAGTTGTCTTTTTTATATGGTTTATATTCAAAGTCATCTATATTTTCAATATGGTTTATATACCCTAAATCTATTAGTTCATCTAATTTTTCAGGATATGTTTTTTGCTTTTTATCTACAATATTATTTTCGTTATCCATATATACATCTTTTATCATTAAATGGTCTGTGCTATATCTTTCTAATGCTACATCTAAATTGTTTATTTGTTCTTTTTGTATATCAAATTTAGCAGTAGCATAATTTGTAAAAGAAAATATACCCACAAGACAAAGTATTAACATGATAGATAAATATAAAATCAACTCCCATTCTAAAAATGCTTTTTTGTTCATTTAAATGCCTCCTAAATCCCTGTTAAAACTATGGTATCATGGAAGTGAATTTTAAAAGTATCGACTTTTGAAAAATGAAAAA
>ENA-OQAY01000148-OQAY01000148.1-human-gut-metagenome-genome-assembly--contig:-NODE-148-length-19392-cov-1.119907_pt1 | contig 19392 bp, 21 predicted proteins | sample MGYA00242740_ERZ504537 | MGnify/ENA primary metagenome ERZ504537 (study PRJEB26092, sample SAMD00036272) | human gut metagenome | host: Homo sapiens | study: EMG produced TPA metagenomics assembly of... | reverse complement strand
CCCAGACCATCCCCACCGCGATGCAGAACCGCCAGCCCGCCCAGCGCAGCGAGAACAATGGCCGCAATGGTGCAGGCCGCAGCCCCCGCAATGAGCGGAACGACCGCAGCGCCCGCCCGGCTCAGCCTGCCCAGCAGAACAGCCAGCGCAATGAGAACCGCAGTGGCCGCAGCAGCAACCGCAATGAGCAGAGCGGCGCAGGCCGTGCGCCCCGCGCCCCCAAGGCAGAGCAGTCCGGCCGCAATAACCGCAGCCGCAGCAATAATGTCCCGACGAAGGACGAAGACCCGGGCCTCGTGCTCATCAGCCGCCGCCCGCCGCAGCAGAAGTTCACCAGCTTTGAGGAGTATATGAACGCCCACGGCGGCGCGACGGCGCCCATCGAGGACCACAGCGAGGAAGTGTGATGGCAGAGGGATTCGCCCCGTGGTGCTGCCCGCTGTGCGGCGCACCGCTTGTCGGGGATAACGCACTGAAATGTCCCTCTGGTCACAGCTTCGACCGGGCCAAAGAGGGCTACTGGCATCTGCTGCCGGTGCAGAACACCCGTACCAAGGCCCCCGGCGACAGCAGGGAGATGGTCGCTGCCCGCCGCGCGTTCCTGAGCGCGGGCTACTACGGCATCTTCGGGCAGGCGCTGGGGGAACTCTGCCTCGAGTACGGTCAGCCGAAAGCCGGAAAGCCGCTCCGCCTGTTGGACGCAGGCTGCGGCGAGGGCTGGTATGACCGGTGCATCGCAAAGCAGTTTGAAGAGGCGGGCCTCCCGCTGGAACTGGCAGGCTTCGACATCGCAAAGCCTGCCGTGCGTCTGGCTGCGAGGCCCTGCCCTCGGCCCGGTACGCCGTGGCGTCCAGTTTCCATCAGCCGGTGCGCACAGGCTGGGCGGATGTGCTGCTCAACTGCTTCTCGCCCTTCGCGCAGGAGGAGTTTCTCCGCGTCCTGCGCCCCGGTGGACGGCTCATCTACGCCGTGCCGGGTGCAGAGCATCTCTTCCAGATGAAGGCCGTCCTCTACGAAAAGCCTTACAAGAACCCGGTGCAGGAAGTGGAGTATCCGGGCTTTGAAGCCATCGGAGAGCGGGAAGTCTCCGGCAGCATCACGGTGCCTGCCGGGCAGCTGGAAGCTCTCTTCGCCATGACGCCCTACTACTGGAAAACGCCCCGGGACGGCGCAGCCCGTCTCGCGGCACTGCCGGAACTGACAACGGACATCTCGTTCCGGTTCCTCGTATTTGAAAAGAAATAAACGAAAAAGGCATCTGCCGTGTGGCAGATGCCTTTTTCGCTTTATGAGTACATCAGACAGGAATGGAAGTTGGTTACTTGTCGGCCTTCTTTTCAGCCTTCGGCAGCAGGTTTGCACGCTCGAGGGCCGGACGCAGGGCCAGATAGAGGATGACGACGCAGACGGTGGAGGCCACGCTGTTCACGAAGGTGACGCCGCCGGTGATCTTGGTCAGAGCCTTGGCGATGGTGTACTCCTGGCCGAAGATGTAGACGTTGCGGAAGTAGCCGAGGAACGGGTCGGTGAAGACATTCAGCAGCAGGCCGGAGGCAGCTGCGACGATCACCTTGGCCAGATAGCCGGGGGGCGTGCTTGTCCAGCTCACGGAGCTTGAACACCTTGTGAGCGACCGCACCACAGGTGATGCCGATGATGAACTTCAGGACGAAGGTGGTGACGGCATAGCCCGGGTCACCGGCCAGGATGTCGGCCAGAGCCAGACCGATGGCACCGGCCAGACCACCGGATACGCCGTCCAGCAGCAGGGCGGTCAGGGCGGTGAAGGTGTTGCCCAGATGGAACGAAGAGCCACCGTAGAACGGCACACGGAAGAACAGGTAGGCCACGAGGCTCAGCGCGGCCATGACGCCGGTGAGCGCCAGCTCGTGGACGGTGAAGGTGCGCTTATACAGCACACTTGCAAAGACGATCACGATGACGACGACTGCCAGCAGCAGCCACATTGCAGTTGTTGACATGATTTTCCCTCCCAGTTTTACGAAATACCCACAAAACCGATTGACTTTTTTGGTTCTTGCGGGTATGCTCCTATTATACGCAAAACTGGCACTGTGCAAATACCCAGAACAAAGATTTTTTATGGGTCCAGTTTGACGTACTGCCCGAAAAGGAGGGGTTTTTTATGGTCCATTTGACGACAGCACTGGACGCGGCGTCCGGTGTGCCGCTCTACGAACAGCTCTACCGCAGTCTCGCCGCCGAGATGCGGACGGGGGCGATCTCGGCCGGGACCCGGATGCCCGGCAAGCGGCGGCTGGCGGCAGAGCTTTCCGTCTCGGTGAACACGGTGGACGCGGCCTATCAGATGCTGGCGGCGGAGGGCTATCTGGCGGCGCGGGAGCGCAGCGGCTTTTATGTACAGGAATATCTGGCCCTGCCCGAGCGGACAGAGTCCGCCGCGCCGCCCCCGCCCGAGGCAGCGCCAGCGCCGGAGCAGCCCGTCCGCTACGACCTCTCCACTCGGGGCGTAGACCCGGAGCTGTTTCCGTTCCGCACATGGGCGCGGCTGCAAAAAGAGCTGCTGTACTCTTCGCCGGAGCTGCTGACCCACGGTGACGCCCAGGGCGACCTCTCGCTGCGGCAGGCGCTGGCCGAGTACCTTGAGGAGTACCGCGGTGTGCGGTGCGGCCCGCACCAGCTTGTCGTTGGCGCGGGTCTCGAATATCTGCTGGGCTGCTGGCACTGCTCCTGCCCGGGCCGGCGGCGGTGGAAAATCCCGGCTATCCCCGCGCCCGGCAGGTGCTGGAAAACAACGGCGTCTCCTGCTGTTGTCTGCCGGTGGACGAGGACGGGCTGTCCATCCGGGCGCTGTCGGAGTCGGGGGGCGGCGGTGTGCTACGTCACCCCCAGCCACCAGTTCCCCACGGGCGTCACCATGCCCGCCGGACGCCGGGCGGAACTGCTCCACTGGGCGGCACGGCGTCCCGGACAGCGGTACATCATCGAGGACGACTACGATTCCGAGTTCCGTTTCGACACCCGGCCCCTGCCCAGCCTGCAGGGGATGGCGGGGGCCGACGGGCCGGTGGTCTACCTCTCCACCTGCTCCCGCAGCCTCGCGCCCAGCATCCGCATCGCCTACATGGTGCTGCCGGAGCGGCTTCTGCCCGCATGGCACGCGAAATACGCCCTCTACTCCGGCACGGTGAGCCGTTTTGAGCAGCAGACACTGGCGCGGTTCATCACCGGCGGTTACTTTACCCGCCATCTGGCCCGGGAGCGGGTGGCCTACAAGGCCCGGCGGGACGCCCTGACAAAAGCCCTGCGGGAAGCCTTTGCGCCGGAAGAACTGCACCTCACCGGCCTGCACACCGGCCTGCACCTGCTGGCCGAGCTGCGCGACCCGCCGCCGGACGATGCTCTCCGGGCCGCCGCTGAGGCCGAGGGCGTCCGGCTCAGTCTCCTGAGTGACTATGACCTCACCGGCGGCGGGACCGCTCTGGGCGGGACGCTGGTGCTGGGTTACGGCTCGCTGGCCGACGAGAGCTGTGCCTCGGTGGGTGAGACGTTGAAGAGAGTCTGCACGGCGGCGTGGGAGTCGTCGGTGAGGGTGTAGTGTTCGCCGTCCCACCCGCCGGGCAGGGCCTCGGTGTGGATGGCGGCAGAGCGGTCGGCGAGAAATTCCAGCGTATCTTCTAAGATGAGCAGGTCCTGCGCCGTCAAATCGGTGAGCAGGCTCGAGCTGTGAGCCCGCAGGGCGTCCGGCAGGGCAGCGGGCAGAAGCTCCAGCTCCTGCCGGAAAAAGGCGTCCCACACCGCCGCCGGGCGGCGGCTTTGTGGGCGGGCGGGACAGTGTCCTCCATCCCGTTGAGCAGTTCTTCTGCCTCCCGGGCCGAGATGGCCTGCACATTGGAACTGCACCCGGTGAGGGCCAGCTCCTCGGCGGTCAGTGCTCCCGAAAAGCCCACCCGCAGCATCCCGTACCGGTCGGCGATGGCTTGCAGAACGGACGGCGCAAGGGCGAGATAGTGGGTGTCCTCGGGCAGGGAGAGAGCTGAGAGAAGTGCTTCCCGGCAGCGGGCCGGGCCGGCGGCGCGGTAGCAGTCGGAGAGGGCGGTTTCGTCCGCTCCGAAGGGTACGGTCAGCTCTCCGGGCAGAGCCAGCGCATGGATGCAGTTCTGGCTGGCATTCAGGTAGAGCAGCAGAAAGCCGGGTGCTGTCGTCTCGGTGGGGGCGATGCAGACCAGCAGACTCAGGCGGTTCTCTTCCTTCGGCTGACGGATGGCGACGCCGCTCTGGGGCCGGGAGGCCAGTTTTGTCCGCAGAGAGCGTCGGGTGAGCAGCACGGTACCGCCCACCAGCGGCAGCAGCACCAGCAGCGCCGCCAGCAGTGCGGCCCAGAAGGGCCTCCAGCCTTTTTCTTTCATCTCGTTCCTCCCTGAGAAGCCGTTTTCGTAAGCATTGCACACCGCCTGAGCGGTCTTTTTATCCGTATACTGCGTTGCTTCCCCTTGCGATCCACCAAGGATCGCTGCGGGAAATCGCCTTGTCTGCGGGTAAAAATCCTCGCCATTCGGCGAACCCCGCTCACGAAAACAGCTTCTAAAAAACTGCATAAAGCATGGCCCGATGGGGGAACCTTTATGCAGAAAAGGAGGGAAATGCTATGAAATTCGATGATACCCCCAGCAGGGAAGAGCGGGAAGACTTCTGGCTCGACCTCGGCCCGGCCAGTGCCTACGAGGGGCTGGACTGCTATAAGACAGCCCGCCGCGACGGCGACGCCAGCCCGGACGGCCGTGCCCATGGTTTCGAAGGGGCCGAAAGCCCGGAAGACCTCGTGGCCCCGCCCGACGACGACCCGGACAGCGAACCGGTGCCGCATCTGCCGCCCCAGCTGAAAGCGCTGGAGTGGCTGGACACGATGGGCAGCCCCGATGATGTACCGCCCATCGACCGATAAAGGACGGGAAAAGTCATACCATAATAAAATTCACCTTCTGGTATGAAAGATGAAACTCGGGAATAAAATGCGGTAAAAGGCTTGCCAGGAAGCCGAAAATGTGATAAAGTATCTCCATTGTGTACAGTTGTGCATGTGGTGAGAACCAAATCGCAAGATGTGCCGCCCGGTGAGCCGGGTGTGCCGCACTCTGGAGAAGCCTGCAGGAAGCGGGTGCCGAAGGTGTAAGGCCGTTTGGGCCGATCTCTCAGGCAAAAGGACAGAGCAAACGTCTTTTGCGCAGGAAAGGTGTCCTGTGCGGGGTCATACGCTGAGTTTTTTGCGGGCAGAGCCTTTGGAAAAGAGGTTCTGCCCGCATTTTTGTTTGGGATGATCAGAGGGGGATTTCATTATGGTGGACATCGTCACGCGCGTCAACAATGTGGTCAACGGCTTCGTCTGGGGGCCGTTCGGTCTGGCACTGCTGTTCTGCACCGGCCTGTGGCTCAGCGTCCGCACCGGCTTTTTCCAGTTCCGACGGATGGGCTACTGGCTCAAGCATACCATCGGTGCAATTTTTACCAATAAGGACATCACCGCCCACACCAGCAAGGAAGATATGGCCATCAGCCAGTTCCAGAGCATGTGTACGGCGCTGGCAGGCACCATCGGCACCGGCAACATCGTGGGCGTGGCCACGGCCATCGTCTCCGGCGGCCCGGGTGCCATCTTCTGGATGTGGGTCATGGCCCTGCTGGGCATGATGACCAGCTTTGCGGAGAACGTGCTGGGCGTCTACTACCGCCGCAAGAACGAAAAAGGCGAGTGGAACGGCGGCGCGATGTATTATCTGACCGACGGTCTGGGCGCAAAGCCCGGCTGTAAGGCAGTGGGCAGGGTGCTGGCCGTTCTGTTTGCCTGCTTCTGCATCCTTGCGTCGTTCGGGATCGGCAACATGAGCCAGATAAACTCCATCGCCGGCAACATGAACGCGGCCTTCCATCTGCCGTACCTCGCCACCGGCCTTGCGCTGATGGTGGTGACGGCCCTCATCGTCATCGGCGGACTCAAGCGGGTGGCCGCTGTCACGGAAAAGCTGGTGCCGCTGATGGCACTGTTCTATGTCGCAGGTGCGCTCATCATCGTGGTCATGCACGCGGGCAATATCCCGGCGGCACTGGCGGCGATCTTCAAGGGTGCATTCAACCTCAACGCCGCAGGCGGCGGCGCGCTGGGCTACGGCATCAGCCAGACCATCACCTGGGGCTTCAAGCGCGGCGCGTTCTCCAACGAAGCCGGCCTCGGCTCTGCGGTCATGGTCAACTCGGCCTCCAACGTCAAGGAGCCGGTGCATCAGGGCATGTGGGGCGTGTTTGAGGTCTTCGCCGATACCATCGTGGTCTGCACCCTGACGGCCCTCGTCATCCTGACCACCGGCGTGGTAGACCTCGAGAGCGGCGCTGTCCTCGCAGGTGTGCAGGACAATGCGCTGGTGGGCCAGGCGTTCACGGCGGCTTTCGGCAGTTTCGGCCCGAAGTTCATCGCCGTGTCCATCCTGCTGTTCGCCTACTCCACCACTCTCGGCTGGAGCCACTACGGCACCAAGGCCGTGGAGTATCTCTTCGGCACGGCGGGGAGCCGCATCTATAAGGTCGTCTTTGTCTGCATGACCGTCGTGGGCGCGACCATGAAGCTGGGCCTCGCGTGGGACCTCTCCGACACCTTCAACGGCCTGATGATGATCCCGAACCTCATCGGCGTGCTGGCATTGTCCGGCACTGTGGTGGACATCACCAGGAACTACTTTGCCCGCCGCGTCCGGGGCGAGGACATCGAGCCCATGTGGTCGGCCTTTGAAGAGTATCAGAAGGAAGAAGAGGCCGAGGCTGCCGCCGAGGAGGCGGAGCTGGAGAAGGCCGCGAACGAATAACACAAAAAGCAAGCCCCCGGAAGGCGACCTTCCGGGGGCTTGCTGGTTTACTTCTTCTTTTTGCGAAGCTTTGCCGCCGCCCGCCCGGCGATGATGCCGCTGCCGAAGGCCCAGTGGAGGTTGTAGCCGCCGCAGCTGCCGGCGCAGTCCAGCGTTTCGCCCACAAAGTAGAGTCCCGGACAGCCCTTGAACTGGAAATCGTCCTCTACCTCGTCCAGAAGCAGGCCGCCGCCGGTGGTCTGAGCCTGCTTCCAGCCGCAGGGCGTCAAGCCCTCGAACCGCCAGCACTTGGCCGTGGCGGCGAGTTTCGGCCACGCGGAGGCGGGCAGGGCGCGGGCGTTTTCAGGCAGACCGGCGTCAGCCAGAGAGCCCGGCCCAGCTTTGCGGGCAGCAAGCCCAGCCAGAACTCCGCCGCCTCGCTGCCCAGCAGTCCGACCCGCTGGGCGAACAGCGCGGTCAGCTCGGTCTCACTCAAAGCAGGGAAGAGGTCGAGGGCCACGACAGGCCGCTTCGGGCAGCGTCCCGGGGCCAGCAGGCCCGAAAGCTGCATGATGCAGATGCCCGAAAGCCCGTATTCGGTGAACTGCACCTCGCCCATTTCCCGGGCAAGCACCCGGCCATCTGCACCGTCCAGCAGGCTGGCGCAGCCCTTGGCCCGGATGCCGGCCAGCGGCTTGCGGGGATGAGCACACTGCAGGGCCGTCAGGCAGGGATAGAGGGGGGCCATCCGTCCACCGCACTGGGCGGCGAACCGGGTGCCGAAGCCATCGGTGCCGAACTGGGGGCCGGCATCACCGCCCATGGCGCAGATGACGGCGTCGGCCCGCAGGGTCTCGCGGCCTGCCTCGGTCTCGATTTGGACGGCATAGCCGCCCCGGCTCTGGCTCAGGTTCTGGACGGTGCAGCCGGTGCACACCTCGACGCCCAGTCTCGACAGATGGTGCTCCAGCAGGGCCAGTACGTCCGCCGCCTGATTGGAATAGGGGTACACCCGCCCGGCCTCGTCGGTGCGGGGGTAGAGGCCGAGGCTCTCGAACCACGCCAGCGGCGCAGCCTCGTCCACGGCGCTCAGCAGGCGGCGCAGGGCTTTGGGGCTGCTGGTGAAGTACCGCTCCGGCGTGATGTCCCGGTTGTCGAGATTGCAGCGCCCGTTGCCGGTGGCCAGAAGCTTTTTGCCCACCTTCGCGTTTTTGTCCAGCACGGTGATGTGTGCGCGGCCCTCTGCGGTCTGTGCTGCCGCCAGCGCAGCGGCCAGACCGGCTGCGCCGCCGCCCAAAATCAAAATCTGCTGCATCCTCTGCCCATCCTTTCTGTAGTAAATTTATTGTATCATAGCCGCCCCTGTTTGGCAAACACAGGGCGGGCAGGTGTATATTTCCCTTCCGCTTCCACATAATAACTACACAGCATGGGAAAATGCAGAATGGGAAGGATGGTACACAGATGAAAGCAACCGGAATCGTCCGCCGCATCGATGAGCTGGGCCGGGTGGTCATCCCGAAGGAGATCCGCCGCACCCAGCGTATCCGCCGCGGCGACCCCCTCGAGATCTTCACCACCGGCGACGGCGAGGTCATCTTCAAGAAGTATTCCCCGGTGGGGGAGCTGCAGGGGGTGGCGGTGCAGTACGCCGAGGTGCTGAGCCGAAGCTTCGCCCTGACGGCCTTCGTGGCGGACCGCGACCGCATCCTCGCCGCAGCCGGGTCGGGGAGGCGCGACCTTGCCGACCGCAGCGTCAGCCAGCCGCTGGAAAAGGTGATGGAGTCCCGCAAGCCCTACCTCAGCGAGGGCGACCCCGAGCATGTCCTGCTGCCCTGCGAGGGCTCGCTGCGGCCATTGCTCTGCGCGTGGCCCATCATCGCGGCAGGGGATGTCACCGGGGCCGTGGGTCTGCTGGCCGAAGACCGCACCCAGCAGCCCGACCCTGCCCAGCAGAAGGCTGTGGCGGTGGCGGCAGCGTTCCTGGCAAAGCAGATGGAAGAGTGAACATTATTATAATAGGGGGAGCGTCTGCGTTTCTGGCAGGCGCTCCCTTTTTTGTTTATGACAGAATTATGAATCTTTATAAACTTTTTCGAGAAGCTATTGACAGAGAAAAATTTTTGGCTATAATGGTCTTAGCACTCAGGAAGATGGAGTGCTAAAGAAACAAAAGCCAAAAAGGAGGCAGGCGCTATGACGATGGATGCACGCAAGCAGCGAGTCTTGCAGGCGATCGTGGCGCTGTATGGCCTCGAGGGCGAGCCTGTGGGCAGCAGTGTGCTGGCAAACTATTTTGATATGGCCGTGTCCAGCGCCACGCTGCGCAACGAAATGGCGGCGCTGACCAAGCTGGGTCTGCTGGAGCAGCCCCACACCAGCGCGGGCCGTGTCCCCAGTGCCAAGGGCTACCGTTATTATCTCGACAATCTGCTGACGGACGACCAGCCGCTGGACCGCGTGACCCGCGCCCGCGTCGAAGCCGTTTTCGCCAGCCTCGACCATGAGCCGGAAAAGCTCGCACAGGGCGCTGCAAAGGCGCTGGCCGCCATCAGCGGCTGCACCGCAGCCGTCAGCACCCCCTGTGCCGAAGACCTCTGCGTCGCCCACTATGAAGTCGTTCAGGTGGGCCGCAGCGCGGCGGCTGTGCTGGCCGTCACGACGGGCGGGCTACGTCCGCACCCCGTGTGGGCGCGGGTCCGGCACCGGCCTCTCCCGTGAGAATGCCGCTGCGCTGGCCGCGCTGCTCAACCGCAACCTGACCTTCGTTGCGCCGGTGGACCTGTCCAACCGGCTGCTGGCAGAGCTGTGCAGCCAGATCGACCCGGAGCTGGTTCCGGTCATCAGCGCAGCCGCTGCGATCTTGCAGGACTCCGCACAGCCCCACGTATTTCTGGGCGGTGAGCAGTACCTGCTCAACTGGCCGCAGCTCGAAGGCAAGGTGGGCGACATCCTCACCCTGCTGAACGACGAGGAGCAGGCGGCCCACATCATCGCACCCCCGGCAGACCGCAGTGAGAGCGTGCTGCTGGGCGAGGATCTGGAACCTCAGATCCCCGGCTTGTGCATCGTCAGCGACCGCTACCTGGTAGGCGGCGGGCTGTGGGGTACGGTGGCCCTCATCGGGCCGACCCGGATGCCCTTCCAGAAGCTGATGCCGCTGCTCCACCTCTTCGCCGACGAGCTTGGCGAGGGCATGAGCGGCAAACGAAAAGACACCCCGCAGATGGCCGCACCCCGGCGGACTGTGATATATAAGGAGGATCTGGAATGAGCGAAGAGACCAAGAAGACGGCAGAAGCTCCCGAGCAGGAAGCAAAGGAGACCGAAGCCGCACCTCAGGAAGCGCCCGAGACCGCCGCAGCCCCCGAGAAGGAGGCCGAGGCAGAACCCGCAGACGCCAAGAAGAAAGATGGCTGGTTCAACAAGAAGGCACGCGAGATGGACGCCGTAAAGGCAAAGCTCGACGCAGCCGAGAAGAACGCCGCACAGGCCAAAGACCAGCTGCTCCGGATGGCAGCGGAGTACGAGAACTACCGCAAGCGCTCCACCCGTGAGGCTGACCAGAAGTTCAACGATGGCGTGTCCTTCGCCGTGAACCAGATCATCCCCATCCTGGACACGCTGGAGATGGCAGCCAACGCCCCCACCACCGACGAGAACTACAAAAAGGGCGTGACCATGACGCTGGACAAAGCCGCCAAGGCGCTGGATGCCCTCCATGTGGAGGAGATCGAGGCGCTGGGCAAGCCCTTCGACCCCAACTTCATGAACGCCGTCCAGCAGATCCCCGCCCCGGACGGGCAGGAGAGCGGCACCGTCATCACGGTGTACCAGAAAGGCTACAAGCTGGGCGACAAGATCGTCCGCCACGCGACCGTCGTGGTGGCCGAGTAAATCCGCAAAGACCCGCAGGGGTTTTGAAGATAGACATCCGCTTCACATCTAAGCATGAGATAAACAAGTTCTTTTGAGAGGAGACTTCATTTATGAGCAAAATCATTGGTATTGACCTTGGTACTACGAATAGCTGCGTGGCTGTCATGGAGGGCGGCGAGCCCGTCGTCATCGCAAACTCCGAGGGCGCCCGCACCACCCCGTCTGTTGTTGGCTTCACCAAGACCGGTGACCGTCTGGTCGGTCAGGTCGCAAAGCGTCAGGCCATCACCAACCCCGAGAACACCGTTTCTTCCATCAAGCGTCAGATGGGTACCGACCACAAGGTGACCCTGAACGGCAAGGAGTACACTCCCCAGCAGGTCAGCGCTATGATCCTGCAGAAGCTGAAGGCTGATGCTGAGGCTTATCTGGGCGAGCCTGTCACCGAGGCCGTCATCACCGTTCCTGCTTACTTCAACGACAGCCAGCGTCAGGCTACCAAGGACGCCGGCACCATCGCCGGCCTGAACGTCAAGCGTATCATCAACGAGCCTACTGCCGCTTCTCTGGCATACGGCATCGATAAGGAAGATGACCAGAAGATCATGGTCTACGACCTGGGCGGCGGCACCTTCGATGTCTCCATCATCGAGATGGGCGACGGCGTCACCGAAGTTCTGGCCACCAACGGCGACACCCATCTGGGCGGCGACGACTTCGACCAGCGCATCATCGACTGGATGGCAGATGCCTTCCAGACCGAGAACGGCATCGACCTGCGCAAGGATAAGATGGCCGCTCAGCGCCTGAAGGAAGCTGCCGAGAAGGCAAAGATCGAGCTGTCCAGCGCTATGAGCAGCCAGATCAACCTGCCCTTCATCACTGCTGACGCTACCGGCCCCAAGCATCTGGATATGACCCTGACCCGTGCAAAGTTCAACGAGCTGACCGCAGATCTGGTCGACCGCACCATGACCCCTGTCCGCAAGGCTCTGCAGGATGCCGGTCTGCGCGCATCTGACCTGAAGAAGGTCCTGATGGTCGGTGGTTCCACCCGTATCCCCGCTGTCTACGATGCAGTCAAGAAAGAGCTGAACTGCGAGCCCTTCAAGGGCATCAACCCCGATGAGTGCGTGGCTGTCGGTGCTGCGATCCAGGGCGGCGTCCTGCAGGGCGACGTCAAGGGTCTGCTGCTGCTGGATGTCACCCCGCTGAGCCTCGGTATTGAGACTCTGGGCGGCGTCTGCACCAAGATCATTGAGCGCAACACCACCATTCCTACCCACAAGAGCCAGGTCTTCTCCACTGCTGCGGATAACCAGCCCTCTGTTGAGATCAACGTCCTGCAGGGCGAGCGTGAGTTTGCCCGCGACAACAAGAGCCTCGGCGTCTTCCATCTGGACGGCATCGCTCCGGCTCCCCGTGGTGTGCCTCAGATCGAAGTCACCTTCGATATTGATGCAAACGGCATCGTGAAGGTCAGCGCGAAGGACCTGGGTACCGGCAAGGAGCAGAACATCACCATCACCGCTTCCACCAACATGTCCAAGGACGACATCGACAAGGCTGTGAAGGAAGCTGAGCAGTTTGCTGCCGACGATAAGAAGAAGCGTGAGGAAGTGGACATCCGCAACGGCGCCGACCAGATGGTCTTCCAGACTGAGAAGATGCTGAAGGAGAACGGCGACAAGATGCCCGCCGACGTCAAGAGCGAGGCTGAGGCAAAGCTGGCCGACCTGAAGACCGCTGTCCAGTCCGGCTCCATCGACGACATCAAGGCAAAGCAGGATGCTCTGAGCCACGTCTTCGAGAAGATGTATCAGGCTGCCGCTGCTGCCCAGCAGCAGGCCGCAGGCGCACAGCCCGGCCCCGATGCTGGCGCAAACAACCAGCAGAAGCCGGGCGATGACGGCGTTGTGGACGCAGACTTCAAGGAAGTCTGATTTGAGACACAGCAGTGCGTATCCGGCCAAACCGGCGGGTATGCGCGTAGAATAGCAAAAGCCGCTCCGGTTTTGCCGGGGCGGCTCTTGCTGGTTATAGAGAAAACCTCTCAGTCTCGCTGACGCTTGCCAGCTCCCCTGATAGGGGAGCCATTGGCAGGCCGGTCAGGCTTGTACAGATCTGCTTGAGGCTGTCTGTACTGGAAGCGGCAGTGCGCTGCTATATAGGGGAGGTTGCTGCTTATACGAGAGGTGATTGGATTATGGCACAGGAGAAACGTGATTACTACGAAGTGCTGGGTGTATCCAAGACGGCCACCGATGCGGAGATCAAAAAGCTTACCGCAAGCTGGCCATGAAGTACCACCCGGACTATAACCCCGGCGACAAGGAAGCCGAGGAAAAGTTCAAGGAGATCAACGAGGCAAACGAGGTGCTTTCGGACCCGAAGAAGCGCCAGCTCTACGACCAGTACGGCTTTGCCGGTGTTGACCCCAACTACGCTGCCCAGAACGGCGGCGGCCCCGGCGGCTTTGGCGGTTTCAGCGGTTTTGGCGGCGACGGTGTTGACCTTGGCGATATTTTCGGCGACATCTTTGGCGGCGGCTTCGGCGGTTTTGGCGGCTCGAGCCGTTCGGCGAACCCCAACGCCCCCCGCAAGGGCCAGGACATCCGGGTGCGCATCACCCTGACGTTTGACGAGGCGGTGCATGGCTGCAAGAAGAACATCACCATCACCCGTCAGCAGGAGTGTACCGAGTGCCACGGCAGCGGCTGCGCCGCCGGTTCCAGCCCGGAGACCTGCCCTGACTGCGGCGGCAGAGGCTTTGTCATTCGTCAGCAGCGTACGCCCTTCGGCGTCATGCAGACCCAGCAGCCCTGTTCCCGCTGCGGCGGCAAGGGCAAGCTCATCAAGAACCCCTGCAAGAGCTGCCACGGCAGCGGCACCATCGCGGTCAAGAAGACTCTGGAGGCCAATGTCCCTGCGGGCATCGACGACGATCAGGGCTTCCGCCTCTCGGGCATGGGCAATGCCGGCACCAACGGCGGCCCCGCAGGTGACGTCATCGTGGCGGTGACGGTCCAGCCCAGCGAGGTGTTCCAGCGCGATGAAAACAACATCTACGTCGTCTTCCCCATCACCTACAGTCAGGCTGTCCTGGGCGATACCATCACGGTGCCTTCCATCGACGGCAAGGTCGAGGTCAATGTGCCGGAAGGCACCCAGAGCGGCACCACCTTCCGCCTGCGCGGCAAGGGCGTCCAGTATGTGAATGGCAGAGGCCGCGGTGATATGTACGTCAAGTGCGAGGTCGAGATCCCCAAGAAGCTCAGCCGCACCCAGCGTGAGGCCCTGAAGAAGTTCGAGGGGACCCTGAAAGAGGATAACTACGAAAAGCGCAAGGGCTTCTTCAAAAAGCTGAAGGATATGTTCAATAACTAAATCAACACATCCATAAACAGGCAGAGGCATCCGGTTTGGATGCCTCTGCTTTTGTATGGACAGATAAAAAGAGGGCGGCGGCCCTTCCCTTACGGGAAGAGCCGCCGCCTTTGTTGTTCTTTGGAGTCTCCTGAGTTATTAAAGCAGGATAATAGCTGCGTTAATCACAAGGCCGATTCCGGTAGCGGAGGTACCCAGAACCCAACTGGCACACGCAAGGTCATAGAGGAAATTAGATACACTCTTCCCCATATCATTTGCGAAATAGTCCAGACCGTCCTGAGTCCAAGTATCAGGGTTCTTCTTGCGGTAATCACGGATAGCGGTGACGCCTGCAAGCCATGCATAAGGAGGGAAGACCCATGCAGCGATAGCCTGAATAGCACTGGCACCACCGGTGGTATAGGTCATTTCCTCTTCGTTCATCACGCAGTAGGAAGCGGGCAGCATCATGATGTTTTCCATAATAGCACTCCTTTACGAACAATATCCCAAAACAGCGCGGTGTGCGCCGGTTTGACGAAAAATAGAAGTTCCCGAAAAACCGCAGGGGAAACTTACAGGATGAGCAGCAGCGCGCTCAGGGGAGCCAGAGCCACTACCGTACCGGTAGAAACAACGTCACGCAGGAAGTTGGAAGGCGATTTGGACATATCGTCGCTGATGGCGTCCATTGCACGGCCCATAACGGTGAGGGGATTGCCCCTGCGGTTGCTGTCAACGCTCAGCCAGTCTCTGGCCTGCGAGATGCCCCAGACATAGCTGGATGCCAGAACGGCCACGCCCACGATGGTGACGACGCCGCCAACAGCGCTGCCGCCGGTGGTGTAGGTCATCTCATCGTCAGAAAGCACTGCGTAATCAGCAGGCAATTCCATATATTTCTTCATAAAGAATCACTCCTTCATATCAGCAGGCGGCGCACCGCACTGCAAAGATCCCTCTTGCAGAGCAAACATCTCTGACAGCATCATTCTACTACAACGCTGGATTTTGTGCAAGGGTTTTGGACAGAAACCACAAAAACCCGGGAAAATGCATGAAAAACACCTCGGAAGTTTGTGGAAAAATACTGCAATAATTCCCAGTATCAGCCCGCCACGCCGGCCCGGTAGAGGTAGGGGTCGCTTTTGAAGCTGTCGAAACTGTAGAGCACGAGGAGCTGGTCGTAATCGTTGTCCGCGATGAGCTTGTCCAGCCCGTAGTTATAATTGCGGAAATCCACCACGTCGATGTCGGCGTAGTTGGCCGTCAGGTAAGGCACGAAGCAGTTGGCGTAGCTGTCCTTGATGACGAGAATGCGCCCGGTGCCGTCGCCCCTGATGCGGCTCAGGCCGTTGTTGCCGTGGAGGAACATGGCATACTTGTCGTAAACGTCCAGCTTGGCCGTGTCGTAAAGGCCGGTGGTCTCGCCGTCGGCGGGCTGGCCCGGGCCGCTGACCGAGTAGATGGTCAGTTCGTTCGGCAGGTCGTAGTAGAGGATGGTGTCCGGCTCTGCATCCGGCGTCCGCGCCTTGGAGTAGTGGGTGCCGTAGAAGCCGTCTGCCGCCAGCACGGTGTGGGCCGAGGGGTCAAAAGGCGTGAGGCTCAGAGCGTCACAGAGCTGCTTATAGGCGTAGTAAGCGCCGGTGCTCGTCCAGTGGTGGTCGGTGCGGTAGTAGATATATTCGTCTTTGTGGTCGGTGAGGGTCTGCCGCACGTCCACAAAGCGGCCTCCGGCGGCCTGTACGGCATCGGAAAGCGAGTCGAGATAACGGCCCTCGTCCAGCAGCGGAGCGCCCGCAGGGACGTTTTCCGGGTAGATGGCGGACGCCGCAGGCACCAGCATCACGTTGACCTTGCCCGGGTACCGCTGACAGAGCGCTTCCAGCGCGGCGGTGTTCTTGGGCAGGGTGCGGGTCTCGCTGGAAACGAGGCCGTAGGTGCGGGGGAACATCATCTGCTGTCTGCCCAGCAGGATGCCGCCGCTCTGCTCCTTCTGCATCACCTTCGTTTCCACGGTGCTCTGCAGGGCGACCCAGTTGTCGCGGCCCACCACCTGTCTTTGACGTATTTCGTGTAGGCCGTGAAGAACTTGTTCAGCCCATCAGCCGAGACGCTGGACAGGCCGGGCCGCTGGGAGAGGGTAGTGTTTTCCAGTTCACTGTAGGCCCGGTCCGGCGTGACAAGGTCCAGCACGAACAGCCCGGCAAAAAACAGGGTAAATGCGACAAGGACCGGATAGCGGAAAATCGAAGCGGAGCGCTTTGAATGTTTATCCATCGTTCACGCCTCCTCTTAAAAGTTGAAATACAGGAACGGGCTGTTGGTGCTGCCCACGACGTAAGCCATCGAGACCGTCAGCAGCACCAGAATGGTCAGCGCCTTGGTGATGGTATTGCGGGAAAGCAGCTTCCACAGCTTTTCGATGAGCGGGGTGCAGCAGACGACGGAGACCGCCAGCAGTACGCCGTAGTTGCGCAGGAAGTAAAGGGGCATCACGCCGCCAGAAGGGATGAAAAGCTTGCGGAACAGCAGGCCGAACTCCACGCCTGCGTCGTTGCCCACGAACATGGCCCAGCCCACGACCACGAGGAAAAGGGTGTAGATATGGGGCCAGACCCTGCCCTTTTTGAGGTAGGGCAGGAGGAAGAGCTTTTCCAGAGCCAGCAGCACGAAATAGTACAGGCCCCAGCAGATGAAGTTCCAGTTTGCACCGTGCCAGATGCCGGTGAGCAGTTCGACGACGAACAGGTTGAAGATCTGCCGCTTGAGGCCCTTGCGGTTGCCGCCGAGGGGGATATACACATACTCCCGGAACCAGCCGGACAGCGTCATGTGCCAGCGCCGCCAGAACTCGGTGATGGACGCGGAGATATAGGGGTAGTTGAAGTTCTGGGGGAAGTCGAAGCCCAGCATCCTGCCCATGCCGATGCCCATCAGGGAGTAGCCGGAAAAGTCGAAATAGAGCTGGAGCGAGTAGGCGATGACGCCCAGCCAGACCAGCGGGGTCGAGGCGTTGGCGAGGCCCACGAAGGAGACGGAGGGGCTGTCCGCCACGCCGATGATGTCCGTCCAGAGCGCACCGATGGCGTCGGCCAGCAGGACTTTCTTTGCCAGGCCGAAAGTGAACAGGGTCATGCCGTCCTCGATCTGCTTGAGCTCATAGCGGCCTTTGTAGACATGGAGACGGTCGGAGACGTCCCGGTACTTGACGATGGGGCCGGCGATGAGCTGGGGGAACATGACGACGTAAGCACCGAAATCGATGATGTTATGCTCCGTTTCCACATCCCGGCGGTAGACGTCGATGGTGTAGGAAAGGGTCTGGAAGGTGTAGAAGCTGATGCCCAGCGGCAGTACGCTGATGCCCTGAATGGGCGCAAAACCGGTGCCGAAGATGGCATTGATGCTGCTGAGCACGAAATTTGCATATTTGAAGTAGAAGAGCATCCCCAAACTGCCCGCCAGCGCGATGAGCAGCAGGATGAGACGGGCGGTCTTGTTCTGCTCGAAGCGCTCAAGCCCCAGGCCGCAGAGGTAGTTGATGAGGATGAGCGCCAGCATGACCGGGAAAAACCGCACCTCGCCCCAGCAGTAGAACACGAGGCTGCACAGGAACAGAACGGTATTTTTGAGTTTCGGGGGCGCGAGATAGTACAGCGCCAGTGTGATGGGCAGAAAGCGCAGCAGAAAGATGATGGTGCTGAAGACCACGGCGTCAGCTCCTTTTATCGCAAGACTAGAAATTAGCACAACGGAAGCAGCATATCTGCGATATGCAAACCAACGTTGTTGCTGTTGCATTAAAAAGTTGGTTTGCTATAACATTGTGATAAAGCCGAAAAAGGCCGATGCCGCCACGGCACCGGCCCGAGAGAGTCTGTTTATTTGCCCAGAACGTCCTTCACGGCGCTGGTCAGATCAGAAGAGCAGTCGTTGGAAGCAATGACCATCACCACGAGGTCGTCGCCGCCGTCGATGATGGCGTTCTCCACGTTGGACTGTGCCTGTGCAAACTCAGCATAGTTGCCGTAGAAAGCCACCTGGTCCTGCTGGTAGGTCTTGAGGGTGTCCATGACGTCCTGTGCCTTGCCAGCGGCGGGCTGGATGGCCAGCACCAGACCGGCGTCGCCGTTGTCGTTGCTCTTGAGGCCCTTGTAGCTGGTCACATCGTCGGCTTTCAGGCCAAAGTCGTACTCGATGTTCATGGCCGTTATCTCAAACTGGTTGGAGATGGGGTCAGCCTCCAGCAGGGCGTCCACGGCAGAAGCCACGGCGTCGGAAGCGCCGTTCTCCTCAGCGGAGACGGAAGCTGTCGGCTCGGAAGAAGCGCTCGGACTGGAGGCCTCGGAAGACGCTACGGCAGAGGATGCAGACGAAGCAGAGCCGCCGCAGCCTGCCAGCAGGACACAGCCCGCGGCCAGCGCAGCAGCAGAAAGGACGAGTTTCAAACGAATATTCATAAAAGATTTCCCTCTTTTGTCGTTAAAATTCTGAGGCCCGGCCGCCCCGAAAACTGTCGGCCCGAAACCCCAAGATAGTCTACCATATCGACGGCAGAATTGCAAACGAAGCGTGAAATTTTAACCTTTTCTTCACCAGTGGATTCAGCCCTCGGCGGCGATGCTCTGCAGAGTCTCGATATATTCCTCAAAGCACAGGCCGCTGGCGTTGATCTTAGCGGCGTTCTCGACGCCCACGTACCGCCAGTGCCAGGGCTCGTAGATGATCTCGGTCTTGTCCTCGGCGTCCTTGGGGTAGCGGAGGATGAAGCCGTAGTCGCCCGCGTGCTCACAGAGCCAGCGGAAGGCGGCGGTCTTCTCGAAGCCCTCGTCCAGACCGGTGTGCTCCGGGCTGTTCAGGTCGGCGGCGAGGCCGCAGTTGTGCTCGGAGTATCCCGGAGGGTTGACAACGGCAGCGGCCTTTTCCCTGGCAGCGGCGTTGTCGTAGCCCTTGTCGAGGTAGTATTTGGTCTTCCGCTCGTAGAGGCTGGTCTGGTACTTGACGCTGCGGTAGCCGCTCTGCATCCAGACGGTCACGCCGTCGGCGGCAGCGGCTTTCTGCATGGAGAGGAAGGCGTCGCAGGCCACGGTCTGCAGCGTCTTGTTGACGGCGGTGGCAGAGCCGCACTCCTTGGTATCAAAAGTATAGTCGTCCGGCATCTTGCTGGTGTGGTTCACCAGCACCATCAGCGGGTCGGCCAGCATGGCGCGGGCCTCGTCGGCGGTGAGGCCGAGGGCGTTGGCAGGCGCAGCGGTGTTTTCGGCGGAGCTCACAGTGGGATCGGCGATGCTCTGGGCCGGCATGGAGATGGCGGACGCCGCCGAAG
>ENA-OQAY01000147-OQAY01000147.1-human-gut-metagenome-genome-assembly--contig:-NODE-147-length-19420-cov-0.840719_pt1 | contig 19420 bp, 20 predicted proteins | sample MGYA00242740_ERZ504537 | MGnify/ENA primary metagenome ERZ504537 (study PRJEB26092, sample SAMD00036272) | human gut metagenome | host: Homo sapiens | study: EMG produced TPA metagenomics assembly of... | reverse complement strand
AAGAAAGACAGTTAGAAGATTTTTCAAAGTATGTGTTTGGTATGTCGTACCAGACCATAAAAGATGTGATGAAACAACAGAAAGGACGTGAGGAACAATGCAGGAAACAAGGGTGCTGGTGGAAACGAAAGGAACAACTGGCGAAGAAACAACATCATACTGGTTCGACCTGCCGATAGATGTTGCAGAGTTTGAAGAAAAGTTAGGTATCGGTGCAGAAAGTGGGGATTACCGCATTATCGAAAAGGTGTTGCCTTATGCTGATGAAGTTCACGAACATACAAGCGTGTATCAGCTTAACGAATTAGATTTTATGTACCGCCAGCTTTCAAGTGATATGCAGGAAGAATATGTATCACTACTTACGGTGTTTGAGAATTTAGAAGCACTTTATATTTGCAGGAACGTGATTACGGTTTATCCCGACTGCAAAAGCATGATAGATGTTGCAAGGCAAAAGCTGATGAACGACCCGACATTTAAGCATTTATCCGAGGACTGTCAAGAATATTACTTTGACTTTGAAGCCTACGCTTCTCACTTGCAGGAACACGGGAAATTTTTAGTAACAGAACACGGTATCTTTGAACTGCCAGAGTAGGAAATGAGGTGGTGCTTATGATTGATGATATGGCGGTTTATATTGCTAATCTTGGTAAATACAATGAGGGTTATTTAGTCGGTGCTTGGTTCACGTTCCCCATTGACGAAGAAGATGTGAAAGAAAAAATCGGCTTGAATGAACAGTATGAGGAATACGCAATCCATGATACCGACAACTTCCCGATTGCGATTGGCGAGTATGTTTCCATTGAAGAACTCAATGAGATGTATGAAATGATAGAGGAACTTCCCGACTATATCGTAGAGTGTCTGGACGAATTTATCAGCCACTACGGGACGCTGGAAGAAGTCGTGGAACACAAGGACGATATTTATTATTATCCCGACTGTGAAACCATGACAGACGTTGCCTACTACTACATAGACGAATTGCAGGCACTTGGGGACATTCCACCCAGCTTACAGAATTACATTGACTATGAACTACGGGCGAGATTTGGATATGGGCGGTTGCTTTATTGAAACAAGCCGAGGTATGTGCGAGATACCATACTAACGCTGGAAGATCAGCGACAAGCATTGTTGCTACTGACAGCATATTTCTCTTTTAAGGGACAGTCTGAAAATGGCTGTCCTTTTCCATTTAGAAATTTACGAAAGGAGCTGAAAGAACTTGAAAAAGATTAAAAGCTACACGGGTATCTGGAACGTGGAAAAAGTCTTGTATGCAATCAATGACTTTAACTTACCCTTTCCCGTTACTTTTACACAGATTACATGGTTTGTGATTACGGAATTTATCATCATTCTGTTTGGGGATATTCCCCCACTTTCCATGATTGAGGGAGCATTTCTCAAATACTTTGGTATTCCCGTTGCTCTCACTTGGTTTATGTCGCAAAAGACCTTTGACGGAAAGAAGCCGTACAGCTTTTTGAAATCACAGATAACCTATGCGATAAGACCGAAAATCACTTATGCAGGAAAAGCCGTAAAACTGCATAAGCAGATATTGAATGAAACAATCACGGCAGTAAGGAGTGTGAACTATGTTCCCGATAAAATATATTGACAATAACCTTGTCTGGAACAAGGACAATGAGGTATTCGCCTACTATGAGCTGATACCGTATAACTATTCTTTCTTATCCGCAGAGCAGAAATTTATCGTGCATGACAGCTTTCGACAGCTAATCGCACAGTCCCGTGAGGGTAAAATTCATGCGTTGCAGATTGCCACAGAAAGCTCAATCCGCAGTATGCAGGAGCAGTCAAAGAAGCTGGTAACTGGAAAATTAAAGGAAGTTGCCTGCCAGAAGATAGACGAACAGACCGAAGCGTTAGTATCTATGATTGGGGACAATCAAGTGGACTACCGCTTTTTTCTTGGCTTTAAGCTCATGGTTACGGAAGAACAGCTCAATCTGAAGAACATCAAAAAATCGGCGTGGCTGACGTTCACGGAATTTCTCCATGAAGTGAACCACACGCTGATGAATGACTTTGTTTCCATGCCGAATGATGAAATCAACCGTTACATGAAAATGGAAAAGTTACTGGAAAATAAAATCTCCCGTCGCTTTAAGGTGCGTCGCTTGGAAATCAATGATTTTGGGTATCTCATGGAACATCTTTACGGCAGGGACGGTATCGCCTATGAAGATTATGAGTACCAGCTACCAAAGAAGAAATTGAACAAAGAAACGCTGATAAAATACTACGACCTTATCCGTCCGACAAGGTGTGTGATTGAGGAAAGCCAGCGGTATTTACGATTGGAACATGAGGATAAGGAAAGCTATGTGTCCTATTTTACCGTCAATGCGATTGTAGGCGAGCTTGATTTTCCGTCAAGTGAAATCTTCTATTTCCAGCAACAGCAATTCACATTCCCCGTTGATACTTCTATGAATGTAGAAATCGTGGAGAACAGAAAGGCTCTTACCACAGTAAGAAATAAGAAAAAGGAATTGAAAGACCTTGACAATCACGCTTATCAAGCAGGAAGTGAAACCAGCTCAAATGTGGTGGACGCTTTAGACAGCGTGGACGAGCTGGAAACTGATTTAGACCAGACAAAAGAAAGTATGTATAAGTTAAGCTACGTGATACGGGTGTCTGCACCCGATCTTGACGAGCTGAAACGCCGTTGTGATGAAGTCAAGGACTTTTACGACGACCTCAATGTAAAGCTGGTGCGTCCTGCTGGGGATATGCTGGGGCTTCATTCTGAATTTCTTCCAGCCAGCAAGCGATATATCAATGATTATGTGCAGTATGTAAAATCAGACTTCTTGGCAGGACTTGGTTTTGGTGCGACACAGCAGTTAGGGGAAACTACGGGTATCTATATGGGCTATTCCGTTGATACGGGAAGAAATGTGTACCTGCAACCGTCTTTAGCTTCGCAGGGCGTAAAAGGAACAGTTACAAATGCCCTTGCTTCTGCTTTTGTCGGTTCGCTTGGCGGTGGAAAATCGTTCTGCAACAATCTTCTGGTGTATTATTCGGTTCTCTTTGGGGGACAAGCGGTTATCTTAGACCCAAAATCAGAGCGTGGCAACTGGAAAGAAACGCTCCCAGAGATAGCCCATGAAATCAATATCGTAAACCTAACCAGCGATAAAGACAATGCAGGACTTCTTGACCCATTCGTGATTATGAAGAATGTTAAGGACGCTGAAAGTCTGGCAATCGACATCTTGACATTCCTTACGGGTATTTCCTCTAGGGACGGCGAAAAATTCCCCGTATTACGAAAAGCGGTTCGCTCCGTTACCCAGAGCGACAGTCGGGCTTGCTCCATGTGATAGACGAGCTACGCCGTGAAGATACGCCCATATCAAGAAATATCGCAGACCATATCGACAGCTTCACGGACTACGACTTTGCACACCTGCTGTTTTCAGACGGTACGGTGGAAAATGCAATCAGTCTGGATAACCAGCTCAATATCATTCAAGTAGCCGACCTTGTACTGCCAGATAAAGATACCACTTTTGAGGAATACACGACCATTGAATTATTGTCGGTGTCTATGCTGATTGTGATTAGTACCTTTGCACTCGACTTCATTCACAGCGACCGTTCTATCTTCAAAATCGTAGACCTTGACGAAGCGTGGGCGTTCTTAAATGTGGCACAAGGAGAAACGCTCTCTAACAAGCTGGTTCGTGCTGGGCGAGCTATGCAGGCAGGCGTTTATTTCGTTACACAATCTTCTGGCGACGTGTCAAAGGAAAGTCTGAAAAACAATATCGGTTTGAAGTTTGCCTTTCGTAGTACCGACTTGGGCGAGATAAAGCAGACCTTAGAATTTTTCGGTATCGACAAGGACGACGAGAACAACCAGAAACGGCTTCGTGATTTGGAGAACGGACAATGCTTATTGCAGGACTTATACGGGCGTGTCGGTGTGGTGCAGATACACCCAGTCTTTGAAGAACTGCTACACGCCTTTGATACCAGACCGCCCGTACAGAGAAATGAGGTGGAGTGATGAAAGAAAGGATAAAAGGTGCGTTCACAAAAAAGAAGATTTTTCACTTTCTCAAAATGGCTCTGTTTGTCGTGGTACTCTCCCTTATCCTGCTTTCACTTCTGGGGACGGTGGCTCATGCGACGGGGCTCGTGGACGATACCATAAACGCAGAAAATCTTTACTCAAAATATCCGCTATCGAATTACCAGCTTGATTTTTATGTAGATAATAGCTGGTCGTGGCTTCCGTGGAACTGGCTGGACGGTATCGGAAAATCGGTGCAGTACGGGCTTTACTGTATTACCAACTTTGTCTGGACGATAAGCCTTTATTTAAGCAATGCCACGGGCTATGTGGTGCAGGAAGCCTATAAACTTGATTTTATCAACGATATGGCAGACAGTATCGGAAAGAGCATACAGACCCTTGCAGGTGTTACCGAGAATGGCTTCGGGAGTACGGGATTTTATGTAGGTTCTCTATTACTGATAATTTTAATCATTGGTATTTATGTTGCCTATACGGGATTGATAAAAAGAGAAACCAGCAAAGCGGTTCAAGCAGTTATCAATTTTCTTGTGGTGTTCGTGCTGTCGGCTTCTTTTATTGCCTATGCCCCCGACTACATCAAGAAGATAAATGAATTTTCATCAGACATCAGTACCGCTTCACTTGACTTGGGAACAAAAATCATGCTCCCCAACTCTGACAGCGAGGGCAAGGACAGCGTGGACTTGATACGGGACAGCTTATTTTCTATTCAAGTGGAACAGCCGTGGCTACTTCTGCAATTCGGTAACAGCAACGCAGAGGAAATCGGGACAGACCGTGTGGACGCTCTCGTATCGGCAAGTCCAGAGGACGAGGACGGGAAAACCAGAGAAGAAGTTGTGAAAACAGAAATCGAGGACAATGACAACAACAATCTGACGATACCGCAGGTCGTGAACCGTTTAGGCATGGTGTTCTTCCTATTGTTCTTCAATTTAGGGATAACGATATTTGTATTCTTGCTTACGGGCATGATGTTGTTCAGCCAGATACTTTTTATTATCTTTGCAATGTTTTTACCTATCAGTTTTCTTCTTTCCATGATACCCAGTCAAGAAAATCTGGCAAAGCAGGCAATCGTGAGGGTGTTTAATACCATAATGACACGGGCAGGAATTACACTCATTGTAACGGTGGCGTTCAGTATTTCCAGTATGTTTTATAACATCTCCAAAGATTACCCGTTTTTTATGGTGGCGTTCTTACAGATAGTGTGTTTCGCAGGTATCTTTATCAAGTTAGGCGACTTAATGAATATGTTCTCTTTGAACGCTGGCGACAGTCAAAACATGGGACGCAGGATATTCCGCAGACCATATCTGTTTATGCGACATAGAGCTAGAAGAATGGAGCGACGTATGGCTAGAGCTGTTAGTCATGGAAGTATGGTTGGAGCTGGCACGGGTGCAGTTACGGGAGCTATGCTATCGGGTAATGGTTCTTCAAGGAGTAATCCTCAAAAAGATAAACGTACATTTTCACGAAGCAACACTTCTTCCAGTTTTGGAAATCGTGCAGGCTCAAAGGTGGGTGCTGTCTTAGATACAAAAAATAAAGTGAAAGACAAGGCAAATGCTGTCAAAGAGAATATCAAGGATATGCCGACACAGACCGCTTATGCGGTGTATTCCGCAAAGGAAAAGGCAAAGTCCAGCGTGTCCGACTTTAAGCGTGGAATGGTTCAGGAACAGCAGTCCAGACAGACGGGACGATTGGAAAAGCAGGAACAGCATAGACAAAATATCGCTGACAAGCGTATGGAGCTTCAAAAGGCACAAGAAGCAAGGCAGGCACAGCGAAAGGCTGACGGCTCAGCGACAACGGGAGCTACCCGTCCCCATGAGCGACCAGCCACAGCTTCAAAGCCGAGTGCGGAAAAAATGCAGGAAGTCAAACGTCCTGCCACAGCGACTACTTCAAAAGCAAGTGAGCCAGTCAAGACAAATGTTATCAAAGAGCGTCCGTTATCTTCTGGTGCTTCTGATAGAAAAGCGACCCAGCCTACACAAACAGTACATAGGCAGAATGTAGAAAAAGTGGTATCGCAGGAAACACGCCAGAATTACATCAAAGACCGCAGGACAAAGGTTCAGCAGACCCAGAGCGTCCAGAAGAACCAGCAAACCACAGAGAAAACCCGTAACCTTGTAACGAAGAAAGGACAGAAGAAAAAATGAAACTGAAACATATCGCTATCATTGGCAGTCTGTTTCCTATCCTCTTTTCTCTGGTGCTTTTCTTTGGGGTATTGATTAGTGCGGACAGCGACGACGAGAACAGCAATTTTTCTTCTGGCATTACGGGTATGAACTTATCCGCAGAAGTCTTGAAACATCAGCCTATGGTGGAAAAATACGCCAGAGAATACGGCATTTCCGAGTATGTCAATGTGCTACTTGCTATCATTCAAGTAGAAAGTGGCGGTATGGCAGAAGATGTTATGCAGAGTTCGGAAAGTCTTGGTTTACCGCCTAATTCCTTAGATACGGAAAGCTCAATCAAGCAGGGGTGTAAGTATTTTGCGTCCCTGCTTTCTTCCTGCAAAAATCAAGGTATCGACGATTTGAATGTAGCGATACAGTCCTATAACTATGGCGGTGGCTATGTGGGATATGTGGCAGGAAAAGGAAAAAAACACACTTTTAATCTTGCAGAGAGCTTCGCCCGTGAGAAATCGGGTGGAAAGAAAGTAACCTACACCAACCCGATAGCCGTTGCGAAGAATGGGGGCTGGCGGTATGGCTATGGAAATATGTTCTATGTGGAATTAGTCAATCAATATCTGACCGTGGCACACTTTGATAATGCGACGGCACAAGCGATTATGAATGAAGCGTTGAAATATCAAGGCTGGAAGTATGTGTATGGTGGCAGTAACCCGAACACTTCCTTTGATTGTAGCGGACTTGTGCAATGGTGCTATGGAAAAGCTGGTATCTCCTTGCCGAGAACAGCACAAGCACAGTATGACGCTACCCAACATCTTCCACTCTCGCAGGCAAAGGCTGGGGACTTGGTGTTTTTCCATTCTACCTATAACGCTGGTTCGTATGTAACCCACGTCGGCATTTATGTAGGAAATAACCAGATGTACCATGCAGGCGACCCGATAGGATATGCAGACCTAAGTAGTAGTTACTGGCAACAGCACTTAATCGGTGCAGGACGAGTAAAACAATAGAAAGGACTTGAAAAATATGTTTAAGAAGAATAAGAAACAGACAGAAACTATCAAAGAACCAAAAGAAAAAAAGGTGCGTACTGTCAAGGTAGGCACACATAAGAAAACCGTGATTGCGTTGTGGGTGGTGCTTATCGCAAGCGTGAGCTTTGGAGTGTATAAGAATTTTACTGCTATCGACCAGCACACCACCCATGAAAAAGAAATCATTGAACTTCGCTTGCAGGACACCAACGGGATAGAAAATTTCGTGAAGAACTTTGCGAAGTCCTATTACACATGGAATAACAGCAAAGAAACGATTGAAGCAAGGACGCAGGCAATCAGCGGTTATCTGACAAAGGAATTGCAGGACTTGAATATAGATACAATCAGAACCGATATACCGACCAGCTCCACAGTTACAGATGTGATTGTGTGGCATATCGAACAGTCGGGAACAGACACTTTATCTGCTACCTACGAAGTAGATCAGCAGATAAAAGAGGGAGAACAGACAAGCAACGTGAAAGCGACCTATACTGTAAAAGTCCATGTAGACGCTGACGGGGATATGGTAATCGTTCAGAACCCTACCCTTGCACCAGCAGTTGAAAAATCAGACTATGAGCCTAAGACGCCAGAAGCAGACGCAAGTGTAGACGCTGATACCGTCAACGACGCTACCTCTTTTCTGGAAACATTTTTTAAGCTCTATCCAACAGCCACAGAAAAAGAACTTGCCTATTATGTATCTGGAAATGTGCTTGAACCTATCGGCAGGGACTATCTGTATTCTGAATTGGTAAACCCTATCTTTACAAAGGACAGGGACAATGTAAAAGTTAAAGTAGCCGTGAAATTCCTTGATAATCAGACAAAGGCGACGCAGGTATCACAGTATGAGCTTGTACTACATAAGGATAGTAACTGGAAGATTGTAGGATAAATGATATAAAAAGACCGTAGCCTGTAATACACATTTATGTGCTTTACAGCTACGGTTATTTTTGAAATTGATTGCGTATATTCTTGTCTTTACGAAACGCTATTTTAGCAGACTTCATTAAATCTACTAAGAAACGTACTTCGTATTCATCACAGTCTGAAAAAATATCGTTTGCTTCTTTTTTCAAAAACGATTTTAGAAGCAATCACATTATCGCATAAAAGAGTATCGACTGATACAGAAAGTGCATTGGCAATCGCAATCAAGGTTGGCAAACTGACTTTTGTTTTTCCTGTTTCTACATTACTCATGTGAGCTGGTGTAATGTCTATAAGGTCGGCAACGGTTTCTTGTGTTACGCCCTTTTTAATTCTTGCAATTTTAATACGCTGTCCGATTGCTTTGTAATCAACTTCCACAGTTTCCTCTCCTTTCCTGCTTTTTTATATTGTAACCATTCGCAGAGTGTAATATAATACTCTGTGTAAATGAATAATTTATACAGTATATATTCGGACTAAAAAGTTTAAAATATGGAAGAATATAAACGCAAAGGGGGTATGTTTATATGTTAAGATTTCGTAAAAAGGATAGCAAAGAGCTTATAAAAAGAATGGCTAAAACAAATGGCTGTTCGGTATCTGAAATTCGCAGAGAAATGCAGTATGCTATTGATGAAGCTAGAAATAGTGATGACCCAAACAAGCAAGCGGAATTTCAACGTTTATTTGGAAATAAGATACCCAGTCCAGAAGAATTTATTTGTGTAGTTAGCAAGAATTTAAAATTTTAGTAAATACGGAGCGTGAACAATGAAAAAAGCAGAAACGCAGGAACAGGAATTTTTGGAAGTTTGTTCTTCTTATGACTATGACCTTTTAACTGGAAAGAGAGAAATGACATTGAAAGACTATGAACGAATTACTTATTTAGTTAGTTCTCTTGGGTATAGTCAATATCTTCAATTCCTTATTGGAAAATATATGGACTTAGCACAAGCTGACGAAGAACGAGAAGAAAGAGAAAATGAAATATATTTGGAATATCCAGAGTATTATGAGGACGAGAGAATTTTGGAAGAAGAAGAAAAATGGCTGGAAGAATTTTTAAATCAACTTCCAGAGAAGAAAAGAGAATATTTTGAAAAACTTATAAAAGAGAGTTAAAGCTACTAAAAAAAGTTACTGTATTCAGATGTTCTGATCACAGTAACTTTTTATCATTATACAAGGGAAAACAAATGCTAACAGACAAAATATTTTTTTCGTAACTTACATTTTCAATTTTACCGTCAATCTTTTTCAGCAATTCCTTTACAATATACAAGCCCAGACCAGAACTTCCTTTGGTGCGTGATTTATCAACAGTATAAAACTTGTTAAATAATAAGTTTACATCAATATCATCAAGGGATTTTGTTGAATTTTTAATTGTGAACACTCCTTTTTGATTGATAGAAACTTCAATGTAATTATCTGAATAACGAAGTGCATTTACAATTAAATTTTCAATAATTCGTTTACAGATAAGGTTATTTCCGTATATCCATACAGGAGTATTTTCTGTTTGAATGGTTGGTTGGATTTCTCCAAATTCATAATACTTTTCAATTAAGCAATCTGTAACAATTCTATTTATGTCAACACGCTCACATTCAACATCAACTTGCTCATTTTCTATCACAGATAAATCATAAAACTCTTGTACTAAATCCGTGAGATAATCTGTTTTTGCCTTAATGATTTTAATGTATTGTCCTTGTTCCTGTTTATCTTCACATTCTTGCAGAAGTGTTAAATAGCCCTGTATAGATGTCAAAGGTGTTCTTAAATCGTGGCTTATATTAGATATAGACTGTTTTAACTGTTCTTCTTCCTGCTTAATTTGAACCTGTAATTTTTTATGTAGATTATCTTTTTGATTGATTGCATAAGCTAATTCTTCAATGTCCCTATTTGATAAAGATACTCGTATTTTCCGTTGTTGCTTTATTTGCTTATTTATGTTGCGAATTGTTCTGATAATAGAGAATAAGGAAAATGCTAATATGAAGATAAAGCAAATCAATAAGAAATATAACATATTCGCATTTCCCCTTTCTGTTATGATTAGCGTATTTCTTGCTTTCTTAGTATCAATGCTGAAACAAGAAATGTAATAATTACAGTTCCCACGAAATAAATCAAAATATTGATTTCTAAATTATTTATCATATTATAAGAACAGGTATTCATCCAGTAATACATAGGATTTATTTTTAAGTATGTTAGAACTCTCCATGATTGAGTTGACATATTATCCCATGTCATCATATAGATAAGCGGTCCGCTAAATGTAAACAATGACATAGCACCTACAACGATTGCCGTATGTTTGAATATTACACATAACATAAGTGTAATTCCGATAAATGCTCCCATAATCATACAATTTAGTCCTGCAATTTTCAGCATAGGAAACAGTTGTATTGGAATATTAAATTTCGCACATTCTATTATAAATGCAATCATAATAAATGAAAAGTATAGAAATATACTGGTAATCGAAATCACAATATATTTCGCAACAAAAAACTTAATTCGGCTTTGTCCGCTTGCGATTGCAATTTTAATTGTTGAATCCGTATATTCTCTTGAAAAGAAAATGACAGAAAATATAAGAACAATCAGCCAGAAAAATACAGTATAAGATGTGGCTGTCCTTATTATTTCTTCAATCAATGGGTGTGCTGTATCGCTATAAGCACGAGCAAGAAATCCAACAGTTTCTCCTATTTTCCATGTTTCGTCTAAACTTGAACTTGATGCCACAAATTGTTGCTGACCGCCTATGGAGAAAATTCCAAAGACTGCTAAAATCAAAGCAAAGGTTAAGTACAATGCCTTTGTATGAAATAACTTATAAAATTCTGCTCTTATTTGATTAAACATTTTTTCGTCCCCCTATTAGATTTTCAAAGTATGTTTCCAAATTTTCTCCTTGCACAGAAATTTCATCAATAATAACTCCGTTACTGGATAGTAATTTAGAAATCATTCTTACATTATCTAAGCACTCGAATATCCGAATAGAATTATCGGGGTAAACGGAGTAATTGTTAATATTTCCCTTTTGCTCTAATAAAAGAGTGGTTTTTTGGATATTATCTGTCCTTAAACAAATATGGCGTTTACATTCTTCGTTCAATTCTTCGGCAGAAATTTGTTTCAAAAGTTCTCCTTTATGAAGAAATCCGTAACAGGTAGCAAGCTGATGTAATTCACTTAATATATGGCTGGATATTAAAATCGTTACCTCTCGTTCTTTTACTAATTTTTTAAGAAGTTCTCTTAATTCAATAATTCCCGTTGGGTCAAGTCCGTTGACGGGTTCGTCCAAAATCAAAAATTCTGGCTCACCTAATAATGCAACACCTAAAGCAAGCCTTTGTTTCATTCCCAAAGAAAAGTTTGCCACTCTTTTTTTACCAGCATTGGATAAACCTATCAACTCTAAAGTATCGGCAATACACTCTTTGTTTGGAATACCACGCTGTATCCTTTGCACCTCTAAATTTTGTGAAGCGGTCATATCCTTGTATAATGCAGGCATTTCAATCGTGCAACCGATTTTTGTCCTTTCATATTGCAGATTATCTGTATGTCCAAACAGGATTATTTCTCCCTCACTCTTAAAATTAAGTCCCGTTAATAATCGGATTAGAGTTGTTTTTCCTGCCCCATTTTCGCCTACAAGACCGTAGATTTCTCCTTTTGGAATAGTTAAGTTCACATTCTTTAAAGCATAGAAATCTTTATATTTTTTGCTTAGATTTTTTGTTTCGCATATAAATTTTGTCATTCTAAACACTCCTTTCTATGCCACTATATCTAATAAGTCTAAAGAAAATCTAAAGTTATTTAATTTTATAACCGATTCCCCAAATGGTTTGTATATAATCTTCATTTGTAATTGCCTTGATTTTTTTACGAATATGACTGATATGGGTATTTATCGTATCATCATCATAAGCATAAGTTTCATTCCAAATGGATTCATATAAATTTTGCTTTGAAAAATTTTTTGCGGATATTGCAATAATAGTCTTAAAATCTTTAACTCGGTTGATGTAAAAGATACTAATACCTCTTTGATATAAACTAGAGAGTTATTGATTTCAATATCTCTATATGTCAAAGTATCATTTTGGCAGGACGTATTTGAAGTCCTTTTCAAATTTGCCTCAATACGAGCAAGAAGCTCATGCAGGTCAAACGGCTTAGTCATATAATCATCAGCACCTAATTTTAATAAATCTATTTTTGTCTGTACCATTGTTTTTGCGGAAACAACAATGACAGGAGCATTTGTAAATTTACGCAATCGCTGTAATACATCATTTCCATTTAACTTCGGTAACATAATATCAAGTATTATTAAATCTGGAACAAGCGATTTACATAATTCTATTCCCTCTGCACCATTCAAGGCATAATGAACGATATATTTATTATTTTCTAAGAATTTTGCAATCATATTGCAAATGTCTATATCATCTTCAATAATAGCAATTTTATTCATGTGATTTCATCTCCTTTAATTAGACATTGTATCATAAGGTTTTTATGCTATCCACATGAAACAAAGAAGTCTATGGTACATTTAGAAATTATTTAGAAATATACTTTATGATTTTGGAAAATATTTTTGATGTGTAAATTAGGGAGTATGTTTCATGGAATGTTTTAAAGAAATTTATCGGCTATAAATGGAAAAAGCAATCAATAAAATCGTTAATTAGATATATAAATTCATTCGCTCGTGCAAACAGCCTGTTTTGTGCGGGCTTTTTTCATTCTGGAAAAATTTTGGCTTTTTTGAGTTCTCAACTTAACAAATCACACCTGCCGTTCCCTATATGGTGCGGAAAGAGGGAGAACCACTTTTCACGTCATAGCGGAAAGGGGGTGAGATTGATGAAACCGTCTGACTTCCAGAAAACAGTTCAATGCCGTTTTGAAAGTTGTTTGAAGAAAGTTGTCCGTCATGTTGTTAAGGACTACCAGCAGAAATAAACGAACGACAAGAGAAAGAAACGAACTTTTTTTGCGAACTCCCAGAAATCGTTGTAGAAAATATGGCTGTCTTGGACGATTATGAAACGGACTATACGATTTTCAATGTATGCGGTCACGATATTCGTGTTTATGATGATGAATTGGCAGAAGCCTTGAAACAGTTATCCGAGCGTAACCGTGAAACTTTGCTGATGTATTACTTCTTGGAAATGAACAACGAAGAAATTGCAAAAAAGCAGAATATTTCCAGAAGCGGTGTATTCCAAAATCGACATAACTCATTGGCACTTATGAAAAAATTACTAAAGGAGAAACAGTAAAATGAAGCAAACATTTAAGAAGCCGTCCTACTATTTGCTTTCACAAGCAATGGACGGGGACGAAAAAGCGATTGAAAAGATACTGGCATTTTATGACCCGTACATATCAAAGTGCTGTCTGCGTCCACTCTATGATGAATACGGTAATGTCTATATTGTCGTAGATATGGAGTTAAAAGGACTTATCCGAGAAGCACTTATCAAAATGATTTTAGGGTTTGATATTGCCTTAGAAATCGAAGAAGAATAACAAGCAGTAACCGCAGAGCATGATTTGTTCAATCCCCCTCTTTCCTGCTCTGCACCTGCTTTTACATGAAAGCAACACGCTTTCGCCACAGCTCTTTGACAACTGAATAAAGCAGACAGATACGTTTGTGAGATAGCGAGCCACGGGGACTGTACGCCACGACCTTTTCAAAAGAAAGCGAGCGACCCACGCAGTGATCCGAGAGCGACTATTGGAAAAGTCGTTTTGCCACGACCTATTCTCACAGAATAATGATACGTCCGCATGGTGCGGTTCTGCCCACAAGAATGGGAATAGTTGAGATACTAACGGAGCTTTCCAAAGCCGTCTGTCTGCTTCTGTAACTTATAAATAGACACACAGTAAAGGGGGTGTTACATTATGTTAAATACTGATGTGTTAAATGATGTGATGTTCCAGCGAGGTAAGGTGTTGGAATATGAATAAAACGAAGATAAGAGCAACGGAACAGCCGATTGCTGTTGATATAGAGGGACTGTCTGCTATGTTATCTTGTGGTCGTGCTACCGCAAGAAAGATTGGTGAGCAGGCAGGAGCAAAAATTGTGATAGGTCGCAGGGTTCTTTATTCCATAGAAAAAGTCAAGAAATACTTGTTATATTTGGAAGAATAGAGCGATTTTCTATTTATGTTCTCTGGCGTGTGTAGTATAATAAGAAAGGACAAAGCACGCTGTGAGAACAAGAAAAGAGGCTTTTTCAGAAAGGAATGGTTCTCATGGCAATTAGTAGAAAAGACCCAAAAGGAAGAAAATTAAGAGAGGGCGAAAACTGGCGTAATGATGGAAGATACAGTTATCGTTATACAGATGTAAGAACAGGCAAGAGATTGACAGTCTATGCACAAGATTTACCAAAGCTTCGAGAAAAAGAGAAACAGATTGCAAAGGATATGGAAGATAACATACTGACAGACGGGGCAATCAAAAAAATGACGCTTAACACGTTGTTTGAGCGTTATATGGCAACTCGTGAGCTGGCTGATACTACAAGAGTTAGTTATGTTCGTGCTTGGGAAAACAGAGTAAAAGACGAGATTGGAAATATTAAAGTTGTTCAGCTTTTACCCTCACATATTAAAGCGTATTATGCGAAACTTTCCAAAGCTGGATATGCTTATTCTACAATCAAGTATATTCACAACCTGCTTTATCCTGCATTAGAAATGGCTGTTGATGATGATATTATCCGAAAGAACCCTGCAAAAAGTTCCATTAGCGATTATGGAAAACCAGCAGAGGAAAAAGAAGCCTTAACTGTTTCTCAACAAGAAAAGTTTATGGAGTTTGTAAAACAGAGCAATGTCTATAACATATATTATCCTATGTTTACCATAATGATTGGTACGGGGTTAAGGTGTGGGGAGCTTATTGGTCTTACATGGAAAGATATAAATATCAAGGCAAAAACGGTTAATGTAGACCACCAGCTCATTTATAAGAATTTAGGCGACGGTTGCAAATTCCATATCTCAACACCAAAAACGGAGTCGGGTATTCGTATTATACCTATGACACAAGAAGTTGCAAAAGCCTTTGAGGAACAAAGGAAAATCAATTTCATGCTTGCAAAGGATAAGAGCATTGAGGTGGACGGGTATTCGGGGTTTGTCTTTACAGCGAAATCGGGCAGACCGCTTATGCCGAATGGCGTAAATAGTGTTTTATATAACATTGTAGACGCATATAACAAAACCGAAGTAGAGAGAGCAAAAAAAGAGCATAGGAAAGCAGAGCTGTTACCGAAGTTTTCAGCTCATGTAATGCGTCACACAGCTTGTACCAGAATGGCAGAGTGCCGTATGGACGTAAAAGTTCTTCAATATATTATGGGACACGCTCATATAGATGTAACAATGGAAGTGTATAACCATATTGGAGAGCTGACAAGGATTGAAAATGAGATTGCAAGACTAGATAGTATGGTGTTAAATGCTTGACACCATAAAAAGAAAAATTGGTGTCAAATTGGTGTCAAAACAGAAAAATCACAATTTCAAAAGAAATAAGATACTGCAAACCACTGATTTTAAAGGGTTTGCAAAAAATAACAAAAATATTAGCACTCACATCTTGACAGTGCTAACAACATGTGTTATATTACATGCAGAACAAAGAAAACAACATATTTCTCCCGTGGGAGAGATATTTCTCATATAAGAGGAGGGTTAGCCTATGAATATCAGTAAATTTACACAGAAATCCGTACAGGCTGTCCAGGATCTGGAGAAGGTTGCTTATCAGTTTGGCAACCAGGAGATTGAAGAGGAGCATCTTTTATATGCTCTGCTGGAACAGGAAGACAGCCTGATTCTTAAACTGATCGAGAAGATGGAGATAGATAAGGATTATTTCAGAAATTCTCTGAATCAGGCACTGGATGCTAAGGTTAAGGTATCCGGCGGTGAGCTCCGTTTCGGACAGTATCTGAACAAGGCTCTGGTCAGTGCAGAGGATGAAGCCAAGACAATGGGAGATGAATATGTCTCTGTAGAGCATTTATTCCTTGCCTTGTTGAGATATCCAAGTCCGAGCATGAAGAAGCTGTTTCAGGAATTTGGCATCACTAAGGAACGTTTCCTGCAGGCACTTTCTACAGTACGAGGCAATCAGCGAGTAGTCAGTGATAATCCGGAAGCTACTTATGATACGTTGAATAAATATGGTGAGGATTTAGTTGAAAAGGCACGTAACCAGAAGCTGGATCCTGTGATCGGACGTGATGAAGAAATCCGTAATATCATCAGAATCCTTTCCCGTAAGACCAAGAACAATCCGGTGCTTATCGGTGAGCCTGGTGTAGGTAAGACTGCAGCAATCGAGGGTCTTGCACAGCGAATCGTGGCAGAGGATGTGCCGGAAGGTCTGAAGGATAAGAAGATTTTTGCACTGGACATGGGTGCTCTGGTGGCAGGTGCCAAATACAGAGGTGAGTTTGAGGAACGTCTGAAAGCAGTCCTTGAAGAAGTAAAGAAGAGTGAAGGAAACATTATTCTTTTCATTGATGAGTTACATCTGATCGTTGGTGCAGGTAAGACAGACGGAGCTATGGATGCAAGCAATATGCTGAAGCCTATGCTTGCCAGAGGTGAGCTGCACTGTATCGGTGCAACAACTCTGGATGAGTATCGTCAGTATATTGAGAAAGATGCCGCTCTGGAACGTCGTTTCCAGCCTGTTATGGTAGATGAACCTACAGTGGAGGATACTATTTCCATCCTTCGTGGTCTGAAGGAGAGATATGAGGTCTTCCATGGTGTTAAGATCACAGACAGTGCACTGGTTGCAGCAGCTACACTTTCACATAGATATATCACAGACCGTTTTCTTCCTGATAAGGCCATTGACCTGGTGGATGAGGCCTGTGCCCTGATTAAGACAGAGCTGGATTCTATGCCTTCAGAGCTGGATGAACAGCGCCGTAAGATCATGCAGCTGGAGATTGAGGAATCTGCACTGAAGAAAGAGACAGATAACCTGAGTAAGGAACGTCTGGAAACACTTCAGAAGGAGCTGGCAGAGCTTCGTGATACCTTTAATACACAGAAAGCACAGTGGGATAATGAGAAGCATTCTGTAGAGAAATTACAGAAGCTTCGTGAGCAGATCGAGGATGTGAATAAGCAGATCCAGAAAGCAAAACAGAATTATGATCTGGAGAAGGCTGCACAGTTACAGTACGGCGAACTTCCGAAATTACAGCAGCAGCTGGAAATCGAAGAAAAGAGTGTCAAAGAAAGTGACAGAAGTCTGGTTCATGAGGCAGTCACTGATGATGAGATCGCAAGGATTATTTCCAGATGGACCGGTATTCCTGTAACAAGACTGACAGAAGGCGAGAGAGCCAAACTCCTCACTCTGGAAGATCAGCTTCACAAGAGAGTTGTAGGTCAGGATGAAGGTGTGAAGAGGGTTACAGATGCAATCCTTCGTTCCAAAGCCGGCATCAAGGATCCGACCAAACCTATCGGTTCCTTCCTGTTCCTTGGTCCTACAGGTGTAGGTAAGACAGAACTTGCCAAAACTCTGGCAGAGAATCTGTTTGATGATGAACAGAATATGGTCAGAATTGATATGAGTGAGTACATGGAGAAGTATTCTGTATCCAGACTGATCGGAGCGCCTCCGGGATATGTAGGATATGAGGAGGGTGGCCAGCTTACTGAGGCAGTCCGCCGTAAACCATACAGTGTTGTACTTTTCGATGAGATTGAGAAAGCACATCCGGATGTGTTTAACGTACTGTTACAGGTACTGGATGATGGCCGTATCACAGATTCTCAGGGACGTACTGTTGACTTTAAGAATACAATTCTTATCATGACTTCCAACATCGGTTCTCCATATCTGCTGGATGGTATTGATGAGAATGGAGAAATCAAACCTGAGGCTCAGAGCCAGGTTATGGATGACCTGAGAGGTCATTTCCGTCCGGAATTCCTGAACCGTCTGGATGAAATAATTATGTTCAAGCCCTTGACAAAATCCAATATTGGTAAGATAGTAGACTTGATGGTCGGCGGGCTTGACAAACGTCTTGCAGACCAGGAGCTTTCCCTGGAACTGACAGATGCAGCCAAGAATCAGGTTATCGAGAATGGCTATGACCCGGTATATGGTGCACGTCCGCTGAAACGTTATCTGCAGAAATATGTAGAGACTCTTGCGGCGAGAAAGATTTTGTCCGGAGATGTTCACGCAGGTGATACTCTGGTGCTGGATGTTCAGAATGGGGAATTCATTGTTACGGTAAAGGACGGAAACTAAATGATACCCAAAGATCCAATGATTCTGCTGAGTTATGTGAATACTCAGCTCAGGGATTACTATGATTCCCTGGAAGCACTCTGCACATGCAGAGGATTGAAGAAAGACGAACTGGTGGCGAAGATGCATTCCATCGACTATGAGTATGATGAAGCAACCAATCAGTTCATATAAGAAATATGCGAAATGCTCTCTGACAGCGGGAATTGCTGTCGGGGAGCATTTTTCGTATTGCATATAAGAAAGATCCCTGCTTTAATTGCTCAAAAGTGATAAACTGCGGAGCAGTTATTGGGTCATGTGTTTCAAAATCAGTACAATTTTAAAAAATAGATAAGGCAGTACAAAAAATGTCAGTAATAAAGATTAAATCGTTAAAATATAAACGAAAATAATCAGGGAATATGTAAAAAATGTATAAAAAAACAGGAAATAAAGTGTAAATATTCACTATCCACACAATTGATTTTTGTATGCTGTATGATATAATTGCATCTGTAAAAAACAAGCGCATATTAAATAGGAAGAAACACGTATATGAAAAAAAATCTCCTGAATGATAATCGCGCTGTACGAAAATACAATATGGAGGTGGCAGTTTTGAAAAAAGTTGGTGACCGTACTGGGTGCTTTTTTTGCAGTTCTTCTGGCTTGTCCATTGAGTGTATTTGCGGCAGAAGGCAGTAAAGCACCATCTACAGTACCTGTATGGCTTTGCATTCCCTTTGCAGGGCTTTTGTTATGTATTGCAGTGATGCCTCTGGTGAAAGCGGAGTGGTGGGAGTCTCATCAGCACTGGTTG
>ENA-OQAY01000146-OQAY01000146.1-human-gut-metagenome-genome-assembly--contig:-NODE-146-length-19460-cov-0.739306_pt1 | contig 19460 bp, 25 predicted proteins | sample MGYA00242740_ERZ504537 | MGnify/ENA primary metagenome ERZ504537 (study PRJEB26092, sample SAMD00036272) | human gut metagenome | host: Homo sapiens | study: EMG produced TPA metagenomics assembly of... | reverse complement strand
TCGGAAATACACTTGGACAGATCCATGTTCCGTCCCTTATAATGGGTGTGATTGCACTGGTAATTCTGCTGGCGGCAAAGAAACTGATACCAAAATTTCCGATGGCGGTCGTACTGATGGCGGTTGGAGCACTTATGACAAAGTTTCTTCCGGTCAGGGAGTGGGGCATACAGACATTAAGTGCTGTGCAGACGGGACTTCCGCGGTGGAAGGCGGTGGATCTGTCTACAGTGCCGCTTAAAGATGCCATAACGATCAGTCTGTCGGTGGCAGTAGTGATTATGGCAGAGACTCTTCTGGCAGAAAATAATTTTGCCCAGAAAAACCGCTACCGGATCAACGACAATCAGGAATTGCTGGCATTTTCCCTTGGAAATTTTGCAGCAGCTCTGACCGGATGCTGTCCGATCAACGGGTCCGTATCAAGGACCGCAATGGGAGAACAGTATCAGGGGAAAACCCAGCTGACAGGGATTGTGGCGGGAATTTCCATGATGATTCTGCTTTTGTGTGGAACAGGATTTATCGGATTTCTTCCGGTTCCGGTGCTTACCGCGATTGTGATCTCCGCATTGCTTGGAGCCACGGAATTTGAACTTGCAGTCCGTTTGTGGAAAGTCAGCCGCACGGAATGTCTGATCTTTTTTGGTGCATTTTTTGGAGTGCTGCTGCTTGGAACCATCAATGGTGTTTTGATCGGCATCATGCTTTCCTTTACCGAGATGATTATCCGTACGGCAAAACCGGCGCGGTGTTTTCTTGGCATACAGACCGGACACAGTCATTTCCGGGACCTGAAAGAGAGCAGTTCCATCCATGCCGTGGAGCATGTGGTCATTTACCGGTTCAGCAGTAATCTGTGTTTTGCCAATGTTTCGGTATTGCAGAAAGATATTGAGGATGCCATCCGCGAGGATACCCGTGCGGTGATTTTAGATGCGGGAGGCATCGGGAGTATTGATATTACGGCGGCAGACTGTCTGGAGCGGCTTTATGGCTCCCTGAAAGAAAAAGGTATCCGGTTTTATATGACGGAACATATTGCGGAGGTGAACGAACAGCTGCGCAGACTCGGACTCGGGTATATGGTGGAGGAAGGCTGCGTGCGCAGAACCATCCATATTGCACTTAAGGATATGGGGATACGTCGTCCGTATCCGCTGGAGGGCGGTGTGGACAATGTTGAAAAAAGCGCCTCCCGGAAGCGGGCAGATAACCGGGTGCAGGAATTTGTCTGGGCATTTGGTTCGGAGGCAGAACAGGAAATGGAAAAACAGATTGCCCGCCAGATTGCGCATCTGACATCGGATAAGGATGTGGAGGAGCTGATTCACGGACGCTGGTCCCATATGGAGGCGCTGGATGAGGATGAATGGCTGGAGCATCTGGAAGAACATTTAAAGGAAATTGTCAATATTTCCGGGAAAGATGAGGAGACACTGGCAAAAAGGCTGGAAGAACACCGGCAGGAAGTACATGACCGGATTGCACAGGAACATCCGGAACTGGCAGAACGTTTCCGGGAACGCAGACATCTGCTGGATGAGCATCTGCGGGAGCGCAGGCCGGAGGTATACGAACTGGTAATCAGACTTCGCGAAAAAAAGGATCAGGCATAATGATATTTTTTGCGGTTTCTGACAAAGAAGGTTACCGTGAGCCCTAACGTGAGAAGTTCTGCTACTGCCACGGCACTCCAGATTCCGTTGATGCCGAGAAGCAGTGGCAGAAGGAGTACGGCAGCCAGCTGGAACACCAGTGTCCGCAGAAAAGAGATTGCAGCAGATATCAGTCCGTTGTTTAATGACCGTAAAAAACGAAGAACCGTAAATATTAAATCCATTGATCAGATAGGCAATGCAGTAAATACGGAAACCGTTTTGGGTCATGGAAAACAGATCCGCATCATATCCGACAAAGATGGCGGCCAGAGGTCTGGCGATCAGCTGCGCCAGAATAAACAGCATGAGTCCCCAGATTCCGATGAGCCGCAGACTTTTTTGGAACAGATTTTTTAATTCGTCATGGTTGCCGCTCCGTAGTGATAGCTGACAAGCGGCGCACTTCCGATGGAATATCCCAGAAAAATTGCAATAAAAATAAAGTTTACATACATGATCGTTCCAAACGCAGCCACACCGTTTTCTCCGGCAAGATTCATAAGCTGAATATTGTACAGAGAGTTTACAATGGAACTGGAAAGGTTGGTCATCAGTTCGGACGAACCGTTTCCGCAGGCGCACAGAAAAATTTTCCCGTTAAAGTGTGTGCGTCCGAGTTTAAGAAGGCTGGAATTTCTGCGTGCAAAATAAAGGATCGGAAACAGACCACCGATACATTCGCTGGTGACCGTTGCAAATGCCGCACCGGCCAGACCGATCTGGAACACTCCTACCAGTAAAAAGTCCAGAACCATATTGGTGACACCCGCGATGACGATGACACCAAGACCAAGTTTTGGTTTTTCTGCGGTGACAAAGAAACTCTGGAATACGTTCTGGAGCATAAAGGCCGGCATGGAGAGCAGCGTAATGCGGGCATAAAGCACACAGTTTGTCAACAGCGCACCGTCGGCACCAAGCCCGCGGGCAATCAGCGGGGAAAAGAGGATGCCGAGCGCGGAGAGGACAATGCCTCCGATCAGCGTGAGGTATACCAGCATGGAAAAGTATTCGTTTGCCTGCTCTTTTTGCCTTCGCCCAATGTCTTTGCAACGATCGCGCTTCCTCCGGTACCGATCATGAAGCCTAAAGCGGAGATTGCCATGAGAAACGGCATGATCAGATTGACGGCGGCAAATGCAGTCTTTCCGACGTAATTGGAAACAAAGAGCCCGTCCACTACACCGTAGATGGAAGTAAAGATCATCATGACGATGGAAGGAAGGACGAAGCGCAGCAATTTTTTGTAAGTGAAATGTTCGGATAATTGTATCTTCATATAAAATCCCCCTGTTGTGTGTAGATAGATAAATATACAGTATAGCCGTATCCCGGATTTTCGTCAAGAAAATTTGATCTTTTGGAGGCTTTATGCGATAATTTATGCGGTTGATCTGACATTACCGGAGTCAGACGCGGACAAAACAATGACAAGATCAGGAAAAGAGAGAATCAATCATGATACAGGATATTTATCCAATGAAATTAGACAATGCATTTGAAATGAAAGAACCGGATGCCGACAGCAGGATACTGGCATTTCGTGATCGGACGGTTTATCTGAAAACGAGGGGGAGATCACATTTCTTAAGTATCACGTGTGGGTGGAATACTGTAAGACACATCACAAAAAAGTGCCCGGACTGGTATATCTGTTTTCCGTGGATGACATATCTTTTTATCTGACAGAGCTTTATGAAGATGTGGAAATTCCGGGATTTATGTATCATAAACTGTTTGCAGTCCGGTCCATGAAACCGAAGGAGCGTGTATTTGCCGCAACAACGGCATGGCATCTGTATGTGTGGTACCGGGATAATCAATTCTGCGGCAGATGCGCACATCCGCTTGTACACAGCCGCACGGAGCGCATGTTGCAGTGTCCGGTCTGTAACAATATGGTTTTTCCGAAGATTGCGCCGGCAGTCATCATCGGACTGACAAATAACGATCAGATCATGATGACAAAGTATGCAGGTAGGGAATACAAACGGTATGCGCTCATTGCCGGGTTTACGGAAATCGGGGAAACCGCGGAAGAAACTGTCCACCGGGAGGTGATGGAAGAAGTCGGGCTGAAAGTGAAAAATATCCGTTATTATAAAAGCCAGCCATGGGGCTTTGACAGTAACCTTCTGATGGGATTTTTCTGCGATCTGGCAGAAGAAGGTGAGATCCGGCTCGAAGAGGAGGAACTGTCACTTGCCGAATGGGTAGATTACCGGGATGTGCCGGATGATCCGGAAGGATTAAGTCTCACTAGGGAGATGATGACCTATTTCCGGAAGCAGCGCGAACAGGGGTTAAATCCCTGACCGGATTTTCTGGGCTTTTTCCAGAAACGATTCCCGTTGTTTTCATAGTATCTATCCTTTACAAATTGTGATATTATTATTTTCGACAAAAAATATGTTTATTTTATGAAAAAAGAGAAATTTTTTAACGAGGTAATAAAATGAAAGATCTTACAAAAGGAAAACCTTCCCGATTAATACTCGCTTTTGCGCTTCCGATTTTTCTGGCCAATCTGCTGCAGCTTACATACAGCCTGGTGGATACCCGGATTGTCGGAACGTTTCTGGGGGAAGATGCACTTGCGGCTGTCGGTGCCACAAGTTCACTGAGCAATCTGATCATCGGCTTTCTGATGGGGCTTTCCAATGGGTTTGCCATCATCACTGCACAGCGGTTCGGAGCAAAGGATCTGCGCGGGGTGAAAAATCGTTTGCCATGTCACTGACACTCGGAATTGCCGTTGCTGCGGGACTGACGGTTCTCGGTCTGCTTTTTCTGCAGCCGATTTTACGCTTTTTAAATGTACCGGAAAATTTAAGGACAATGGCGGGTTCTTATATTGTAATTATTATTGCGGGATTGATTGCAACATTTCTTTATGATGCCTGCGCTGCTGCACTGCGTGCACTCGGAGATACCATTACGCCTTTGGTGATTCTTGCAATCTCTGTCATATTGAACATTGCGGGGGATCTCTTTTTTGTGGTCGTTTTAAAAACGGGGGTAAGGGGAGCCGCGGTTGCCACGGTTTCGGCACAGGCGTTGGCGTTTGTGATCTGCTGGATCTATATGATAAAACGGTATGAACTGCTCCGGTTGTCCAGGGACGATTTCAAAGAGCCACAGCCGCAGATGATCCAAAGCATGCTAAGCGCGGGTCTGTCCATGGGGTTTATGAGTTCCCTGATCAATATCGGTTCCCTGACGCTGCAGACGGCAATCAATAAACTGGGACAGAACATTATCGTTGCACATACCGCAGCCCGCAAAATATCGGAAATGTTTATGATTATGTTTACGGTATTCGGACAGACGATGGCAACATACTGCGGACAGAATCTTGGAGCAGGACGGATTGACCGGATAAAAAAGGGAATCGGGCTTGCAATTTTATATACCTGTATCTGGTGCAGCTTTACCATTGTTGCAAGTTATACAATCGGAGACTGGCTGGTTTACATGGTAACTGGAAGCAAAAATGCCGAAGTATTGAAGAATGCAACCAATTATCTGAAGTTTGATACGCTGTTTTATTTTGTCACGGCAGTGATATGTGTCGTCCGTAATGCCATGCAGGGGCTGGGAGACCATATTACACCGCTGGTATCAAGTTCACTGGAAATGATCGGCAAAATCGTGATTGCAGCAACACTCGTTCCGTGGTTTGGCTACACAGGTGTAATCGTGGCGGAACCACTCGTATGGTTTATTATGGTCATTCCTCTGCTGATACAGATTTTCCGCATGCCGGTTTTAAAAAATAATATTTTAACCAAATCTTAGGAAAAATTTGCTGGTTTTTCCTTCTAGTGTATGATAATATGGCATACATATATAAATTGTATGAAAATATACCGGAAGAAGGAGGGATTGTTTGGAAAAGAGAAAAGAAAAAGCAAAAGAATCCATACAGGCAGTATTGCCGATTCTGTTCATTGTATTGTTACTGAGTTTTACAGTGGCACCGGTGTCCGCCAGTATTCTGCTGGAATTTATGATCGGTGCGGTGTTTGTAATTATAGGCATGCTGTTTTTTCCATGGGTGCCGAAATGTCAATGTCTCCTATGGGGGAACGTGTAGGAGGCAGCATGCTTAAAACCAAAAAACTATGGGTGATCCTCCTTCTGGGCTTTTTTCTCGGGGTCATCATTACCATTTCAGAACCGGATCTGCAGGTGCTTGCCGCTCAGGTGCCGTCGGTGCCGAATATGGTGCTGATTCTTTCGGTGGCAGCCGGGGTTGGCGCATTTCTTGTTGTAGCACTGCTTCGTATTTTATTTGGAATAGCGTTAGCCCCGTTATTAGTTGTGTTCTATGGTGTGATATTTGTGATCGCAAGGTTTGTTCCGGATAATTTTCTGGCGGTGGCGTTTGATTCCGGAGGTGTGACGACCGGACCGATGACGGTTCCGTTTATTATGGCACTTGGTGTTGGTATTTCTGCAATCCGAAATGATAAGCATGCGGAAAACGACAGTTTCGGACTGGTTGCACTGTGTTCGATCGGTCCTGTTCTTGCGGTATTGCTCCTGGGACTGGTATATCCTGCCCAGGGAAGTTATGTGGCAGCGGGCGTGCCGGAAGCTTTCAATTCTGTGGAACTTGGCCGGCTGTTTTTATCCGAAATTCCCTATTATCTCAAAGAAATTGCAGGTTCCCTGCTTCCAATCGTTTTCTTTTTTGGAATTTTCCAGCTTGTTTCCATTCAACTACATAAAAAGACATTGATTAAAATCTGTGTGGGACTGCTTTACACGTATGTCGGACTGGTACTTTTCCTGACCGGTGCCAATGTCGGATTTATTCCCGCAGGAAACTATCTTGGAACCGTTATGGCATCACTGCCGTGTCCGTGGATTTTAGTCCCGGTCGGAATGGTGATCGGATATTTCATTGTCAAGGCAGAGCCGGCCGTCTATGTCCTGATGAAACAGGTAGAAGAACTGACCGATGGGGATATTTCCGGAAAAGCGATGCAGATCAGCCTTTCAGTTGGTGTGGCTGCTTCGGTCGGGCTTTCCATGCTGCGGGTGCTTACCGGAATTCCGATTATGTATTTTTTAATTCCGGGCTATGCCATTGCACTGTTTTCTGACGTTATTTGTTCCGAAAATCTTTACCGCGATTGCGTTTGACTCTGGAGGCGTGGCATCCGGCCCGATGACGGCAACTTTTCTGCTGCCACTGGCACAGGGTGCCTGTACGGCAGTAGGAGGCGATGTGGTAAAGGATGCCTTCGGCGTGGTAGCGATGGTTGCCATGACTCCGCTGATTACGCTGCAGGCCCTCGGGCTGATCTATAAGATTAAGAGTAATAAAAAGGAAGAAATGGCAGAACAGCCATTCCTGCAGGCAGAGGATGTGTTTGCCGGGTATGCGGATGATGCAATTATAGAATTATAGAAAAACAGGAAAGAGGAGCGGACAAATGAGTGAGATCTATATGATGGTTACGATCTGCAATCGAAAACAGATGCAGAAATTTGTGAAGTTTTATAAGCAAAATCACGTGGATACTGGAAATATTTCTCTTGCCATGGGAACAGCGGCCAGCGATGTACTGGATTACTTCGGACTGGAGGAGGATGAAAAGGGCATTCATTTTTGTCTGGTCACACGTCCCACCTGGAAAACCGTGAAAAAGGGATTGCAGACGGAACTGAAAATTGATGTGCCCGGGACGGGAATTGTCTTTCTGATACCGCTTAGCAGTATTGGCGGAAAACACCAGCTGAAATTTATGCTGGGAGAACAGGAATTTGAGAAAGGGGAGGAGACAACGTTGAAGGAGACAAAACATGAGCTGATCATTGCAATTGCCAATTACGGATACAATACGCAGGTGATGCGTGCGGCAGAAGAAGGCGGAGCCACCGGGGGAACGGTTTTTCACGGGAAAGGTGTCGGAATGAAACGGGCAGAACAGTTTCTCGGCGTATCGCTGGTTTCCGAAAAAGAAATTATATTAATTGTTACGAAAACGGAACAGAAAAATGCGATTATGAAATCCATCATGGAAAAAGCCGGAATCGGGACAAAAGCGGGAACCATTGCGTTTTCTCTTCCGGTTACCAGCACAGCCGGACTTCGGATTATCGAGGATTCCGGAGAATGTGAAGAGATTTAGATCACATTCCACAAATTTATCCGACTAAAATTAGCTAAAAATATAATTGATATAAACATAAAATTATATTAAAATAATTTTATTAAAAATAGAAAATGAGCTAACTTTAATTGAAATGAGCTAAGGGGCGGATAGATATGACAAAAACAAGGAAAACCATAGGCGTGATGGTTGGAGGCATCACAGACGATTTTACACGTTTTTTGTGTAAAGGTCTGAGGGAGGCAGCAAAGAGCAGGATGTCAACATGGTAGTGCTTCCGGGAAAGTTTTTAGACCGTGATTACGCGCAGAACACGGATATTATGTATGAATATCAGTATGATACCCTGTTTTCGAGTGTACAAAAAGGCCGTCTGGACGGGATTATCGTAGCGGCAAACTGTATTGGCTGTTACACGACGAAAGAACGTATGGTTGAATTTATGCATCACTATGATGGAATTCCATGCGTTCTGGTTTCCTCTGATCTGGAAGGATATGTAAATGTCAGTTATGACAATGACCGTGGAATCCGGCAGGGAATCGATTATCTCGTGCAGGATCTGCATTACACAAAAATCGGAATGGTAGGCGGACCGAAGGAAAATTCCGATGCAATGGAGCGCAAAGCTACGTTTGAGAGTGCACTCTGGAAGAACGGTATCTTACCGCGGGAAAAACGGTATGTGGAAGGGGATCTGACGGGAAATTCGCATAGCGCCTATGCCAGACTTCTGGATGACAATCCGGATCTGGAAGCCGTTTTTTGCGTCAATGATGAAACTGCAGCCGGATTTTATGAAGAACTGAAGGCGCGGGGGCTTATGCCGGGAAGGGATATCTCGGTTTTCGGGTATGATGATACGGAGTGGTGTTCCCAGATTTATCCGACACTTTCTTCGGTACGTGCGGATGTGTCAAAACTTGGCAGCAAAGCATGTGAACTGTTATGCCGGATGATGCAGGGAGAAAAAGTCTCTTCTGTGCGCCTTCCGACCGATCTGGTGATCCGGAATTCGTTTTGCCGGGGAAATCAGGAAGAAGTGGATGCGCGCAATGATGTGCTGGAAAAGTACGAGTCCATGAATCACTGGGCCGATGAACTGTTCGGAAAGCAGAAACGGGTAAATTTCGAAATGAAAACTTTATTTTGAAACTGCTTTGTTTTGAAAAAGGAACCGATCAGAGTTTTGGGGAAATTCTTGCAACAATGGAATGGTTAAAGATACATAATGCATTTTTGTACATCTATGAGGAGCCGGTCATTCATCTGAATCATGAATTATTTCAGATGCCGGAGCAGCTGCTGCTGAAAGCCAGGGAACTTCATGGAAATGTAGAAAATTTACCCGCCATTCGATCAGAAAAAAAGGCAAAAAATATTTTCCAGTTTTCCAGGCTGGGAATGTCTGACCGGGCATGGATGGTAACGCTTCCTCTGTATGCCAATGAAATGCTGTATGGAATTTTAGTGTGTGATCTGACAGATGAAGTGCTGGAATATGGAGAATTTTTAAGTAATCAGATTTCGGCAGCAGTTAAGATGCTGAATCTTCTGAAAAACAATGAGGATATTCAGAAACAGTTAGAGGAATCTCTGTATGTCTTAAAGGAAAACAATCTGGAACTGGAAACACTTTCAAAGAAAGATCCACTGACCGGGATCTGTAACCGGAGGGGATTTTTCGAATATGCGGAGCCTATGCTAAACAAAGCAAGAGCAGCGGAAAAAACATTTCTGGTGCTTTATGCGGATATGAACAATCTTAAAATCATCAATGACCGGTACGGACATGAGGAAGGGGATTATTCCCTGCACACCATCGCGGAAATTCTTGCAGAGATTGTCCAAAAGGAGCAGACAGGGGATGGGGTTGTTGCGAGAATCGGCGGGGATGAGTATGCATGTGCACTGATGACGGAAAAGAAAAAAGAACTGTTATTACAGGAGTTATACGATGCATTCACCGTTCGGAATGAACAGAGTGACAAACCGTATAACGTAACGGTTTCCATCGGTGCCTGTGCGTTAGAGCCGGGCGATGAGCACAGTCTTGCGGATGCACTTTCGCTTGCGGACGAGCAGTTGTATGAGGTAAAGAAGCTCCGAAAAAAGGATGTCGCAAAATACACTGCAGGCTTAAGCCTCAGCGGTAAGAAAATGTTTTTAACTGTTTTTTGTTTTCGTACATATTCTGATCTGCCCGCTTTTGAAGGGCATCCAGATCCGCATCTGTCCGTGAATCAAAGACAGCATATCCACAGGCAATCTGCAGATGGATGTTTCGGGAGGAGGCGTTGTAAACGTCCTCCTCTTTTCGCAGACAGGAGATCAGATGGCTGATGTCGCAGGTGTTATGGTCGTCAATCAAAACACAGAATTCATCCCCGCCGATGCGGTACAGTTTTCCGTAACGTGAGAAAACTTTCTGGAGAATATGTACGGCATCCGTAATATACTGATCCCCACAGTCATGTCCGAATTTATCATTGTAGTATTTCAGGTTGTTCAGGTCAAATGCAAACAACAGAAGATTTGTCAGTTTTTTGCACCGGCTGGTATCTTCGTGGTAAGCATTCCGGTTGTAGCAGCCGGTCAGGAGATCCTTTTCCGCAAGTTCGCGGTAGAGAGCCGCGCGGCGGCCGGCATCGATTTCCTTTAGGGATACGAATGCAGTGTCGCAGGCAAGGGTTACAATAAACAGCAGCATGGCGATGCGTCCGGCAGGTCCGATGTCCTGTGCCCCCTGATAATAATTGAACATGTCGGAAAAAGAGCACCGATCAGAATAATGGACCCTATGGTACAGATCCACAGCGCATGTGTCGTCGTGTGGTGATAAAATTTGTTGCAGATGGTATAGATAAAATATAAAACTGCAAGACCGATCATGACATGGGTCATCCAGAGTGTCTGCGTCAGGTCACGGATATCCATAAGCTGCAGGAATAAAACAACTGCAATCTCTGCCACATCCAGCCAGACAAAAATCCGGCAAAGATACTGATCCTTTGCTTTTAAATAATGCCGGACGAACATCATAAAAGGAATGGGCAGCAGCAGAAGAAGAATGCGGGAAGCATAGGAACGGAACACCGGGTTCTGTGACAGAAGAATGGAAGAGCCTGTTTCCAGACAGAACCATGCACCGAGATCCGTTGTAAGAATTCCAAGATACAGCAGGGATTTGCTTACATATGCCCAATGATGTACGAACAGCCAGTAGGTGAGCATCAGAATACCAAGTGCCACATTCATAATGCCGAGGAGCATGGGGGATCCCTGCTTTTAAAAGTTCATGGCGAAACATATGGACACCATCGCCCTGATAGAAAACCGGATCAGACACCTGTTTGTCCGGGTTGCAGTTGGTGAGTGTGACGAGGATGCTGCGTGTATTTTCCGGGACAGAGACCATTTCACAATTACGTCCGGTTGTATGCAGAATACTGTCCGGTTTGAGGCTGCGCGTATAAAGCAGCTTTCCGTCTGCTTCCACAACCACGGTCTGATGCTGGCTGTAAAACATCAGGGTAGAAGCCTTTTTGGTCCATCGGACATCGGAAATCCGGTAAACAGTAGTTGTTTTGGATACCTTAACACACCGGGACGGGAGCGTCCGGATGTGCAGATCCGCACTGCGGTTGCTGAGACTGCTTGAGGTACACCGCCATCCGAGATCAGGGCAACAGCTGCAATAATAAGAATAAGCAGATAAAGCGTGCTTGTAGTTTTGTATTTGGTTAAATCAGGTTTTTTCATGACATGTATTCTCCGTAATAAGAGGTTCCTGTAAATTTGCCTAATAATTTCATCATATCGTAAAACACAGAAAATGACAATCTACTTCCTGGCAAATTTATGTATTTTTATCGGAACTTACAGGGAAAATCTTGACAGCATCCATGGATTGTATAATAATAAACTATATTTAAAATAAGAAAAAGGGAGCTTTCAAAAAGAAGGCTGAGAGTAAGCTGTATTGCTTTGACCTGTAACCTGATTTGGATAATGCCAACGTAGGGAAAAATGAAAGTTACCACACACGTATAAGCATTATACGTGTGTTTTTTTATTTTATACAAGGAAGGGAGAAACCAATGAGAGAATACAAAACGCAGATGGAAGCTGCAAGAAAAGGAATCGTAACAGAAGAATTAAAAAAAGTTGCACAGAAGGAACATATGCGTGTAGAGGAACTGATGCCTCTGGTGGCAGCCGGAAAGGTTGCCATCTGCGCAAATAAAAACCATAAATGTCTGGACCCGCAGGGGGTGGGCTCCATGCTCCGGACCAAAATCAATGTCAATCTCGGAGTATCCAGGGACTGGAAAGATTATGATATTGAAATGCAGAAAGTTATGGCAGCGGTGGATATGGGAGCGGACGCAATCATGGATCTGTCTTCCCATGGAGATACTACCGGATTCCGGAGAAAACTGACTTCGGAATGTCCGGCGATGATTGGAACTGTACCGGTATACGATTCTGTGATACACTATCAGAGAGACCTGGCAACACTCACGGCAAAAGATTTTATTGATGTTGTACGTCTGCATGCAGAGGATGGTGTGGATTTTGTTACCCTGCACTGTGGCATTACCAGAAAAACCATCGATCAGATCAAAAACCACAAGCGGAAGATGAACATTGTATCCCGTGGCGGTTCTTTAGTATTTGCGTGGATGACAATGACCGGGGAAGAAAATCCGTTTTATGAATATTATGATGAAATTCTTGACATCTGCCGGGAATATGATGTGACAATCTCACTGGGAGATGCTTGTCGTCCGGGATGTCTTGCAGATGCTTCGGATGTCTGTCAGATTGAGGAACTTGTCCGTCTGGGAGAACTGACCAAACGTGCATGGGAAAAGGATGTCCAGGTTATGGTAGAAGGACCGGGACATATGCCGATGGATCAGATTGCTGCAAATATGAAGATCCAGCAGACCATCTGCATGGGTGCACCGTTTTATGTACTGGGACCTCTGGTGACCGATATTGCGCCGGGATATGATCATATCACTTCTGCCATCGGTGGTGCGATCGCTGCTGCCAACGGTGCGGCATTCCTCTGCTATGTGACACCAGCTGAGCATCTGGCACTTCCGAATGTGGACGATGTAAAGCAGGGAATTATGGCATCAAAGATTGCAGCGCACGCGGCAGATATCGCAAAGCATGTACCGGGAGCCATGGAGATGGACAATAAGATGGCGGATGCCAGAAGAGTACTGGACTGGGAAGCACAGTGGGCATGTGCCATGGACCCGGAGACCGCCAAAGCCATTCGTGCGGACCGGGCACCGGAACAGGAGGATACCTGTTCCATGTGCGGTAAATTCTGCGCTGTCCGCAGCATGAATAAAGCATTAAACGGAGAGTATATTGACATCTTATAGGAGGATGCTTTATGACCTTACAGCAGTTGAAATATGTTACGACCGTTGCACAGACCGGGACGATCAGTGATGCGGCAAAGAAATTATTTATTTCCCAGCCGAGTCTGACAAAGGCAGTCAGGGAACTGGAAAAAGAGATGGGGATTACCATTTTTGAACGGACAAACCGCGGAATTGTCATATCCAAAGAGGGGGAGACTTTTTAGGGTATGCCAGACAGGTTCTGGAACAGGCGGCACTGCTGGAGGAAACATACAAGAAAAAAGCTGGGCGGAAACAGGAATTTAGTGTTTCCACCCAGCATTATTCGTTTGCAGTCAATGCATTTGTGGAACTGATCGAGCGGTATGGAAGCGAAAAGTATGATTTCTGTCTGCGGGAAACCCAGACGTATGAAATCATAGAGGATGTCGCGCAGATGAAAAGCGAGATCGGAATTCTTTATCTGAACGATTTTAACCGTACCGTACTTGAGAAACTGATCAAGGAACATGACCTTGTGTTTACCGAGCTTTTTGTGGCAAAACCGCATATTTTTGTGAGCACGAAAAATCCGCTTGCGGGCAAAAAGTCTGTGACGATTGAGGAATTAGAGCCATATCCTTATCTTTCTTTTGAACAGGGAGAACACAATTCTTTTTATTTCTCCGAGGAGATATTCAGTACCGTGGACCGGCCGAAAAACATCCGTGTCAGAGATCGGGCGACATTGTTTAATCTGTTGATCGGTCTGAACGGATATACGGTTTGCAGTGGAGTGATCGATGAGGAACTGAATGGAGAAAATATTGTCTCGGTTCCGCTGCAGGCGCAGGGAAATATGCATATTGGCATGGTGACCCATAAAAAAGTTCTGCCAAGCCGTCTGGGGGCGATTTATCGGGAGGCATTGGTACGGTATACGCAACAGAAAATATAATTGATAAAAAATATCACAACAGGCTCTTGACGAGAGCCTGTTTTTTCGTGTATTCTTTTCTAAAGTTAGATATAACTAACTTTAGGGAGGAGTGACGGACTTGAGCAGCGAAACATGGGAGATCATACGGAAACTGCGTGGCGATGAAATCGAATTTCAAATTGCATTTCAGTGTGCACCGCTGATAACCGGATTAAAAGAATCAAATCTGCTGAATATCGGAACCATGGAATATCCACGGATGAAAGAAGTGTTCAAAGACAGTGAACTGTCAGTTTATCCGTTAGGGATTCACGCAGGCAGGATTACAGTGTTTTTGTATCATCCGGATCGTCTGGAAGCATTTTTTTCCAAAGAAAGCGTGCAGGCATTGTTGCATGAGATTGGCTATACTGACACAAACTTAAAACAGGTATTACCGGTGTTTCGTGCACATTACCAGCAGTATCTGAGGGAAAAGAAAGTTTTTCCGCATGAGATGGGACTGTTGCTTGGATATCCGCCAGAGGATGTAAAAGGATTCATCCGCAATCAGGGGAAAAACTATTTGTATTCGGGGTACTGGAAAGTATACGACAGACCACATGAAAAAAATCCGGCTGTTTAAAAAATATGAACATTCCAGAGAAAAACTGATCCAGCTTTTGTCATATGGAATGCGCATTGAAGAGATTATTGCGATTTGCAGCAATACGGAAATCTGGCAGCTGGTTGATTGTGACTGTCAATATGCATCATAACATTATAAAAAGAAAAGGAGAATTTAAAATGAGTAAGATTTCAGTTGTATTTTGGACACAGGGTGGAAACACAGAAAGCATGGCAAATGCCGTCGTGGAAGGAATCAAAGAGGCAGGCAAAGAGGCGGAAGCTGTATTTGTCAGTGATATGAACATTGATGAGTTAAAGGGAGAGGGTGTATTTGCATTAGGATGTCCTGCCATGGGAGCCGAAGTACTCGAAGAGAGTGAGATGGAGCCGTTTGTTGCAGACGTGGAAGGATTTGCTTCCGGAAAGAAGATTGGACTGTTTGGTTCTTACGGATGGGGTGACGGACAGTGGATGCGTGACTGGGAAGCACGTATGAGCGGAGCTGGTGCAACGATCGTAGGAGGAGAAGGTGTCATCTGTCAGGAAGCTCCGGATGCAGATGCGATTGAACAGTGCAAGGCACTTGGAAAAGCGCTTGCAAACGCTTAATAACAGAAAAATTTTGTGTGCTGGCACCTGAGTATTTTAGGGAGAAAAATGTCGGATAAGCTGAAAAAATATTATTTTGTTATTGACAACTTATGCTCGTTAGCATATACTAACTGACGTAAGAGATGGAAATGATTCTCAATAAAGTCGCTTGCACGCGGCGGAAAGCAGGAGGATGTTTTTATGATGCCTTTAACAATGTGCAAAGCAGGAGAAGAGAATGAGATCAAAAAGATCGGTGGAAAAGAAGAAACAAGACGCCATCTTGAGAATCTTGGTTTTGTTGTCGGGGGAAAAGTGGCTGTGATATCTGAAACGGATGGAAACATGATCGTGAATGTGAAAGAAGCGCGTGTTGCTATCGGTAAGGATATGGCAAATAAAATAATGATTTAGAAAGGGAGCAGCGATGAAGACATTAAAAGATGCAAAAGTTGGCGAGACTGTCAAAGCTACAAAACTGACAGGCGAAGGACCTGTAAAACGTCGTATCATGGACATGGGAATTACCAAGGGCGTAGAGATTTATGTCCGTAAAGTAGCCCCACTCGGAGATCCGGTGGAAGTTACGGTCAGAGGGTATGAACTGTCCCTGCGTAAAGCAGATGCTGAAATGATCCAGGTAGAGTAATTTTTTTACCATAAGGTTAGTAATGGCTTACAAAAACTAGCAGGTGCTTACAGAAACTAGCGATTTCAAATTTTAGCAAGGTTGATAAAACAAAGGTGCGCCAGCACAGAAAAGAGGAGAATTATGGCAGTGAAAATTGCATTGGCAGGAAATCCAAACTGCGGAAAAACGACATTGTTCAATGCATTGACCGGTTCCAATCAGTTTGTTGGTAACTGGCCGGGTGTAACAGTAGAAAAAAAGGAAGGACGTCTGAAGGGTCATAAAGATGTTACCATCATGGATCTTCCGGGAATTTATTCTCTTTCCCCATACACCCTGGAGGAAGTGGTGGCAAGAAATTATCTTGTTGCAGACAGACCGGATGCAATCATCAATATTGTGGACGGTACAAATATTGAGCGTAACTTATATCTTTCTACACAGATCATGGAACTTGGTATTCCGGTAATCATGGCAGTAAACATGATGGATATCGTTGCCAAGAATGGTGATGTGATACATATCGATAAGCTGAGCCAGAAACTGGGCTGCGAAGTTGTTGAGATTTCCGCTCTGAAAGGAACAGGAATTACAAAGGCAGCAGAAAAGGCCGTTGCTCTCGCACAGCAGAAGAAGAAAGTCACACCTGCACATGCGTTCTCATCAGAGGTTGAGGATATCATTGCAAAGGTAGAGGATAAGATCAGCTCGGATATTCCACAGGAACAGAAGCGGTTTTTCGCAATCAAACTTCTGGAAAAAGACGATAAGATTTCTGAACTCTTAAGTCTGATGCCAGATGTATCTGCAGAGATCAAGGAACTTGAGGATCATTTTGATGATGATACCGAGTCAATCATTACCAATGAGCGTTATGTATACATTTCTTCCATCATTGGAGAGTGTCTTACAAAAGCAAAGAAGGGTGAGAAACTTTCCACTTCGGATAAGATTGACCGTATTGTTACGAACCGTTTCCTTGCACTTCCAATTTTTGCATTGGTTATGTTTATCGTATATTATGTATCTATCACAACAGTTGGTGGATTCCTTACCGATTGGACAAATGATACATTGTTTGGCGAGTGGATTGTTCCGGGAGCAAGAACCTTACTTGAGAATATTCACTGTGCCGGCTGGCTGACAGGACTTGTCGTAGATGGTATCATTTCCGGTGTGGGTGCCGTACTTGGATTCGTACCGCAGATGCTGGTACTGTTCATTTTCCTGGCATTCCTTGAGTCCTGTGGATATATGTCACGTATCGCATTTATCATGGACCGTATTTTCCGTAAATTCGGATTATCCGGAAAATCATTCATCCCAATGCTGATTGGTAGTGGATGCGGTGTTCCTGGTGTTATGGCTTCCCGTACGATCGAGAACGACCGTGACCGCAAGATGACAATCATGACAACAACATTCGTACCTTGTGGAGCAAAGCTTCCGATTATTGCTTTGATCGCAGGTGCATTCTTCCATAATTCCGGATGGGTTGCATGGAGTGCTTACTTTGTAGGTGTTGCAGCAATTATCTGTTCCGGTATTATCTTAAAGAAAACAAAGATGTTCGCAGGAGAGCCTGCACCATTCGTTATGGAGCTTCCTGCATATCACTGGCCAACCGTTGGAAACGTACTCCGCAGCATGTGGGAGCGTGGATGGTCTTTCATCAAGAAAGCAGGTACAATTATCCTGTTATCAACAATTGTTTTATGGTTCTTAATGAACTTCGGATGGAGCAACGGAACCTTTGGAATGCTTGATTTCGATGGATTAGAGGGTGCTGCTCTTGAGGCTGCCCAGGCAGAATGTGTTCTTGCAAAAGTTGGTTCTGCAATCGCATGGATCTTCGCACCACTTGGCTGGACCAGGGCTGGTAACGGCTGGAAGATGGCAGTTGCTGCTGTATCCGGTCTGATCGCAAAAGAGAACGTTGTAGCTACGTTCGGACAGTTATTCGGTTTTGCAGAAGTTGCAGAAGATGGTTCCGAAATCTGGAAGTCACTGTCTTTGGTTATGACTCCGGTTGCCGCTTATGGTTTCCTGGTATTCAACCTGTTATGTGCACCATGTTTCGCAGCTATGGGTGCGATCAAGCGTGAGATGAACAACGTGAAGTGGTTCTGGTTTGCGATCGGATATCAGTGTATCTTAGCTTACATTGTTTCCCTGTGTATCTACCAGATCGGTACACTGATCACAGTTGGTACATTCGGTGTTGGTACCGTTGTAGCATTCTTACTGATCATCGGATTTATTTATCTGCTGTTCCGTCCTTATAAGGAGAGTAACACATTAAACTTTGACGCAAAGAAAACTGTGTCAGCAAAATAGAAAAAGAAGAGATGCCAAATGATGCAGAGAGAAATGATTATTCAAAAACTGAAGGAATCAGGCTGTAGGATTACCAAGCAGCGGCTGATGCTGCTGGATATTATGCTTGAGGAAGATTGTTCCTGCTGTAAGGAAATCTATTTCAAGGCATCAAAGGTAGATCCAAAAATCGGCGTTGCAACCGTTTACCGCATGGTAAACGCAATGGAGGATATCGGAGCCATTAAGTGTATGCGCGGATTTCAATTGGCGGGTTCTGAATAGTTGAAAAAGGCGGTTTGTCGAAAGATAGGCCGCTTTTTTTCGTTCATAAGAAATAAAAAAGTATACAGGCTTGCAGTTTAAAGCTTCCCATAATATAATGTATTGCGATAGGAAAAATGGGATAAAAGGAGTTCATATATGTTAACACAGTTTTCTAGAACGGAGTTACTGCTCGGAAAAGAAGCGATGGACCGGCTGAAAAATGTCCGTGTGGCAGTGTTTGGAATCGGCGGCGTGGGAGGATACGTCTGTGAAGCACTGGTCCGGACAGGCGTAGGCGCATTCGATCTGATTGACGATGATAAAGTATGTCTGACAAATCTGAACCGTCAGATTATCGCAACAAGAAAGACGGTTGGGAAATATAAAACAGAAGTTATGAAAGAGCGCATGCTCGAAATCAATCCGGATGTGAAGGTGGAAATCCATGACTGTTTTTTCCTGCCGGAAAACGCAAAGGACTTTCCTTTTGAAGAATATGATTATATTGTGGACGCGGTAGATACGGTCACTGCAAAAATTGCACTTGTAATGAAAGCAAAAGAGATGGACATTCCCATCATCAGCAGTATGGGGGCTGGAAACAAGTTAGATGCCAGTAAATTTGAAGTGGCAGATATTTACAAGACCAGTGTATGTCCGTTAGCAAAAGTTATGCGCAGAGAGTTAAAGAAACGGGGCGTAAAGAAATTAAAGGTTGTGTATTCTAAGGAAGAACCGATCAAACCGGTAGAGGATATGGCGATTAGCTGCCGCTCAAACTGTATCTGTCCGCCGGGAGCAAAGCACAAGTGTACGGAGCGTCGGGCGATTCCGGGAAGTGTGGCCTTTGTGCCATCGGTAGTCGGACTGATCATTGCCGGGGAAGTGGTTAAAGATCTCGTCAAAGACTGTTAAAATAGGAAGAAAGAACGACTTGCGGTTTCCTTTTTTGAT
>ENA-OQAY01000139-OQAY01000139.1-human-gut-metagenome-genome-assembly--contig:-NODE-139-length-19762-cov-0.663254_pt1 | contig 19762 bp, 18 predicted proteins | sample MGYA00242740_ERZ504537 | MGnify/ENA primary metagenome ERZ504537 (study PRJEB26092, sample SAMD00036272) | human gut metagenome | host: Homo sapiens | study: EMG produced TPA metagenomics assembly of... | reverse complement strand
GATATGCTTTCCAGAGCCACAGGCTACGACCTTAAAGTAAAAGAAGGCGAAGGAACCATCACCCTTGCCTTGGGTGATGTTCAAGGAAAAGAAGGAGCTTATACCCTGACAGCCGAGAGCGATAAGGTCAACATTACAGGTAACTCTTACGGAGGTGTCATTGCAGGTATTGAATCACTCAGACAGCTGTTTCCCCCGCAAATAGAATCTAAGGAAATTGTTAAAGGTACAGACTGGGCCATACCGGCCGTTAACATTCAAGATGCCCCCCGCTTTGAATGGAGAGGCATTATGCTGGACGTATCCCGCCATTTCTACACAATAGGTGAGGTGAAAGAATTACTGGATGTCATGGCCCTTTACAAGATGAATAAATTCCACTGGCATCTTACCGACGACCAAGGATGGCGTATTGAAATCAAGAAATATCCTTTACTGACGGAAAAAGGAGCATGGCGCAAATTCAATTCTCATGATCGCGAATGCATACGTCAGTCAAAGACTAATAACAACCCGGATATGGCAATTCCTGAAGACAAGATACGCATCGTAGAAGGTGACACCTTATATGGAGGCTACTACACTCAGGAAGATATCAAGGATGTCATAGCATACGCCAAAATACGAGGCATAGATATTATTCCCGAAATTGATATGCCGGGACACATGCTGGCAGCTGTAAGTAACTATGAAGGTGTTTCCTGTTTTAACGAAACCGGTTGGGGAAGCGTCTTCTCCTCACCTGTTTGTCCGGGGAAAGACTCCGCATTGGAATTCTGCAAGAATGTTTATACAGAACTGATAGCCCTTTTCCCCTATAAGTATGTACATATAGGAGGTGACGAAGTAGAAAAAACTAATTGGAAAAAATGTCCGGACTGTCAGAAACGTATGCATGACAATAATCTGAAAACTGAAGAAGAACTGCAATCATGGTTCATTCATGACATGGAGAGATTCTTTAACGAGAAAGGCAAAGAAATGATAGGCTGGGATGAAATCATTGAAGGCGGATTGTCTAAAACAGCTACCGTAATGTGGTGGCGCAGCTGGGTAAAAGATGCAGCAACCAAGACAACAGCACAAGGCAACCCTGTCATTTTCACTCCTAACGGACAATTTTATTTGGATTATGCAGAAGATAAGAACTCTATGGCAAGTATTTATAATCTGGATACGACAGACAACCTGATCTCCGAGCAGCAGTCGCTGATTTTAGGAGTGCAGGGAAATATTTGGTGCGAATGGATTCCTTCCAACGCACGTATGCAATATATGGCCATTCCACGTTTGCTGGCTATTGCCGAATTAGGTTGGAGCAAACCGGAGCAAAAAGACTGGAATGCCTTCAAACAACGCCTGTCTGATCAGTTTGAACATCTCAATATCATGGGTATCAATTACCGTATACCCGATTTGGAAGGCTTTAATGCCGTCAACGCCTTTATCGGTGAAGGAGCCATCAATGTAACTTGCCTTGACCCCACTGCGGAAATTCACTATACCACTGATGGCAGTACTCCTACTTTACAATCTCCCATATATGAAGGTCCCATCAAAGTGACTGAAACCACAGACTTTACTTTCTGCACCTTCCGCCCTAATGGAAAGAAAGGTGACATAGTCAAGACCCGTTTCATCAAAAGTGAATATACTCCCTCTGTAACTGCCGCTCCTTCCAATCCGGGTTTGAAAGCTACATGGCACGAATTTAAAGGAAATAAATGCAGTGAAATAGAAAAAGCTCCGGTCAATGGTACTTATCCAGTGGAAGATGTTATGATTCCTAAAAAAGTAAAAGGAAATATCGGACTGATTATCAAAGGATATTTCAATGCTCCTCAAGACGATATCTACACTTTTGCACTCCTATCCGATGATGGTAGTACATTAACTATAGACAGTGAACAGATAGTAGACAATGACGGACCTCACGGGCCTAAAGAAATAGTGGGGCAAAAAGCATTGGCAAAAGGATATCATCCAATGGAATTACGTTATTTCGACCAAAACGGAGGACAACTGAAATTAAAAGTAACAGGTAGTGATGGTAAAGAAATTCCGTTCACGCATCTCTATGCGCATTAATCTTACATAAAAAGTTTTTCACCACAGATTATACAGATTTACATAGATTGAATTTCAATGAATTCTCCCATTCAATAATCTGCGTAATCTGTGGTGGAATTACATCAATCAGAAGTAAACTCCGAACCCTATCTTGAAGCCTAATTTACTAAATTCTGAAATATCACTAAAACTCAAGTCATAATATACAGACGGTTCAATAGTCACATTTCTACCCAAGAAAAAAGCATATCCGACTTCCGGTGTCAAACAAACCAAATTCTTTTTAAATCCTACACAAGAAAGGTGTTTATACGCCATTCCTAGTCCTCCATAAATACCGCAACTGGAAAAATAATAACGTCCCTGTGCACCAATACTGGTTTCATCCATTCCATGTTCTACATAATTGCCCTTAAAATTCAGCAATACAGCCACATTATCGGCTACAAATGCGCCGCCGGTTAAAGCAAAACCAAAATTTGTTCCTTCATTCTTGCTATGAGATAGGTCAAGCCCTGTCAATGAAGCATTCACATACCATACATCCTTCTCAAATTGAGCATGTGCACTCAGTACAGTCATTACCAACAGCATCAAGCTGACTAAAATTTTCTTCATAATGTTGTCGTTTAATAGTTATTTTTTGTTTTCCAAATCACGTTCACGTCTTTCCTCCGCCTTTTCTTTCTTACGAAGGACAATCCATAACAACGCTATAATCATATAGGATAAACCTACTGTGAGATACTTTTCCGTATCACTTATTTCCGTATTGCGCGGAATAAAATAAACGGCCATCGCTGTAGTATAGACCAATAAAGCTACAGGCAACCAAATCGATTTTCTATATTTTTTCATAAACTATGCTGTTTTGTTTCCTATACCAACTTGCAAACCCTATAGCGGCTACCAACGTACAAAGACTACCAATTATATAAGATACATAATCCGAAAACGCTAATCCTTCGGGGGCTATGCAAATATAAGTAGAACATACAGCCGTCATAAACAGGGCAGGAAACAAGGTGATATAATAATTCTTTTTCGCACGTACTAGAAAAACAGTGACCGCCCACAAAGTAAACACAGACAAAGCCTGATTACACCAGGCAAAATAACGCCATATCATATCAAATCCCGCCGCATCACGCTGACTGTACAATAATATACCGATAGTTACCGCAAAAATAGGAATACAAATCAATAAACGTTTCGCTATACTTTTTTGTTCCAAATGCATAAAATCGGCAACAATCAAACGAGCTGAACGCAAAGCGGTATCTCCACTGGTAATAGGAGCGGCAATTACCCCCAGTACAGCCAATAAACCTCCTATCGTACCCAACCATTCCTTGGTTATGCTGTCCACAATAATCGAAGCATTACTCTCCTCCATACCATTTTGATGAAAAAATAAGTAGCGGCAGCAGCCCAAATCAATGCCACTATCCCTTCGGTCACCATCGCTCCATAAAAAATAGGACGACCATACTTCTCATTCTTCATACAACGTGCCATCAGTGGAGATTGTGTGGCATGAAAGCCACTGATGGCCCCACAAGCAATAGAAACAAACATTATAGGAAAAATTGGTAATCCGGCAGGATGGGTATTATGTAGACCATCCGTAATTTCGGGCAATGCCGGATGATTCCATAACAACATCACCAAAATCCCCACTGCCATAAACAATAAAGCAATGGCAAACAATGGATATATTTTTCCTATAATCTTATCTACCGGCAACAATGTAGCCAACATATAATAGAAAAACACAACAATAATCCAAAAAGTAACATCCATATACTCCGGAGTAAGTTTGGCAAGCAATCCGGCTGGTCCTGCCACAAAAACCGCTCCGACTAATATCATCAGCACAACCGTAAAACCACGCATTAACTGCTTTGTGGGAAGCCCTAAATAACGACCGATAATTTCCGGCAAACTCTCGCCCTCATGCCGAATGGAAAGCATTCCGGACAAATAATCGTGTACCGCCCCGGCAAAAATGGTACCTAAAACAATCCACAAATAAGACGCCGTACCAAACTTCGCTCCCATTATAGCACCGAAAATAGGTCCTAAGCCGGCTATATTCAAAAATTGAATCATGAAAATCTTCCAAGTAGGAAGTGGAATAAAGTCAACACCATCCGCCATGGTCAGGGCAGGTGTCTTCCTAATCTTGTCAGGACCGAACACACGTTCCACATAACTTCCATACAAAAAGTATCCGCCTACAAGAACCAATAATGCAATAATAAAGGTTATCATATTCTATTTTTTGTTTTGTTGGGGCAAAAGTAACGAATTAATTGATTACTTCGTATCTTTGCCCTAAAATTAAAGTAAATGCGAACATTCTTTATAACTTTATTACTAGTCATAGTGAGTTTCTTATCAGTTTTCTCACAACCTAAATATGAAATCCGTGCCACCTGGCTCACTACGCTTGGAGGAATGGACTGGCCTCGTAACAAGGCAATAAACGCATCAGGCATCCGGCGTCAGCAAAAAGAATTATGTGATATACTGGATCGTCTGAAAGCCGCCAATTTCAATACGGTATTGTTGCAAACCCGTCTGCGCGGAGATATTGATTTATCCTTCCGCCATAGAAACTTTCGCCGAATCACTGACAGGTAGCACAGGAGGGAATCCCGGATATGACCCTTTGGCTTTCGCCATCGGAGAATGCCACAAACGCGGCATGGAACTACATGCATGGATTGTTACGATTCCTGCCGGAAACACCCGTCAAGTACAATTGCAAGGACGTAGCTCCGTAGTACGGAAAAACCGGACTATTTGCAAACTTTATAAAGGTAACTGGTACTTGGACCCGGGAAATCCGGGAACCAAAGAATATCTGTCATGCATAGTAAAAGAAATAACTTCCCGTTATGATATAGACGGCATTCATTTCGATTACATCCGCTACCCTGAGCAAGCCGACAACTTTCCCGACAAGGACACCTACCGGAAATACGGCAAAGGTAAGGAGTTGAAACAATGGCGGCGTGATAATATCACAGATATTGTGCATAGGCTCTATACCGACATCAAGACTATCAAACCCTGGGTGAAAGTCAGCAGTTCCCCTATTGGCAAATACCGAGATACCAACCGATACCCCTCCCGTGGATGGAACGCTTATCATGTAGTTTACCAAGATGCTCAGAAATGGCTAAAAGAAGGTATTCATGATGCATTGTTCCCGATGATGTATTTTCAGGGAAATAATTTCTATCCTTTTGCTTTGGATTGGAAAGAGAATTGTGGTAACCGCTGGATAATACCTGGTTTGGGTATTTATTTCCTCTCTCCCAACGAACAAAATTGGCCGTTGGACGAAATAGTCCGCCAACTTTATTTCACCCGTCAGATAAAACTAAACGGACAAGCCTATTTCCGCAATCGTTTTCTATTAAACAACACCAAAGGCATTTGGGACGAACTCCAAGAGAATTTCTATACCACTCCGGCATTGATTCCCCCAATGACCTGGATGGACAGCATCCCCCCATCCACTCCGGCCATGCCTTCCCTGCAACTGTTGCCGGACGGAAAAATGCACATGAGCTGGCAGATTTCCACAGATAACAACGGAGGTCTTGTCACCTATCATCTTTATGCCTCAGATACCTATCCAGTAGATATCACAGATGCCGGAAACTTACTGGAAACCTATCTCACCCATACGGAATACGAATATACCCCTATTTCACCTTGGCGACAAAACGTTATTTTGCCGTAACAGCTGCCCGACCGTTTTGGAAACGAAAGTGCTCCCTTGGAACTGAATGCAATTTCAGAAACGGACATACCTTTACTAAATGACGGAGATATTCTCACCCTGCCTGAAATAAAAGAGGCAAAGACAGTGAAAATATTTACTGCTACCGGTGAAGAAATAAAATATTTTGTTTATGCACCCCAAATGTCCATAGCCTCATTACCTGGCGGATTCTATACAGTATATATCTTGAATAATGCAGGAGCACAAACCTTTGTCGGAACAATCGTAAAATAAAAAATGCAAACTGTTTTTTTGGTATGACACATTATGTCGTTGCAGATGCCCGGCTCTCAAAAAGTTTGTCTGCCGGGAATCTCCATCTTTGTTGTTAAGTTATAATCTGATAAAACTTTACATACTGTTATTTTTCGTTTCCGCACTGCAATGTTTTTTGTCCCGTCACCTCATTATGCTGATATACAGCGATATATGGTGACGTAATTTTCTGTATCCCCACAAAGTGTTTTTTTCGTTTTTCCTTGCGGAAGCCAGCTCGTCAGATGCCGGTTGTCATATTGGATACATAATCTTGATATATTTACGGCAGTATCCGTGCAAGAAGAGTGCACCATCTGTACCATCACTCAGGTGAACAGGCCCTGTCATTCGGGTGAAGAGCCGTTGTCACCTGTGTGAAACCGCCGCTTCACACAGGTGAAGCAATAAAGCCATAAAGCTGTTTTCATGGTAACATACTGCCGGCAAGGTACATCTGTTGGAATTTTGCCGCTATGGGTGCGATGATCGCAATGTTGTACATTGACCGCGATTACCTACCGTTTCGGGGTCTTTATAGATATTTTCACACCGGAACATACTGGTAATGAAGACGATGAAGTGACGGGGAAATTTTATATTTCACGTTAAATTAGGCTGTGTTTTCTTTTATAGTCTTTAAGATATTTGATATTAATAGAGGTGGTTGTACTATGCGTCTTTCTTTATGGCGTTATATTGATAAGGCATTGTAACATATAAATAATGTATGATATCAATGTCAGTTCGATATAAATATTAAATTTACTCGTCTAAAAAATAAGAGTATAGCAATAAATCTAAAACAGGAACGGCAATAATATGGAAACAGAATAAATCTCTTCTCCTCTTTTATTTTCATAAAACTCAAGGCTATAAGCAAAATAATAACTATTTTGCACATTCAATTGAATAAATATATAACTCATGAGCAATCAACGATACATGCAGCGCGGTGTGTCAGCATCCAAGGAAGATGTGCACAACGCCATTAAGAACATTGACAAAGGTATTTTTCCACAAGCTTTTTGTAAAATCATCCCCGATATTCTAGGCGGAGATCCTGAATATTGCAACATTATGCACGCTGACGGTGCAGGTACCAAATCATCACTGGCTTATTTGTATTGGAAAGAAACCGGCGATTTAAGCGTATGGAAAGGCATTGCACAAGATGCACTGATTATGAACATCGATGACTTGTTGTGTGTAGGTGCAGTAGATAATATTCTGGTTTCATCAACTATCGGCCGTAATAAGCTACTCGTTCCGGGTGAAGTCATTTCCGCTATCATCAACGGAACGGATGAACTGTTGGCCGAACTTCGCGAAATGGGTGTAGGCGTATACGCTACCGGAGGCGAGACTGCTGATGTAGGTGACTTGGTTCGTACCATCATCGTAGATTCTACCGTAACATGCCGCATGAAACGTACCGATGTCATTAACAATGCCAATATTCGCCCGGGTGACGTCATCATAGGTCTGGCATCTTACGGACAGGCTACTTATGAAAAAGAATACAACGGAGGCATGGGCAGCAATGGACTCACCAGCGCCCGCCACGACGTGTTCGCAAAATACTTGGCTGAGAAATATCCCGAAAGCTATGACAAGGCAGTACCTGAAGAACTAGTATACAGTGGCAATTTGAAGCTGACCGATACTGTAGAAGGAAGTCCTCTGGATGCAGGAAAGCTGGTACTCTCACCTACCCGTACCTATGCTCCGGTAGTGAAGAAATTACTGGATGCGCTCCGACCTGAAATTCACGGAATGGTTCACTGCTCAGGCGGTGCTCAAACCAAAGTCCTGCACTTTATAGGAAACAATTGCCGTGTAGTAAAGGACAACCTGTTCCCTGTCCCCCCTCTGTTCAAAACCATCAAGGAACAAAGCGGCACCGATTGGGAAGAAATGTACAAAGTATTTAATATGGGCCACCGCCTGGAAGTTTACCTCTCACCCGAACATGCCGAAGAGGTGATCGCCATCAGCAAGTCATTCAATATTGACGCGAAGATCGTGGGACGTATAGAAGAAAGTGACAAGAAGGAGCTAATTATCAAAAGTGAGTTTGGAGAATTCAAATACTGACAAGCAATATTATAATAACGCTTCCAAGCATGCTACATTAAAAAAAAGATTTTTTTATGGCATGGGAGTAATAATATGCTCATTAGTTACAATTGATACAATACGCGAGTTGTATTTCATCTCTACCGCATGGGGTCATGAAACAACTTGGCATGACATACTATATATAGTAAGAAAAGTACTTGCCATACTTGGGTGGATATTACTCACTTGGTATGTCGCAAATAAATGTTTAGAAAAGAATGGCAGAAAACAATAATACATTACTTGAGAAATTAGACGGGTTAGTGGCTCGCTTTGAGGAAGTTTCCACCCTCATTACAGACCCTAATGTCATAGCTGACCAAAAACGTTATGTCAAGCTCACCAAGGAATACAAGGACTTGAATGACATCATGAAAGCCCGTAGAGAATATATACAATGCCTGAATGGACTGGAAGAGGCCAAACAAATCATGACTAACGAATCCGACCCGGAGATGAAAGAGATGGCACGCGAAGAGGCAAATCTCTGCGAAGTCCGCATCCCAGAACTGGAAGAGGAAATCAAACTGTTACTCGTTCCTGCGGATCCGCAAGATGACCGAAATGCCATTCTGGAGATACGCGGTGGTACGGGAGGTGATGAAGCCGCCATTTTTGCAGGCGACTTGTTCCGTATGTACTCCAAATACTGCGAGACAAAAGGTTGGAAACTGGAAGTATCCAGCGCCAATGAAGGAGCAGCAGGAGGTTTTAAGGAAATTATCTGCTCCGTAACCGGAGATAAAGTATATGGCACTCTGAAATATGAATCGGGCGTACATCGTGTGCAACGTGTACCAGCCACCGAAACCCAAGGACGTGTACATACTTCAGCCGCATCAGTCGCCGTTTTACCCGAAGCCGAGCCTTTTGATGTGGAAATTAACGAAGGGGAAATCAAATGGGACACTTTCCGAAGCGGTGGTGCCGGCGGACAGAACGTAAATAAGGTGGAATCCGGAGTACGCCTGCGCTACAACTGGAAGAACCCCAACACCGGAATAGTAGAGGAAATCCTGATAGAATGTACCGAAACCCGTGACCAGCCGAAGAATAAAGAACGAGCCCTTTCTCGCCTGCGTACCTTTATATATGATAAAAAAAGAACACCAAAGTACATTGACGACATTGCCAGCAAAAAACGAAAAAAAACAATGGTATCTACCGGAGACCGATCGGCAAAAATACGTACCTACAATTATCCGCAAGGACGTATCACCGACCACCGCATCAACTATACCATTTACAATTTGGCCGCCTTTATGGATGGGGACATTCAAGACTGTATCGACCATTTGACTGTAGCCGAGAATGCAGAACGTTTGAAAGAGAGCGAATTATAATTAAAATATCGTAAACCATAAACTGTAAATATAATAATGAACAAGCAACAATTATTTGAAAATATCCAAAAGAAAAAAATCATTCCTCTGTGTAGGGCTAGATACCGACATAAAGAAAATTCCCAAACATCTGTTAAAAGAAGAAGACCCGATTTTCGCCTTCAATAAAGCTATCATTGACGCTACTGCCCCTTATTGCATCGCCTATAAACCCAATCTGGCCTTTTATGAAAGCATGGGCGTAAAAGGATGGATCGCTTTCGAAAAGACTGTATCCTACATCAAGGAAAACTATCCCGACCAATTCATCATTGCCGATGCAAAACGTGGCGATATCGGAAACACTTCGGCCATGTATGCACGCACATTCTTTGAAGAGCTGGACATTGACTCAGTCACCGTAGCTCCTTACATGGGTGAAGACAGCGTGACTCCCTTCCTGAGTTACGAAGGCAAATGGGTAATCCTGCTAGCACTTACCAGCAACAAGGGTTCCCACGACTTCCAGCTGACCGAAGACACCAACGGCGAACGCCTTTTCGAAAAAGTATTGCGCAAATCACAAGAATGGGCCAACGATGAAAACATGATGTATGTAGTAGGCGCCACACAAGGACGTGCTTTCGAAGACATCCGTAAAATTGTCCCCAACCACTTCCTGCTTGTACCTGGAATCGGTGCACAAGGAGGTTCTCTAGAGGAAGTCTGCAAATATGGCATGAATAGTACCTGTGGACTTATTGTTAATTCAAGCCGTGCCATTATCTATGCGGATAAAACTGAGAATTTTGCGACTGTAGCAGGACAAGAAGCTCAGAAAGTCCAGGCACAGATGGAGAAAATAATGTGCCAATAAAACAATGTGCTAATATGCAAATTACCAGGTAGATACATAGCGTAGTACATTGGTTTATTAGCATATCAGCACACTGAATAATCATTCCCCATGAGTGACCGAAAAATTATAAATGACCCCGTCTTCGGGTTTATCAACATCCCGAAGGGGTTACTATATGACATTGTATGTCACCCATTGCTGCAACGTCTTACCCGCATCAAGCAACTGGGCCTGTCCTCTGCTGTATATCCGGGAGCACAACATACCCGTTTCCAACACTCATTAGGTGCTTTCCACTTAATGAGTGAAACTATCAAACACCTTACCGCCAAAGGTAACTTCATCTTTGACAGCGAAGCGGAAGCCGTACAAGCTGCCATCCTGTTACACGACATCGGACACGGTCCCTTCTCCCATGTGCTGGAAAACACATTGGCAGGAGGCGTTTCACATGAAGAAATCTCCTTGATGCTGATGGAACGAATGAACAAGGACATGAAAGGTCAACTCAATCTTGCCATACAGATATTCAAAGATGAATATCCCAAGAAATTCCTGCACCAACTGGTCAGCGGTCAATTGGATATGGATCGTTTGGACTATCTGCGGCGTGACAGTTTCTATACCGGTGTATCCGAAGGCAATATCGGGTCCGCCCGCATCATCAAAATGCTTGATGTAAAAGACGATCACCTGGTAGTAGAATCCAAAGGCATTTACTCCATCGAAAACTTCCTGATGTCCCGCCGCCTGATGTACTGGCAGGTATATCTGCACAAGACCTCCGTTGCCAGTGAAAAAATGCTGATCAACACTCTGACACGAGCAAAGGAATTAGCTTTACGTGGCGTGGAGCTGTTCGCCTCACCCGCTTTAAGATTCTTTTTATACCACTCTATTGATAAAAAAGAATTTTATAACAGCCCGGATTGTCTTGAAAATTTTATTCAATTAGATGATAATGATATATGGACCGCACTGAAAGTTTGGAGCAATCACAGCGATGTGGTATTGTCCACTCTGAGCCGTGGAATGATTAACAGGAGACTATTCAAAGTAGAGGTGACCTCCTCTTCTATCACAAAAACGCGAAAAGAAGAAATTCTTTCTAGGATAAGTAAACAACTGAATATCAACAAAAAAGAAGCAAAATACTTCCTATCTATATCCAGTATAGAAAACAATATGTATAAAAAGGAGGATGACAGTATTGAAATCATCTATAAAGATGGAAGCACCCGCGATATAGCCAAGGCTTCGGATATGCTCAACATCTCTCTTCTCTCCCGAAAAGTCAAAAAAATATTATATATGTTACCTGCGTTCCGAAAACGACGGACATTAAATAATTAGCGAATTGTACGGATATATAAAAAAAAAATGCGTAATTTGCATAATTAATGATGTGTTTACACTAACATGTAACACGCAAGTAACAAAACTGAAACATTTAGAACATAAAGAATTAGACAGTATTATGGAGTTCTCAGCTAAACAAATTGCGGAATACATCCAGGGAATTATTGTTGGCGATGAAAACGCAACTGTGCATACTTTTGCTAAAATAGAGGAAGGCGTGCCGGGAGCGATTTCTTTTCTTTCAAATCCTAAGTATACTCATTACATTTACGATACTCAGTCTACCATTGTGTTGGTAAACAAAGATTTCGTTCCCGAGCAAGAAGTAAAAGCTACCTTAATCAAGGTAGACAACGCCTACGAAAGCCTGGCTAAATTACTGACGCTCTATGAAATGAGCAAACCTAAAAAGACCGGTATAGATCCGCTGGCATACGTTGCCCCCACTGCGAAGTTGGGGAAGGATGTATATATCGCTCCGTTTGCCTGCGTAGGCGATGGTGCTGAGATTGGGGACAACACTTCCCTCCATCCGCACGCTACTGTAGGAAGTCATGCCAAAGTAGGTAATAATTGTACACTTTATCCACATGCCACTATCTATCACGACTGCTTGGTAGGAAACAACTGTACCCTGCATGCAGCTGCGTAATCGGTGCTGATGGATTCGGATTCGCACCTTCTCCCGAAGGTACGAAAAAATTCCACAAATAGGCATTGCATCATAGAAGATAATGTGGAGATTGGTGCTAATACTTGCGTAGATCGTGCCACCATGGGTGCCACCATTGTACATAAAGGGGTGAAACTGGACAACCTGATCCAGATAGCACACAATGTGGAAGTAGGAAGCCACACTGTCATGGCATCACAGGTGGGTATTGCAGGTTCTACCAAAGTAGGTGAATGGTGTATGTTTGGCGGACAAGTAGGACTAGCCGGACATATTAAGATAGGTGACAAGGTAGGTATCGGCGCACAAGCAGGCGTTCCCGGCAACGTGAAATCCAACGAGCAAATTCTAGGCACTCCGGCCATCGACGCCAAGAATTTCATGAAATCATCGGCCGTATACAAAAAACTACCCGAAATGTACGCCACACTGAACGCCATGCAGAAAGAGATAGAAAGAATTAAAAAAACAACTAAATAAATAAACCCCATGTTGAAACAGAAGACATTAAGAGGCAGTTTTTCTTTAAATGGAAAAGGCCTTCACACCGGAGTAAACTTGACGGTGACATTCAATCCTGCACCGGACAACCACGGGTATAAAATCCAACGAATTGATCTTGAAGGACAACCAATAATTGATGCCGTAGCAGAAAATGTAGGTGATACCACCCGCGGCACTGTGCTGATGAAAAACGGAATAAAAGTAAGTACAGTAGAACATGCTTTGGCAGCTCTTTATGCAGCTGGTATAGACAACTGCCTGATTCAGGTAAGCGGTCCCGAATTCCCTATTCTGGACGGCAGTGCTAAAGCGTATGTAGAAAATATACAGCGTGTAGGAATCGAAGAACAGAATGCTGTCAAGGATTACTATATTATAAAATCAAAAATCGAATTTAGGGACGAGGAAACCGGATCTTCCATCATTGTTCTTCCGGACGAAAATTTCAGTGTGAACGCACTGATCTCTTATCAGTCTAAAATACTGTCCAATCAGTTCGCCACACTGGAAGACATGGCTAAATTCCCCACCGAGGTAGCTTCCGCGCGTACCTTTGTATTCGTCCGCGAAATAGAACCATTGCTGGGTGCCGGACTGATCAAGGGAGGCGATCTGGACAACGCCATCGTAATTTACGAAAAAGAGATGAGCCAAGAAAATTATGACAAGCTGGCCGATGTCATGGGTGTTCCCCACATGGACGCCACCAAACTGGGCTATATCAATCATATCCCTCTGGTATGGGACAATGAACCGGCACGTCACAAGCTACTGGATATCATCGGTGACTTGGCACTGATAGGCAAGCCCATCAAAGGCCGTATCATCGCCACCCGTCCTGGGCACACCATTAATAACAAGTTTGCCCGCCAAATACGCAAAGAAATCAAACTTCACGAAATACAGGCCCCATCCTATAACTGCAATGAATCCCCCCATCATGGACGTAAACCGCATTCGCGAGCTGCTCCCGCACCGTTATCCGTTCCAGTTGGTGGACAAAGTCGTTGCCATCGGCGCGAACCACATTGTCGGTGTGAAAAACGTAACCGCCAACGAACCCTTCTTCCAGGGACACTTCCCACAGGACCTGTCATGCCGGGTGTGCTTCAAGTAGAAGCCATGGCACAATGCGGTGGTCTGCTTGTTCTTAATTCAGTGGACGAACCCGAAAGATACTCCACCTACTTCATGAAAATAGACGGTGTGAAATTCCGCCAGAAAGTAGTACCGGGAGACACTTTATTGTTCCGTGTTGAATTGTTGGCTCCTATCCGCCGGGGCATCTCCACAATGAAAGGATATGTGTTTGTAGGCGAGAAAGTAGTCTGCGAAGCCGAGTTTATGGCACAAATAGTAAAAAATAAATAACCACTAAAAAACAACATGATTAGTCCATTAGCATATATACATCCCGAGGCAAGAATTGGTGAGAATGTAGAAATCGGTCCTTTTGTGTTTATCGACAAGAATGTAGTTATCGGCGATAACAACACAATCATGCCTAACGCCAATATACTGTATGGCTCACGCATAGGGAACGGCAACACCATTTTTCCGGGAGCTGTTATAGGCGCTATTCCCCAGGATTTGAAATTCCGCGGTGAAGAAACGACTGCCGAAATAGGTGATAACAACACCATTCGCGAGAATGTAACCATCAATCGTGGTACAGCGGCTAAAGGCAAAACCATAGTGGGCAGTAACAACCTGTTGATGGAAGGGGTACACGTAGCACATGATGCCATCATAGGCAGCGGTTGCATCATAGGCAATGCCACCAAGATGGCAGGTGAAATTATCATTGATGATAACGCCATTATCAGCGGTGCCGCATTGATGCACCAATTCTGCCGGGTAGGCGGTTATGTAATGGTACAGGGCGGTTCACGTTTCAGCAAGGACATTCCTCCTTATATTATAGCGGGGCGCGAACCCATCGCCTACGCAGGAATCAATATCGTAGGACTCCGCCGCCGCGGATTCTCTAATGAACTAATAGAGAATATACACAACACCTATCGCATTATTTATCAAAATGGTATGAACGTTACCGATGCCTTGGAACAAGTACGCAAAGAAATACCTATGAGCAAAGAAATAGAATATATTATTTCTTTCATAGAAAATTCTCAAAGAGGTATCATCAGATAACAAAGTTTTTATAACTTTACTGCACGAAAAAAAAGTTATATAGTATATACAGTAAAATATATGATTTACAGATTTACAATAATCTCTGACGAAGTCGATGATTTTATAAGAGAAATAAAGATAGACTCGGAAGCAACTTTCTTTGATTTGCACGAAGCGATATTGAAAGCGGCAGGATATAAAGATGACCAGATGACCTCTTTCTTCATTTGTGATGACGACTGGGAGAAAGATCAAGAAATCACACTGGAAGATATGGGAAGTAGTTCGGAAGAAGACAGCTACATCATGAGAGAAACCCGCTTGAGTGATTTGGTGGAAGACGAAAAGCAAAAATTGCTGTATGTATTCGACCCGCTGGCAGAACGAGTGTTTTTCATTGAACTGTCAGAAATCATCACCGGCAAAGACCTTGACAAAGCAGTATGTTCGCGCAAAGCCGGAGAAGCCCCTAAACAAACCGTCGACTTTGACGAAATGATGGCAAAAAGCAATAGCGGAAATCTGGATATAGACGAGAATTTTTATGGTGATCAAGACTTCGATATGGAAGACTTTGATCCCGAAGGATTTGATATGGGCGGTGCCTCCTCACCGGACCCTTATGAGCAAGAAAACTATTAATCTTAACGGGGGCGGACGTTAAACGTCTGCCCCTATCTTTTTATAAACACCATGCCTGACACCCTTATCGTCCTTATCGGCCCTACCGGTGTAGGAAAGACCGAACTAAGCCTTTCCATTGCCGAACACTTCCGGACTTCCATTGTCTCGGCAGATTCACGCCAATTATATGCAGACCTGAAGATAGGAACTGCCGCCCCTACTCCCAAGCAACTGGCGCGTGTTCCTCATTACTTTGTCGGAACATTACAACTAACAGATTATTACAGCGCCGCACAATACGAAGCAGACGTACTGGCACAACTGGAAATCCTATACCAAAACCATGACACTGTAATACTGACCGGAGGTTCCATGATGTATATAGATGCCATTTGCAAAGGCATAGATGATATCCCCACTGTAGACAACGAAACACGCCAGCTGATGCTACACCGTTACGAACAAAAAGGACTGGACACTCTTTGCGCCGAACTAAAGCTGCTGGACCCCGAGTATTACAAAATAGTGGATCTGAAAAATCCCAAACGAGTAATACATGCATTGGAAATATGCTACATGACTGGAAAAACTTATACTTCCTTTCGTACCCGCACTCACAAGGAACGCCCTTTCCGCATCATCAAGATAGGACTAACTCGCGACCGCGAAGAATTGTATGACCGCATCAACCGCCGCGTGGACATCATGATGCAGGACGGCTTGTTGGAAGAAGCCCGGCAGGTATATCCTTTCCGGCATCTGAACTCGCTCAATACCGTAGGATACAAAGAAATATTCAAGTATCTGGATGGAGAATGGACATTGGAATTCGCTATCGGGAAAATCAAACAAAATTCCCGTATCTACTCTCGTAAACAGATGACCTGGTTCAAACGAGACAAAGACATCGTTTGGTTCCATCCCGACCAGCAAACAGAAATTATGCAATATATTCATTCAGTTAACCACTAATTACAATCATGAAAAAATTACTAACCTTCATCATGGCTTGCGTCATCAGCCTGGGTGTAACCGCCCAAATCTCGAAAGAAGCATTTGAGAAATGGCATCAAAACAAGTATTCCATGTTCATCCACTTCGGTCTTTATTCCGAACTGGGAGGCGTATGGGAAGGCAGCCCCGTCACCCGAGGATACAGTGAACAAATCCAGTCGTTTGCGGGAATCTTCAGTGATTGGTATGGAGATACCGCTCTGCGTTTCAATCCCACCTGTTCGATGCAGACGCTATTGTGTCACTGGCCAAAGAAGCCGGTATGCGCTCCATCATCATTACCACCAAGCATCACGACGGTTTCTGTATGTTCCGTACAGCCACCACCGACTATAATTCATACGATGCCACCCCTGGCAAACGCGACTTTATAAAAGAGATGGCGGAAGCTTGCAAACGTGGCGGAATCAACTTCGGCATCTATTTCTCACTGATAGACTGGCATTTTCCACAAGCCTATCCCATCTCCAGCCATAACTGTGATTTCATCACCCCACAACACCATGAATTCACCAAAGCACAAGTTACCGAACTGTTGACCAACTACGGTCCCATTTCTGAACTTTGGTTTGACATGGGTTCCAACACTCCTGAACAAAGCAAAGAACTGTATCAACTAGTGCACAGATTGCAACCAGACTGTATGGTAAGCGGCCGGTTGGGCAACGATCAGTATGACTTCAGTGTCATGGCAGACAACACATATCCCGAGGCTCTTTGCAGACCGCATGGCAAACAGCAGCTTCCATGTTCGATGAAACCTGGAGCTACCGTTCCTGGCAAAAAAGGGGGGACGTTCACACCAAAGCGATGGAAAAACTGCGCAGCCTGATCAATGTAGTTTCCCATGGTGGAAACTTCCTGCTGAACATCGGTCCCAAAGGCGACGGTTCCGTAGTACCCTTTGAAAGAGAAGTGCTGAAAGAAATCGGTATCTGGTTGAAGAAAAACGGTGAAGCCATTTATGGCACAGAAGCCTCTCCTTTCCGTGAGCAATTCGAATGGGGAACCATTACCCGCAAAGGCAATAACCTCTACCTCATCTTATCGGGCAACCGCCCTGCCGATGATAAAATCACTTTGAACATACCGGGATGCAAACTGCAAAAAGCAGACATTAAAGCGATTCAGAAAGGACAGGAGATGATCTTCACACTGCCCGCCGACGCATATGGAAAAGATATCCAAGTGATTTGCGCCACGTTCGACCAACCGGTGAAACCACAACCTATAGCTGCACAGCGCACTCCTAATTATAGTTATTCCTGTTTCGATTATTACAGCAACTACCGCAGTACGGTGAGCTATCAATGGAGCATCAACAAATCCAACCTCAACGCATTGGAATTTACCTATACTCCGCAGGAGAACGGTAAGGAATTACTGGTTGAAGTAGATGGAACACCTTACACAGTAACCCTTGACGCAAGCAAGGCACAGGCACTAAACCTATCTTCCAAGGCCGTATGGGGTCAGCGTTACTTCTGCGGGCCGGGCAGCGGATTGTTCGATGCTCCTGCCACCATCCATACTGATCCGGAAAAAGCACCGGTAAGAAAAGGACAATGGAAAGAAGTGAATGAGGAAAAAGCCATGTTCCCCAGCAATATTCTGGAAAGTTACTTCCTGATGCAGCAGGTAGAATCGCCCAAAGCACAAGATATTCTAGTAGATGTAGGTGCCGGAAACGGTATCGAAATCTATCTGAACGGCAAGTCTGTAATGAAACACCTCAACCCTTACCGCTGCAAGTTCCGTGAGGAAAAGGTGCTGCTACCACTTCAAAAAGGCAGTAACCAAATTGTGGTAAGAATATACAACCGCTTTGAAAAAGAAACAGGCTATCTGCTGCGCCCATCAGCGGAACAGGTTATCTACAAACAGAAATTCACTTTGCCGCAAGTGGCAAAAGGGAAAGTTCATACTGTTGTTGTAAAACAGAATAATCTGCCATCCATCCATAAGGACACAGAATTATCCAATCTGAATGTAAAGGCAAAATAAAACTCTGCAATAAATAAAAAGCGAAATGCCTCTCCCCGGATGTTTCTGTCATGAAATGTCCGGGGAAAGTTTTATATAAAGAAAACATCATTCTAGAATTTACTAATAACATTGACAGGTCACATGCATGAAAATCATAATATTCATAAAGTACCCTTCATACAGTCTGTTCCGATATTATGCTTTCTTTCTGTCTGCTTGATAATTCAAAATTACCCCCAGTACCATCAGTACAGAAAGTACAATCCATGTAACATTCAGAAAGATTCCTTTCCATTCCTGCCGGGTAATGAACTGTGAATACAAAGGTCGTATAATCGGAGCTTGAGGATGGTGGAGTTTACAGCGGGACCGATCAATGGCCCTTTGATAATCATCTAAATCAAAAATACAACGCTCATAACATACAACGGCTTGTCCTTTCTCATGCCTCACCGGAATAACCCATGCCTTAACTTCCCGCTCCTCATACTTATGATGGGGCAATGAATCGGTAAATGCAGGAGCTACAGAGAAATGATATTGCTTCTGTTCCTTACGATAGCGGTGTCTGCCCATACTTCGTGTCACCTCACGAGTGACAGTCACACTGCTCCTTCGGGCATAATCCACCTCCAGAGTATCGAAAGTAAAATACAGAGCATTATTCTCCAAATTATATAAATCGGTAACAGCATGATAACGCACCACTTCATCTGCCGAATGAAAAAGCCAGTTCTGTAAAGGAATATTAAAGGCCATACTTGCAGCTGCCATCAATATAAGAAAAGGAATTTTCCATCTTGAAGCAACGATAAAAGCCCCTCCGGCGAGAGTGAGTAACGGAGGTAAAGCATACGTCGTAATTTGTAACCAACCACCCGGATAAAACCCAGGATAACGGTGAACAAAATTCCCACAAAAGAAGGAATGAAAAGTAACAGTAACAGCTTTACAACCCAATTTTCATATTCAATATTAGTTTTATCCCGCCAAAGATAGCAATATAATTCTTGTTGTCTAAATCAAATTAGTAAATATTT
>ENA-OQAY01000135-OQAY01000135.1-human-gut-metagenome-genome-assembly--contig:-NODE-135-length-20160-cov-0.887885_pt1 | contig 20160 bp, 19 predicted proteins | sample MGYA00242740_ERZ504537 | MGnify/ENA primary metagenome ERZ504537 (study PRJEB26092, sample SAMD00036272) | human gut metagenome | host: Homo sapiens | study: EMG produced TPA metagenomics assembly of... | reverse complement strand
CGGAGGTCACGGGTTCGAGTCCCGTCTGGTCGTTTCAGTAATTGTTTTTTACGATTACGATATGGGATCTTAGCTCAGCTGGGGAGAGCATCTGCCTTACAAGCAGAGGGTCACAGGTTCGAGCCCTGTAGGTCCCATTTATTCATATGCCGATGTGGCTCAATTGGCAGAGCAGCTGATTTGTAATCAGCAGGTTATCGGTTCGAGTCCGATCATCGGCTTTTATACAATTTCATATTGTATATATGGGCAGATTCCCGAGTGGCCAAAGGGGACAGACTGTAAATCTGCTGCAAATTGCTTCGGTGGTTCGAATCCACCTCTGCCCATTGGAATTACTTTTTCAGTAATTGCATATAATAAAATATATTATCGCGGGATGGAGCAGTCTGGAAGCTCGCCGGGCTCATAACCCGGAGGTCATAGGTTCAAATCCTATTCCCGCAACTATGTGCCTAGTTAGCTCAGTTGGTAGAGCAGAGGACTGAAAATCCTCGTGTCTCTGGTTCGATTCCGGAACTAGGCACTTTTAATTGTATAGAGAACATATTGGTATAATTGGAAACGACACATGTGTGCATTACTCACTGATTAACGAACAACACGCGTGTGTTTTTCTATGCTCAAATTTATTTATATTAAAGGAGGGCAAAATTATGCCAAAGAAGAGTAGACTCGAAAATATTTTATTTACACTTGTTATGGCGTTTGTCATGGTGTATGCCATGGTATGCTATAACATCGCAATCGACAAAGGCGGAATGACAAACGAAGTTTTTCTGCTGGCGTTTCATGAAATACCGATTATGTGGCCGATCGCATGTATCCTGGAGTATTTTGTAGTGGAGAAACTGGCAACGATGCTGGCATTTCGTCTGGTAAATCCGAAAGAAGACAAGCCGGTCTTTGTGACACTTGCAATCTGTTCTATGATTGTATGTCTGATGTGTCCGGTAATGAGTCTGATTGCCACAGTTTTGTTTGCACATCCGGGAAATCAGGTAATTGCGGTATGGCTGCAGAAACTTGCTTTAAACTTCCCAATGGCATTATGCTGGCAGATCTTTTTTTGGAGGAGTATTTGTAAGAAACTTATTTACATGGGTGAAAAAAGCAATTCATCATAAATAAAATCATCATGAATAAAAAGAGGGTGCGCATAATGCGCACCCTCTTTTTGGGGGTAGGAAAATAATGAAAAATGGTAAAACTGCTTCCGGCACAAAACCGGAAACAAGAATTACTGTGATTAAGTATTAGCCCATAACCACTTCGACAGAGACTTCTGTCTTGCCGGTTGGTAATGGAATCGTATTTCCGTCTACGGCAATGCCATCAACGGTCATGGAAGCAACACCCTTTTCTACGTGTTTTGGGTTACGGACGCTGATGTGATAGGTCACACCACGGAAGTCACGTTTTGCTTCGAAACCATCCAGAGTGGATGGAATACATGGATCGACGGTCAATCCGTCGTAATCCGGACGAATTCCGAGAATATACTGGGAAACGTCCAGGAATGTCCACGCTGCAGTACCGGTCAGCCAGCTGTTCTTGGCTTCTCCAAAGTTTGGAGCATCTTTTCCGGCAATCATCTGCGAATATACATAAGGTTCGGTACGGTGAATTTCGCTGATATCTTCAATATATGCAGGACAGGTTCTTGTATACACCTGCCATGCGCGGTTTCCACGTCCGACAACGGTTTCTGCAATGGAAATCCAAGGATTGTTGTGGCAGAAGATTCCGGCATTTTCTTTATATCCTGGTGGATAAGAGGAAATCTCACCAAGTTCTACATGGTATCTGTGATAAGGTGGCTGAAGAAGTACAATACCGTATTTAGTATCCAGATATTTTTCTACGGATTCCATGGCTTTCAGACAGTTTCCTTCTTTCAGACCGATCTCTGCCATAACGCAGAAGCCTTGTGGCTCGATAAAAATTTTACCGTCTTCACATTCTTTAGAACCAATCTTGTTTTTGTAATGATCATATGCACGCAGGAACCATTCTCCATCCCAGCCAGCATCAAGAACCGTCTTTTCCATTTCTGCGATAGCATTTTCTGCCAGTTTTGCTTCATCCTCAAGCCCTCTGTGACGGCAGATCTCTACATAATCTTTACCGTAACGGACAAACATACCGGCAATGAAAACAGACTCTGCATTTGGTCCTTCGGATGGGCCGAATGTCTGGAAGGATTCTCCCGGTTCTGTGGAGAAGCAGTTTAAGTTCAGGCAGTCATTCCAGTCTGCACGGCCGATCAGCGGAAGTTTATGCGGTCCGAGATGATCGATGGTGTAGTGGAAGGAACGGCGTAAATGCTCCATAAAATCAGTTGCCTTGGAAGGATCACTGTCATACGGCGTTTTTTCATCCAGGATGGTGTAATCCCCGGTTTCTTTGATGTATGCTGCGGTACCTGCAATCAGCCAGAGCGGATCATCGTTGAAACCGCTTCCAATATCAGAATTACCTTTCTTGGTCAGAGGCTGATACTGATGATATGCACTTCCGTCTTCAAACTGTGTTGCTGCAATATCCAGAATACGCTCTCTTGCGCGGTCCGGAATCAGATGTACGAAACCAAGCAGATCCTGACAGGAATCACGGAATCCCATGCCTCGTCCGATACCGGATTCGAAGTAGGAAGCAGAACGGCTCATATTAAATGTGACCATACACTGATACTGATGCCAGATGTTTACCATACGATCCAGTTTTTCCTCGGAAGAGGATACCGTAAAGTGAGAAAGCAGTTCATCCCAGTATTTTTTCAGTTCAGCCAGTGCTGCTTCTGATTTTTCTTTGGTATCAAATTCTTTCATCAGAGCTTCCGCACGTGTGCGGTTAATCTTTCCATCTTCGGCGCGTCCGATCCATTTTTCTTCAACCGGATTCTCTATGTATGCCAGAATAAATACGAAAGTTTTAGACTCGCCGGGAGCAAGAGAAACTTTCAGATGATGGGAGCCTACCGGAGCCCATCCGCTGGCAATGGAGTTTTTGGACTGATCGGACACGACAACTTCAGGAGCAGAGTTTTCTCCGTATGCTCCAAGGAAGGAATCGCGGTCGGTATCAAATCCGTCTACCGGGGCGTTAACTGCATACAGAGCATAGTGATTACGACGCTCACGGTATTCGGTCTTATGATAAATTGCAGATCCATGAACTTCTACTTCACCGGTAGAGAAATTACGCTGGAAGTTGGTCATGTCGTCCATTGCATTCCATAAACAGAATTCTACATAAGAAAAAACAGAAAAATCTTTCGTCTCTTTACTGTTATTGGTAAGAGTCAGCTGATTGATCTCACAGTTCTTTCCAACCGGAACAAATGCGGTCAGCTCTGCCTGCAGATCATTTTTACTGCTCCGGAAGGTGGAGTAGCCCATACCGTGATGACACTCATAAGCGTCCAGATCGGTCTTGGCTGGCATCCATCCGGGATTCCAGATGGTATCGCCCTCTTTAATATAGTAGTAGTGTCCATTGCTGTCGAAAGGAACATTGTTATAACGGTATCTCGTCAGACGAAGAAGCTTTGCATCTTTATAGAAGCTATAGCCACCGCAGGTATTGGAGATCAGAGAAAAGAAATTCTCAGAACCCAGATAGTTGATCCATGGGAGTGGTGTCTTAGGAGAGGTAATAACATATTCTTTGTTCGCATCATCGAAATATCCAAATTTCATGTGTGTATCCTCCATATAAAATTATTTACTTGTGACATAGTAGATGAAAGTGGAAAGAAGCATTTGGTGGAGTAATCAATCCATCGTGCTTGTTTTAAATGCCACTTATCTATGAGAGCGAAAACGTTTAAGTGCTCTCTTTTATAAATAGAGTATAGTCTCTGAAATTTAAAAAATCAACATAAAATGGCTTAAAACAGGCAAATACAGCAACTTGAACAAAAACGAAAACAAAAAATATAAGAAAGCAACAAATGCGTGCGCAACATTAAAAAACCAAAAAATTGCGTAAACGTATAAGAATAAAACAGCGTGCGCATGCACGGACACAAAATACACATACAATATGCACAAAACAGTCAAGAATAAAGTGTTTAAATTGACGAAATGACAAAAAAGTATTGCATTTACAGGCATATGGGCGTATATTAAAGCTACGAAAACGATTAAGAAAATTTCCCGAAACATTGGAGGAATGATATGGTATCTTTAAAAACAATTGCTGAACGATGTGGTGTTTCTACTGCGACCGTAAGCAAAGCACTGAATGATCATAAAGATATCAGCGAAGAGACAAAAAACCGGGTAAAGCAAACGGCGCAGACACTTGGATATTTTCCGAATGCAGCGGCCAGAGCGCTTAAGACGAACCGTTCATATAATATCGGGGTACTCTTCGAGGAGGAAGCCGGAAGAGGCCTGACCCATGAATATTTCTCCGGTGTGCTGAACGGACTTAAGATTCAGGCAGAAAAGTTAGGATATGATATTACATTTATCAACACCTGCTTTGAAAACCGGAAGATGTCCTATTATGAACATTGCCGGTACCGGAATTTTGAGGGGGTCGTAATTGTATGTGCCAATTTTGACGACCCGGATGTGACCGAGCTGATGAACAGTGAAATACCTGTAGTTACGATTGATTATGTGCATCATAACTGCACCGCAGTTACTTCCAACAATATACAGGGTATGGAAGATTTAGTAAAGTACATATACAGTCAGGGACACAGAAAAATTGCATATATTCATGGACAGGAAGGATCAAGTGTTACGCGGGACCGGCTCGCAAGTTTTTATCGGACAATTGATGAACTGGGGCTTGAAATTCCCGATACCTATGTCCGCTCAGCTGATTATCTTGAGACAAAAGGATCTGCAAAACAGACAAAGGAACTGTTGAATCTGGAAGATCCACCAACCTGTATTATTTATCCGGATGATACTTCTTTAATAGGAGGAAGAAATGTCATTATTGAAATGGGACTTCGAATTCCGAGAGACATTTCGGTAGCCGGATATGACGGTACGATGATCTCGCAGCTTTTATATCCAAAACTTACAACAATTCGCCAGAACACAGAAATAATTGGAAGCGAAGCTGCAATAAGGCTCGTCGGAACCATTGAGAAACCGAGAACAACTCTCGTCGAGAGAGTCGTTATAGAAGGAAGTTTAGTACCGGGACAGTCCGTAGGCGCAATTCAGCCGAAAGAATAAAGCCGGCAGATTTCTTCAAAACAAACTGACCAACAGGTCAACAAATATTAAGGAGGGTTTTATATGAAAAAGAAAGTCGTAAGTGCACTGCTGTGCGCAACAATGGTAGCAACAATGTTTGCTGGCTGCGGAAGTAAAGGGAGCAGCGACAATGCAACAACACCGGATACTTCAAAGGCAGATACCAGTTCTGAAGTAACTGCTCCGGCAGAAGATACCGGAAAGGTTTTAAACATTTATTGCTGGAACGAGGAGTTCAAGAGCCGTATCACAGCTCACTATCCGGATTATCAGGAAGTTGATGCAACACATGGAAAGATCGGTGATGTTGATGTTGTCTGGAACATTACACCAAACGATGACAATGCGTACCAGAACAATCTGGATGCTACCTTATTAAATCAGGCAGATGCTCCAGCAGATGATAAGATTGACTTATTCCTGGTAGAAGCAGATTACGCATTGAAGTATGTAGATACCGATTATACGATGCCAATTAAGGATCTGGGAATTGCAGACAGCGATCTGTCAAAACAGTATCAGTACACAAAGGATATCGTTACCGATTCCAAGGGCGTTTTAAAAGGCCTTTCATGGCAGGGCTGCCCAGGTGTTCTTTTCTATAACAGAGATGCAGCCAAAGAAGTTCTCGGAACAGATGATCCAGATAAGGTTCAGGAATATGTAAAGGATTGGGATACATATAACGATACCGCAAAGAAGATGAAGGATGCAGGTTACAAGATGACTGCTTCTGCAAACGATACATACCGTGTATACTCCAACAATGTAACATCTAAGTGGGTAGACGGAAATAAGATCAATATCGATGACAACATTATGAAATGGGTAGACGATTCTAAGGCTCAGGTAGATGCTGGCGAGACAGGTACTTGTGATCTCTGGTCAGATGACTGGTCAAAAGGATTCTATCCACAGGGTAAAGTATTCTGCTACTTTGGACCTGCATGGTTAGTAAACTTCTCTATGGCAGCTGATACAGAAGGATCTATCGGATACAACGGCGGATGGGGCGCAGCTCAGGGACCGCAGGGCTTCTTCTGGGGTGGTACATGGATCTGTGCAGCTCAGGGAACAGATAACGCAAATCTTGTAAAAGATATTATGTTAAAGATGACAACAGATGACGACATTATGAAAGATATCGTTGTAGATGATGACGATTTCGTAAACAACAGCACCGTTATGAACGGATTGGCAGATGGATCTATTAAGGTTAAAGATGATAAAGAATATACCAGCAAGATTCTTGGTGGACAGAATCCACTCCCAATGTACTGCGCAGGTGTTGAGACACTTGACTTAAGCAACCTGTCTTCTTACGATCAGGGATGTAACGAAGAATTCCAGAACGCTATGAAGAACTACTTCGAAGGAAAAGCAAGCAAGGAAGAAGCACTTGACCTCTTCTACAAGGCTGTAACTGAGAAGTACCCAGAGTTAACTTACTAATACTATAAGGCGTTCGCCTTACCCCACAGGTGCCTGCCAGACGATATGACGGAAGGCAGGCACCATCTTTTTAGCAAAAATATGTGTAACAAAAACTATATTCATCATAACATACCAGTTGGGAGGTAGGTCTTATGAAAAGTAATAGTGGAGGAAAAGCGGTCAGATATAATAAATGGGGCTACATATTTCTGATTCCATTTATCGTTGTATTTGTAATATTTCAGCTGGTACCGTTAGTAAACACCATTTATAACAGTTTCTTCGAAAATTATATGTCCGGTTTAACACAGGTTGGACCGACATTTGTTGGATTAGATAATTACAAGGCATTATTCAGTGGTGGAGATATCTGGACATATTTTAAGAACACGATGGTTCTTTGGATCATGTGCTTCATACCACAGATTTTCCTCTCCCTTTTATTAGGTGCATGGTTTTCCGATGTCCGTCTGAAATTAAAAGGGTCCAGATTCTTCAAAACTGTAATTTATCTGCCGAACCTGATTATGGCATCTGCATTTTCTATGTTGTTCTTCACACTCTTTTCAGATGGTGGACCAATCAATTCCCTGCTGATGCAGATCGGATTTATCTCAGAACCTTATAAATTTTTATCACATGCAGGAAGTGCCAGAGGCCTGATCGCCATGATGAACTGCCTGATGTGGTTTGGTAACACGACTATCCTTCTGATGGCCGGAATGATGGGAATTGATACTTCCCTCTTTGAAGCAGCTGAGGTGGATGGAGCAACTTCCACACAGGTATTTTTCAAGATTACACTTCCACTGCTTCGCCCGATTCTGGTGTATGTAATCATCACATCACTGATCGGTGGTCTGCAGCTGTTCGATGTACCGCAGATTTTGACAAACGGAACCGGTGATCCGATGAGATCTACCATGACATTGATCATGTATCTGAATAAGCATTTGTTCAGTAAGAACTATGGTATGGCGGGTGCACTGTCTGTTGTACTGTTCATTCTTACCACGATCTTAAGCCTGATCGTATTTAAGGTTACCGGCAATGACAAGAGAAAGGGGTAATTGATATGGCAAAGACAAATACAAACGACACCCAGAAGGGTGTAGGACTTCATGCACGGCGCGTCATCGCCTATGTAGTATTGATTATTATCTCATTTTTCTGTCTGTTCTGGTTTTACATTATGTTTATCAACGCAACCAGATCAAACGGAGAGTTACAATCCGGATTTACCGCGATTCCAAGTACAAACCTGTTAAAAAACTGGAACAATCTGGTGCACGGAACGCTTCCAATCTGGTATGGAATGTTTAACAGTCTGATCATCGCCGCTTGCTCGGCAGTGCTTTGTACTTATTTCTCAACCATGACAGCATATGCCATTCATGCATATGATTTCAAAATGAAACGGTTTATTTATCCGTTCATCCTGATGATCATGATGATTCCGACACAGGTTACTGCACTTGGATTTATCAAGTTAGTGACAAAGATGGGAATGATGGATTCCTTCATTCCACTGATTGTTCCGACAATCGCTTCTCCGGTTGTATTCTTCTACATGAAGCAGTACATGGAGAGTGCACTTCCACTGTCTCTGATAGAGGCCGCACGAATTGATGGTTCCGGAGAGTTCCGTACATTCAACAGTATTGTACTTCCACTGATGAAACCGGCGATCGCCGTACAGGCAATCTTCACTTTCGTCAGCAGCTGGAACAATTATTTTACACCGGCACTGATTCTGCATGATGATAAAAAGAAAACACTTCCAATTCTGATTGCACAGCTTCGTGCAGCAGACTGGTTGAAGTTTGATATGGGCCAGGTATATGTGATGATTACATTCTCGATCCTGCCGGTTATTGTTGTATATCTGATTCTTTCCAAGCATATCGTTCAGGGTATTGCACTGGGAAGTGTCAAGGGATAATGTGAAATATAACGTTAAAAACTGCAGTTGATGCTGTACTACAAAAAGGAGTTGCCTTTTGCGGGGCAACTCCTTTTTTAGTGAAGAATGATTGATATCCGGTGTCGGGGCGTCAGATGGACAAATGATAGATCTGCATCCAGGTGTTGATCTGGATAAAGTAAGCAATGAGCTGCGGACCTGCCATCAACTGGCCGAACCATGGTTTGCCGAGTTCCTTTGGTGCGGCAAGGAAAGCTTCTGTTTTGGAACGGTCCAGAAGCGGCAGTACCGGAGAATTCGGATCGCTTAGGATTTCCCGCATGCGCCTGATCAGCATCTGTTCGTAGGCCGGATGGTATGTCTTTGGATACGGGCTTTTTTTGCGCCAGAGCAGTTCTCGTGGCAGCAGATCGGCACAGGCATCCCGCAACAGGGATTTTTCGACTCCATTCCGATATTTCATCTGCCACGGCACATTGAAAACATATTCCATGATCCGGTGATCGGCAAATGGGACACGGGCTTCCAGGGAAGAGTACATGCTGGTGCGATCCATGCGGTCGAGCAGGGTCTGCATGAACCATTTGATATTCAGATAGCCAATGTCACGACGGCGGGCTTCCTCAGGGGATTCGCCATCCAGATGCGGAACGTGGGAGAGTGTTTCCTCATAGCGTGCATGAGAATATTCTGCCAGATCCAGCGTGCGAAGCACGTCATCGGAAAGAATGGAGGTACGTGCAGCAGGATCGGCAGACCACGGAAAACCATCCCGGTTCATAAGTTCCGGTCGGTAAAACCATGGATAGCCGCCGAAAATTTCATCGGCACATTCTCCGGTGAGTGTTACTTTATTATGTTTGGCGACTTCGCGGAACAAAAAATACAAAAGAGAGGCGTCCACATCGGTCATTCCGGGAAGGTCTTTGGCGGTGACCGCATCGGACAGGGCAGCAAAGAGAGCCTCCTGGCTGCACTCTAAATAGGTGTGGGATGTTTTACAATATTGCAGCATCCGGTTGACGTAAGGAAGATCCCGTTCCGGCTGAAAGGCATTGGACTTAAAATATTTCTCGTTTTCAGAGAAGTCAAAAGAAAACGTGTTTAAAATTTTTCCTTCTTTTTGCATATGGCGGGCGGCTAATGCAGTGACGATCGAAGAATCAATGCCGCCGGAGAGAAAGGTGCATACCGGAACATCGGACACCATCTGTCGTTCTACAGTGTCACGCACGAGAAAAGAAACGGTCTGTACGGTTTGGGCATAGGAATCTTTATGTTCCCGGCAGCAGATCCCAGTAGAGAATGTCGTGCTGTCCGTCCGGACAGAATATATGATAATGTCCCGGCATAACTTCCTTTACGCCTGTGAATACGCCGTTTCCGGAGGTGCGTGCCGGACCGACCGCCAGAATTTCCTGCAGACTGTTTTTGTCAATGGATGGAGTGACATCCGGATGACAAAATAATGCTTTTGGTTCTGATCCAAAAACAAAGGAGCTTCCGGTCTGGGTATAAAACAAAGGCTTTGTGCCGGCACGGTCACGGTAGAGAAGCAGTTCTCTGTTGGTATCCGTCCCAGATTGCAAATGCGAAAATTCCATTTAATTTTTCAACAAAATTTTTTCCAAAATGTATATAAGCGCACAGAATGATTTCCGTGTCGGATGTTGTGGTAAAGCGATATCCGGCTGCCAGCAGTTCGGGCAGCAGTTCCCGGTGATTATAAATTTCTCCATTGTAAACAATGGAACAGGTTTTCCCGTGGAAAGTACGTGTCATAGGCTGGATACCGCTTTTAAGATCGCGGATGGAAAGGCGTGCATGTGACAGCCCCACATGTGGCTGTAGATCAATCATCGCCTGATCCGGACCGCGGTGCTTTAAAGTTTCGTGCATTTGTACAAGGATCGTTTCCCAGAAGGGTTTTTTGTCATAGTAGTTTAATGAAAAATCGCAAAAGCCTGAAATTCCACACATAATTTGTCTCCTTACCGTTGGGCTGCGGCTCTAAAAGCAGCCATCTTGGTTTTAGTCTATGCAGAAATTTCTATACAAATGCAAAAAAGAGGGGTATGATGAGTACAAAATACAAGAAAAAGAGGAAGAATTATGTTGAAACTGGAACAGGGAAGGCCAACGGATACGTCAGGAAGACTGGAAAAGGAGATCCGTGTGTATGATTTTTTAGATAAACTTGGCGTTATATATGACAGGGTGGATCATGAAGCTCTGATGACGATGGAAGCATGTGAGGAGGCAGACCGCGTGCTGGAAGCTACCATATGCAAGAATCTGTTTTTGTGTACGGCAAATAAAAAAGAATTTTATCTTCTGATGATTGTGGGAGATAAACGTCTCGTGACAAAGGATGTGTCAAAAAAGCTTAGTACAAGCCGGCTTTCTTTTGCCAATGAATCGTATATGGAAGAATACCTCGATATCACACCGGGATCTGTCAGCGTGCTGGGGCTTATGAATGATACTGAAAATCATGTGCAGCTGGTCATTGATGAAGATGTTTTAAAGGGAGAATATGTGGGATGTCATCCGTGTATTAATACGTCCAGCCTGCGTGTGCGCACTGCAGATCTGATGGAAAAAAATCATTCCTGCAATGCATCACGAGGCGAAGATCATTCAGATTTAGCCGGCTTCTTTTTGCGCTGGCGCAGTTCCCGGAAAAAAGCAGAAAGCATGGAAGAACAGGTCTCTTCAAGAACACCTCTGGTAATTTCCACCTGATGGTTAAATTGCTGCATTTGCAGAAGATTCAGGACAGATCCTGCACATCCGGCTTTGGGATTCATGGAACCGATGATTACCCGCCGCATACGGGATTGTACAATTGCACCGGCACACATCTGGCATGGCTCCAATGTGACGTAGAGGTCGCAGTCCTCAAGCCGCCAGTCACCTGTTTTTTTACTTGCTTTGCGGATGGCAGACAGTTCTGCATGGGCAAGCGTATTTTTATCAATGTTGCGCCGGTTATATCCTCTTGCGATGATTTTACCGTTTTGGACAATCACACATCCAATCGGGACTTCATCGATCGCATAGGCTTTTTTCGCCTGTTTTAAGGCTTCTTTCATAAATTTTTCATCATCAGTCATAGACATTCTTCCTTGAAATCGTTATGATAATTATGGGGATAAGTAACCTTTTAATTACAGTATAATACTATACCATAGAAATCATATGGAAGGAAGAAGTATGTTATTTGCATATGAGACAGAACGTCTTCTTTTAAAAATAATAAAGCCGGATCAGGCAGATGCGGTGCTGGATTTTTATATGCGGGATAAAGAACTGTTTGAAAAATTTGAGCCGGACCGGATGCCGAATTTTTATACCCGCCAGTTCCAGAGACAGATGCTCCTGTTTGAGTATAACATGGCAGTACAGGGAACGCTGTTCCGGTTTTATGTATATGAGAAAGAGCATCCGGAGCGTATCATAGGGACGATATGCGTACATCATATTACGCGTGGATTTTCTGAACAGTGTGAGGTTGGATATAAGTTTTCCAGCGCATATCATCATCGCGGATACGCAACGGAATCACTGCGTTTTATTATGGATCTGGTGTTCCGGGATTTAAAACTTCACCGTGCCATGGCATGGGCACTTCCAGATAATACGGCAAGTATCCGGCTGCTTGAACGGGTGGGGTTCGTGTACGAAGGTATCTGCCATGATTATATGATGCTCAATCAAAAGTGGCGGGATCATGCGCAGTTTTGCATGATTAATCCTGATTAAGCGGACACATCCAGTATCCGAAAACTCCGGTCATGTCTTTGGAGTCTGAGGATACTGCGGCTGCTGCCTCAAATTCCGGGAAACCAAAGAGCATTGCCATCATACGTTCCGGCTGCTCATAGATTCCAGGAATTCCAAGAAACTGTTGTTTTTCTCCATTCATTTCTAGCGTTTTCAACATGAGATAGTGATAATTGAAAAAACCGTGCAGAAGAAAACGGTTGTTGCACAGATTCCAATTGCTTTTTGGAAGCTTTCGGATATCCTGAATTTCTACTTTCTGATAAGAGGCTTGTGGCTGCCGGACTGCTTCTGGTTGAGGGATTGTTTTCGGCTGTTGGATCGTTTCCGGTTGAGGAGTAGTTTCGGGCTGCCGGATGGGTTCCGGTTCTGGCATGGCTTGTGACTGTCGGACGGGTACCGGTTCTGGCATGGCTTGCGGCTGACGGAATCGCTCTGGTTCGGTTGTAGATTGCGTCTGTATGACCGGCTCTGTCTGTGCCTGAGCGGCAGGCGGTACCGCTTCTTTTTCTGAAAGATTAAAAATTCTCCCCGGAGTGCCTCCGGAACCGGAGTGGAAGAAAGGCATCCGGTCAGAAACCTTCCGTTGCCACAGGCAATGGTCAGGGTTTGTGCCTGATGCACGTCAAAACCACTGTTTCCGATCCGATTATTTTCACAGGTAAAGCTGCAGGTTCCCATACCCTGCGTGAGCAATAATTCGGTAACAGGTATAGCCTGCAGACCATTTTCATATACTGTCAGATAGACCGGACATTTTCCCTTGAAACGGTCAAACCCCCGGATCTGAAGTTCCATACGGCAGCTGTTTTCGCGCAGATCGGTGCGGATGAACCCGGTATTTCGTCCGCGGTTTCCCTGTTCATATTCATAAATATAAGTAATAAATCGTCTCAATTGAAGAATTCTCCTGTTTTGTATTTGATGTCTTGTATAGTTTATGAGCCGGGGAAAAAAATATGTCGTTTATTTTGAAAAAAGGATTGACATTTTGGTACTAAAGTATTATTATAATGTCAGTAACAGTTCCTATTATTGTTTTGGACTAATGGAGAAATGAGGGAGAGTATTATGATAAAACGAAGTCGTCAGCGGGAGGCGATCCGGCAGTGCCTGACAGGCCGCTATGATCATCCGACTGCGGAAACGGTTTATATGAGTATCAAAGACGAATTTCCAAATATCAGTCTCGGAACTGTTTACCGGAATCTTTCTCTTTTGTCTGATCTGGGGGAGGTTCAAAAAATTACTGTCAGTGGAGGCCCGGACAGATTTGACGGAAACCCGGCACCGCATTACCACTTTTCTTGCAGAGAGTGTGGATGTGTGATGGATCTGGACATGCCTTCCCAGGAACAGTTAAATCAGATTGCAGCGGAGCAGTTTGATGGAACAATTGAAAACCATTCCATTTTGTTTTCCGGATTATGCCCGGACTGCAAAAAGAAAAACACCCATTAATTAAATTTATAATAAGGAGGACATTTAAAATGGCAAAGTTTGTATGTACAGTATGTGGTTATGTTTATGAAGGTGAGGCTGCACCGGCAGAGTGCCCGATCTGCCATGCACCGGCAGAGAAGTTCGTAAAGCAGGAGGGTGAAATGACCTGGGCTTCCGAACATGTAGTTGGTGTTGCAAAAGGCGTGAGTGAAGACATTCTTGCAGATCTTCGCGCAAATTTTGAGGGAGAGTGCTCTGAAGTTGGTATGTATCTGGCTATGGCAAGAGTTGCCCACCGTGAGGGATATCCGGAGATCGGAATGTATTATGAAAAAGCTGCTTATGAAGAGGCAGAGCACGCTGCAAAATTTGCAGAGCTTCTTGGTGAAGTAGTAACAGATTCTACAAAGAAGAACCTGGAAATGAGAGTAGAAGCTGAGAATGGAGCAACTGCAGGAAAGACAGATCTTGCAAAGAGAGCAAAGGCAGCAAACCTTGACGCAATCCACGATACCGTTCATGAGATGGCAAGAGACGAGGCTAGACACGGAAAAGCGTTTGCTGGTCTGTTAAAGAGATATTTTGGTTAATCTTTAAAACGCATAAAATAAGCATTTCAGAGGATAGATGGTTGTTTAACTGTCTATCCTTTTTTGCTGCAGCAAATCATCTGTTTTCCATGCCCGTTCGGAGGGAAAACTATTGACAGCAAAAGTCGCATGATTATAGAATATAGAAAAGTGTTACTGAAAACAGTGACAAAAAAGAGCAAGGTGGGAGGTTGCAGTTGTGAAGAGATATATAAAGAGATGGATCAGTTTTATACTTTTTATGTGCGTTTTTGTCCAGTATCCCTCAGAGGGAGTGGTTATGGCGGCAGACAGCGATCAGAAAAACATACAAATCGTTGGTACCGCATCGATGAATACATATGATGTGGCACTCCGTGTTGGAAAAACAAAGCAGCTTGTGTGTAATGGAACGACCGGAAAGATGGTGTGGAAGTCATCCAATCCGAAGGTCGCAACAGTAGATAAAAAAGGTCTGGTAAAAGCAATCAAACCGGGAAAAGCAATGATTTCGGTTTCCGGTGGAAATCTGATCGGTTCTATGACCTGCAAGGTCGGCGTGAGTAAAAAAATTACCACAAAACAGGCCAGACGTAAGATTATGGCTATGAAAAAGACTTACAAAGAGGGTCTGTCCTGGACAAACGAAAACCGGCAGTATTTCTGGGAAGCCACGAACTGTCAGTGTTATGGATGTATTGCCCTGTGTGGAGAAATTAGTGATAAAGTGTTTGGCAAATATGCACCGGTGACAAAACACAGCAATTTCAGCAGGATCAAGGCAGGCGATCATATCCGCATCGGAAACGAACATTCCGTTATGGTTCTCCAGAAGAACGGAAATACGCTTACGGTCGTGGAAGGAAACTATAATGCCACCGTTCACTGGGGAAGAAAAATAACAAAAAAGGAGTTACAGGAAAGTGGTTTCTATGTGGAAACAAGATATTGACAGAATGCTTTTCTGTATTTGGAAGGGGATACTCCAAACTGTTTTTTAAATGCCTTGCTCAGATGAAATTATACATGCTGCTTTCCGGTTTGACAATGGATTTTTTGCCATAAAATATATACTATAAGTATATAACAAAGAAGATAAATTGGATAGTGAGTTCTTGATTATACATTAGGAGGAATGCATATGGAAAAAGAAAAATTTTCATATCCTGTTTCATTGCGCAGGATGCAGATTACAGATAAATTCTGGAAAAATGAGATGGAACTGGTGCGTACGGAGGTGATCCCTTATCAGTGGAATGCGTTGAATGATAAAGTAGAAGGCGCAGCACCAAGTTATTGTATGCATAATTTTAAAGTGGCAGCAGAAATGAACCGGCAAAAGAGAAAACAGGGAGCTGCATATAAAGAACCTTCGTATACATACCGTGGATTTGAGATGTTACCGGAAGATCCCGAAAATCTCAAGGATGAGTTTTATGGATATGTATTTCAGGATACGGATTTCTCCAAGTGGGTGGAAGCGGTCGGATATTCGCTGACGCAGCATCCCGATCCGGATCTGGAAAAGGTTGCAGATGCTGCAATTGATATTGTCTGTGCGGCACAGCAGGAAGACGGATATCTGGACACGTATTATATTATCAATGGAAAAGATGGTATTTTTACCAACTTACGCGACCATCATGAATTGTACTGTATGGGGCATCTGATCGAAGGCGCTGTGGCATATTATGAGGCAACGGGAAAAGATAAACTGCTTCATGCGGCGGAACGATTCGCGGATTACGCTGCAGATTATTTCGGACCGGAGGAAGGAAAATGCAAGGGATATCCGGGACATGAAATTGCAGAAATGGCACTCGTCCGTCTTTACGAAGTTACAGGAAAACAAAAGTATCTGGATTTAAGCCGCTTTTTCATTGATGAAAGAGGCACAAAACCATATTACTTTGATAAAGAACATCCGGAAATCGTAAAGAAAGGGCATGAGAATGAATTGCGGCATAGCTATCATCAGGCACATCTGCCGGTACGGCAGCAGGATGAGGCGTTTGGTCACGCAGTCCGTGCCGTGTACCTGTATTCCGGTATGGCAGATATTGCACGTATTACAAAGGACGAAGAACTGTATCAGGCATGTGTACGTCTGTGGAATAATGTGACGAAAAAGAAAATGTATATTACAGGGGGCATCGGTGCAACACATTTGGGAGAAGCCTTTTCTTTTCCGTATGATCTTCCGAATGATACGGCATACGCAGAGACCTGTGCATCGATCGGACTGATGTTCTGGGCGCGGCGTATGCTGGAAATTGTTCCGGATGTAAAATATGCAGATATTATGGAGCGTGCATTGTATAATGGCGTATTAAGCGGAATGGCTTTGGACGGAAAAAGCTTTTTCTATGTGAATCCGCTGGAGGTGTTGCCGGAGGCATGCCACAAAGATGAACGGAAATTTCATGTCAAGCCGGTACGACAGAAATGGTTCGGATGCGCATGCTGTCCGCCAAATCTTGCGCGTCTGATCAGTTCCATTGGATCTTATGCATTTACAGAAAATGAGGATACGCTGTTTGTGCATCTGTATATGGGAAGCAATGTGGAAAAAACGGTGAATGGGAAAACGGTAAATGTGCAGATGGAATCAGATATGCCATGGGAAGGAAACATAAAGATCCGTGTGCAGGCTGAAAATGCAAAAATGACGCTGGCACTCCGGATACCGGGATGGTGTAAAAATTATAAAATTTCCGGAATAGAGGATGCCGCACAGGAAGAAAAAGATGGATACCTGTATTTGAAAAAAGTGTGGAACAGGGAAGAAACCTTCTGTATTGATTTTCCAATGGAGGTACAGATGTTTGCAGCATCGGAGCGTGTCCGCGAGGATATTGGCAAGGCAGCGATTATGCGCGGCCCTGTGGTTTACTGCCTTGAAGAGAAAGACAATGGAAAGAACCTGCATGAACTGCTGGTCGATACAGATATGCATGCATCGGTGTCGGAGGGAAAAATCTGCGATACCGTAGTAAAAAATGGTAGAAACAGACGGGTGGCGGCTGACAGAGAGTGGGGATGCAGAGGAGACTCTCTATCACATGTATCAAAAGCCGCAGAAGCAAAAGGTACGTTTGCATTATATTCCGTATTACACATGGGCAAACCGCGGAGAAAACGAAATGCAGGTATGGACACGCGTGCAGAACCCTTAAGGGTTCTGCAGCTGATTGCGGTATTGCGTTGGCGTGACATGGTAATAGGTCCGGAATGCCTTGCTGAAATAGTGGTTATCGGCATAGCCTAAACGTTCCGCAATATCCATGATTTTTATATCAGGCTGCCCTAAGAGCTCTTTGGCACGTTCCATGCGAAGTTTTAAAACATATTCGTAGATGGTATAACCGTATTTGTTTTTGAATAGTTTGTTGAGATATTCCTGCGAAAAGAAATATTTATCGGCAAACATGGAAATTTTGATATTGGTGCAATAGTTGCTTTCCACAAATTCCTTGATGATGGAAATCACTTCTTCCGGGGAAGTATTTGTGGTTTTTGCGGCATTCTGCCCAAACACCAGATCCGGGTCAATGCGGTGTAACGCCTTTTCTATGGCGGAATTTAAGGCATTTTCTTCAATGGGTTTGAGCAGATAATCGCATGCACCGAAACGGAGTGCCTGCTGGGCATAATGGAATTCGTCATATCCGCTGATAACGATATACTGGCTGTCCGGAAATTCGTGATGGGCTTTTTCCAGAAAGGTACATCCGTCCATGACTGGCATATTCATATCAACGAAAACGACATCAGGATGCAGTTCACGCATGCAGGAGAGCCCATCTTTTCCATTGACTGCCGTAGCCGGTGGCTCGATGCCGTAATAGCTCCAGCGCCCCAGTTTGGATACGGCAATCTGTACAGGTTTTTCATCATCTATAATCAATGCTTTCAACATAAGTCTTATTCCTTTCTTTTGAAAATATCTTTTGAATGGTCAGGTGCGGCAGGAAGTACAAGGGTAATCCGGGTATATGCACCTTCTTTGGATGCAATCTTAAAGTTTGTTGGCTTTTCATATAAAATCTGCAGACGATTATACAGATTGGCAAGTCCGATTCCGTCCTGTCCGGTAGTTTTCTGGATTTCGAAGGAGTGCTGGATAGCTTCTAACTGATCCTCCGGAATACCACATCCGTCATCTTCCTCCGTGATCACAATGGTATCTGCCTGTTTTTTTACTGTCAGGGTAATGTGAATACGAAAATCATTCTGGTTTCTTCCGTGAATAATGGAATTTTCAATCAGCGTCTGTATGCTGATCTTTGGAATCATACAGTTTTTGGCAGCTTCATCGATATCCGCATGGAATTCGAAGAGATCTTCATTTCGCATTTTCTGAAGAAAAATATAATTTTTAACATATTCCATCTCGGCACTTAAAGGGACAAGTACGCTTCCCTTGATCGTGTATCGCAGATTGGATGCCAGAGAAGTAATCATGCGATGAATTTTCATCTGATCATTGAGCAGTGCCTCAGTAGATATGGCCTGCAGGGTATTGTATAAAAAATGGGGATTGATCTGTGCCTCTAAGGCGGCAAGCCGTGCATCTTTTGCATTCAGTTCCGCGACATATGTTTTACGGATCAATTTATAAATATGCTTCACCATGGAATTAAAACTGTTGGACAGTTCACAGATTTCCCGGCTGCCCCCTTCGTGTATCCGCGTGGTAAAATCTCCTTCCCCGGTTTTTGCCATTTGCAGGGAAAGGCGTTTGAGCGGAGAGGTGATCAGCAGAAGGAACGGATAGATCAAAAGGAGAGAAAGTAGCCAGATCATAGAAGCATTGAACTGTACTTTTTTTTGTAATTGCTGGATTTCCATATTGATAAGCTGTTCCGGGACCAGACAGATAAAGGTGATGCCGGAGGTCTGGCTGGTTGTACTGGTCATGATGTAACGGGTATTTTCAGAACATAAAATTGTTTCCTGTTTTTTCAGGGCTTTGGAAACATCCGAAAATTGAAAGGGGGCGTTGCTGTTTCCACTGTAAAGAAGCTCCTGCCTGCGATTTAGGATCAGAATGTTTTCATGGCTGGAATTATGATTCGTTTTTAAAGTTTCCAGACTTTTGGCTTTCAGTGACAGACGGACAACGGCCTGAACTTCCTGTGTGGAAACAGAGATCAGCGTGTGATAGTAGCACAGATGACCGTCAGCGTCCGTGGTGAGATATTGGTTTCTGGAATCTTTCCTGCAGTGTCGGATGGCTGTGGAAAAATCCTGCGGATCGCCTGAAACATCGACAAAATGCTGCTGATTACCTGTTTTGCCGATGACGAGACCGTGATTTACCAGGTAGATTTCATAATCACCGATATCACTGCGCGTGTAATAATAATAGTACATCTGGCGTTTGACATAGCGAAGCTGTTCACTGGTAACAGGAGTGGACAGATCAATTACTCTGGAAAAAGTAGAATCATAATAAGGCTGAAGGCAGAAGGTTGCCAGTGCATTCAGATATTCATCAAAATCTTCCGCTTCCAGAGAAAGAATACGCTCAGTTGTGGACTGATAATTGGAGATGGTTAAGTCCTTGGTTTCCGTATAGTTGGAGTAGGTGAGTACATGCAGTACCAGCGTGATCACAAGGACAATCAGCAGAGACAGTTCCACCCAGAGGGGGCAGCAATTTAAAAAATCCCGGATGCAGGAAGGTATGGTTTGTTTTCGTTTCATTCGTAGTTCCCCAGACATTTTTTTGTATATTTTTTCAGATTCATTATATCCATTCTTTTTCATGCAGGCA
>ENA-OQAY01000133-OQAY01000133.1-human-gut-metagenome-genome-assembly--contig:-NODE-133-length-20224-cov-0.751555_pt1 | contig 20224 bp, 18 predicted proteins | sample MGYA00242740_ERZ504537 | MGnify/ENA primary metagenome ERZ504537 (study PRJEB26092, sample SAMD00036272) | human gut metagenome | host: Homo sapiens | study: EMG produced TPA metagenomics assembly of... | reverse complement strand
GTTTCAGATTATACGTTTAAGACTAGCTATAAAATTATCTACATTACTAGTATCAGCACTAGCATATAATATTTTAGATAAATAATTAGCATCGGCAAAAGTAACAACACCTAATTCATTATTAGTATCAAAAGGATAACTTCCATTATCAAGTTTAGAAGCAGCAGTAAGTTTAGGTAAACTTGCAAGATGATACTTAATAACTTCTTCTACGTGTTTATTAAAATCTTTAGCTTCACCAATACTTAAATTCCAAAGTTGAGTCATTAAATCAATACCATCATCTATACTATTTTCATCACCTTCAGTAGAAGTTTCATCAAGATATCCACCTAATTCTTCATAATCAGTAGTTTGATATAATTCATCTCTTTTAATAAGTTTAGCAACATTCTTATTATTAAAAAGAGCTTCATTAAATTCAGTGTTAGTTAATGAACGTAGTAATGCACCATAATTAAAATCTTGAGCATCACCATATTTACGAAGAAATGCACCAAGACCATTAATTTTAGTAGCAGGATTTGGATTATTAATAAAACTATTAAGTTCATTATTTTTAGCTTCATCACTTCCGGCTAATTTCTTAGCACGTTTAAGTCCAGCATTAATAACAGTTTCATTAGTACGTTTTTTAATTTCATTAAAAATTTAATGGAGCACCATTATATAGAAAATTAAAACTAAGTTTATTCATAATATCAGCCATATAAGTAATAGCTGTATCTCTAGCTTTAATTGTACTAAACAAACCACGTTCTTCTTTTTCAGCAACAGAAGCTACATCGTCCATATTACGAAGTTTAATAGCTCTAGCTTCAAGAAGAGCATTATAAGCTTGTCTTCCAGAAGTTTTAACATTAATACCTCTATCAGCTATAATCTTTTTAAAGATTGGGTCTTCAACCATAGCTATAAGACTATAATAATCTGCATTATTAGAACCATGTTCTTTAATAATAACATTATTAAGATTATTATATCCTACAAGTTTAATATTTCCACAACTCATAAGTTTATATTTAAGTTTAAATTCATTAATAGTAATACCTCTATGACTAATGTAAAGTAAAATTTAATTACATCGTCATAGAGGCTATTTTCTTTCGTTTTAAGCTACTTTTATCTTTACTCGATTAATTCTACATACAGCTAAAACTGATGCGCCCTGTGTCAAGCAAAGTGGCAAATGTGGACTGTTGTGCTATTGGCAAACGGCTAGTCAATTCAGCCATATTCAGCATTATATTATCATCAACACTACTAAACATATCAAGTCCATCATTAAGATTATCATTATTATAATTATAATCTTGACTGTTATCTTCATTAGGATTTTCAGTTTGTTCTGTACTAGCAGTTTCTTCTTCAAACTGAAAAGTTCCTTGAATAGCCTCTTGATTACTTTCTTTAGGCATTTTTTTTAATAGCTTTATAAGCATCTCTAGCAGCAGCTAATAAACTATCTTCATTAATCTTAATACCTAACATATCAGCAATAACTTCAAGAAGTTTACTAAATAAAGTCTTACGTTTATTAACTTTTCTATTATCATATTTAATTTCATTAAGTGCAGTCATAAGAGCATTACTAGTAATACTTTCAACTAGAAATTCTTCAAGAGCTTCACTTGTATTAAAATTCTCAAATAGATAAGGTTTAAGTCTTTCTTTAGTAGCATCATCTTGAATATCAAGCCAAGCTTTAAATTTATCATATATAGGCTTAACTAAAGCAAGAGCTTGTTCAGTATTATATTTAGTATAAAGTTGTCTATGTAAACTTTCATGAAGTATAATATTAACAACTCGATAAACTCTTTGACCAGCAATAGCAGAACGATTAAGTTCAATAGTATCTGTATCACGATGATAAACAGCATTAACTTTATTACCGTTATTATCAGTAATACTATCTACAACTTGAATATTTTTAGGTAATATACCAATTTTTTGAAGAGCATTAATATAATCAATAGCAGTTTGGTCATTAGCAAAATACTTTTTAAGTCCACGAGTTAAATTCTTAGCTGTTATAGCAGACTCAAAAGCATTAAAATTAATAGCATTAAGAGTATCATCTAACATGAACTCTGATAGCTGTTCAGGTATTGCTCCATCCTCCACGGGGGGTATACCCTCAAGTTCATAAGTAATATCGAGTTTAGAATGAATATCTATTTGCCAATTACCAGCAGTTTCATTAGTATTAGTATTAGCTAATTTAGTTCTAACTAAACCATTACTAATAATAAAATCTTGATAACTATTATAACTATAAGTTTTACCATCAATATTTATAATAGTTTTACCATTTTCACGATAAATATATTTATTAGTTTTATCATTAGTTTTTGTACTATCATTAATAAAATCTTTACTAATAGCAAATTGGGCATAGTTAAACATTTCATCAATAACAGGACGAAGAGCATTATCTAATTTATCAATAGTACTAGCATTAATACCATAACTTTTACCTATTTTAAAAGCACTATTAACAACATAAGGAGAATTAATAATAATATTACGTTTATAATTACCAGCATCAGAATTAATAGTAAAAGCATAATCCTTACCATTAAAATGTGCACCTTTAACATAAAAGCCTACATTAGTAGGATTAATACTAATTTGAAGTCCAGTATTTCTATCTCCGTTAATAAGTTTATTATTTCCAAATATATCTCCAAGACTTTGTTTAAGTTCACCAAAACTTATTTTACCACTAATATAATCTCTACAAAGATTATTAACTTCATTCTTAATAGAATTAATAATACGTCGAGCATCACCTTTAAGTAGATTACTATTTAATGGAACTTGTTTACAAAAAGCATATAGAGAAGTACCATCACTACTTGGAATACTAATCACAGGCATGCCATTAGTAGTAAGATTTTCAATAATAGTAGGTTTACTTTCTCCATTAAGATATACTTGACCTTGTACAACTACACCAAGTTTATTAACATCTTCATTATAATTAACTACTGTTTCTTGTACATCATTCCATTCGCCATTAGCATCATCAATAGTATTAAGAACTCCATATTTAATATTAACAGCTTTAATCTTACCTTTAAAATCACCTTTTACTATTGTAATAGCTTGGTCATAACTATTAAGAAGATTATTAAACCAACGATTAATACTAGCTTCATGACTATTTTCATAAGGCTGATTAAATATGTATTTAGTAAGATTAACAAGATGCCCAGCTAAATCAAAACTTGCAACAGGAGTAGTAAAGTTTTTAACAATATCAGGATATTTAACTTCAAATTCTTTAAATAAAGTATCAAGTTCTTTATTTGTAACTTCTTCTTTAACTGCAAGTTCATATAAATGACCAATAAATTCTTCATCAAATCTATCCCCATCAAGGATACTAATTAAAGCATCTTTAAGTGGAGAAACAACTTGACCATTTTCAGCATGAATATTATATTTCCAACCTTGATTAACCATATCATAATTACCAAACTTATCAATATTTGGAACTCCTATATAACCAATAATTGTATCATTAGCAAATATATCAATACGTTTAAGTTTAACATTATATATACCTTCTAAATAATCACCTTGCTTAATACTAGTAAATGCTTTAACATTTTCATTCTCTACTATATACTTAAGATTAACATTATTAGTATGTTCAACTTGAAGTCTTTCAAGACGTTCTTTAGCAATACCATCTACATATTGAACAAATTGTCTAGCATTAAGTTTTTTAATAGTTGATTCATCAGTAGCACGATATTTACCTTGATTATTAGTACTGGCGTAAAGATAGTTTTTTATTTGATTAAACAAGTAATTTTTTAATAATTTTATTACCTGTAATACTATCTATATATTCAACTAATTGACCAATACTAAGATAGACTTTACCATTAACAATTTTACCTCTAGTATTACCTTCACTATCAACACTATTAGCAAAATCATTCATAACAGCTTCTATATTGCGTTCATTACCTGTAACAGTAGCATAAGTAGCATTAAGTAATAAACGTCTAGTACTATCATCTTGAACAGAACTATATAAACTACCTCCTGTAAGACCGTCAATAATATTATTAACTATATCAGTAGCTTCCGTTTGTTCAAATCCGGATTGACTAAGTTTATCAATAAAAGATTGTCTAGCATTAAGTAAATCGCTACTAGTAGACTCATGCCCTAAAGAATCTTCTAAATCAGCTATATTTTCATAAACTAAATCAGTACCTATTTGGCCACGTTCAAAATCATCATCTGGAAGAGTATTATTAACTTTAGATTTAGGAGCACTAATAGGTTTTTGAGAAATTGGTTGTTCAGTTTGAGATTGAGGTTGTTCAGTATTAGTAGGCTCACTAGGAACCGCTCCGCTTCGCTTCGCTATACCCCCCGTGGAGGATGGAGATGAGTTAGTATCATCTACATCAGTTTCATTAACTTCATTAACATCAGGATTAACAGGAGCAACTTCTTCCTCTTTAGGAGTATTATTAACATCGTTTCAATCTCAGCAATCTCAGCTAATTGTTCTATTGTATTTTTAAGATGTTCATTACCTTTAGAACTTAAATCAAGTGCAGCATAAGCATCTCTAATAACTTTATCTATATTAGGTTTATTACCATTATTAGCATCTTTAATAACAGAATTAACATAATCTTTTCCATATTGTTTATAAGCATTACGTAAATCGTCCATAGCTTTATTAACAATTTTTTTACGACTATTATCAAAGAAGTTATTAAGATAAGTTATACGAGATTTAATATTATCATCAGATAAATTAAGTTGATTTTTATTAACTTCAACATTAATCTCAGCATTAACAACTTCTGCTAAATCTTTAAATACTTCATTATATTGTTTTTGAAGTTGAATAGCTGATTGAACATCATTTTTATTTTCAATATCAATAGGAATATAAAGTTTATTAATAGCATCTAATCGCTCATTTAATTGAGCAATACGTTCTTGTTTAACAGAATTATTAATTGCAGCGTTATCTTGAATAGTTTTAATATCTCTTTGAATACTATCAATAATATGTTGATAAATACCATTCTTTGTAGAATTAATATCAACATCTTCAATATGATTATTTGTAATATCTTGATTTAAAACATCATTAGCCCAATTAAGAAGATTATTATAATTTTCTTGACGATTACGAGCATGAACCATTTGGGCAGCTATAATACGACCAACTTCAAATCCGCCACCAAGTCTATTAACTTTATTTAAAGTAGTATTATATTCATTTTTAAGATTATTAATTTCAGTTTTAAATCTATTAATAAGTTCATTACTATCTTGCTGTTGTAATCCAAGTTTATTAGTAATACTATCATTAAATTCTTTACTATTAATAGAACTTTCAAGAAGTCCTAAATTACCAGCGTTCATAGAATTAATAATAATATTATCCATATATTCTTTTTCAGCTATATTACGAAGTTCTTCTTCAGTACCAGTAATAATATCTGGATTAACTTGATTGCCATTTTCATCAGTAATAGTTATAAATGGATTTTTACCATTAGCAATACTATTAAGTCTTTCTTGATATGCTTGAAAAGTAGCAGTACGACCAAGAATTTCGTTTTCTCTTTGTTTTTCAGCAGAAGTCCAATCTTTATCAAGACGTTTATTAATAAACTCTCCAGCTTTATTCATAACACTACTAAAAGTAACACCACCAAGAGCACCCCAAAATGCTTGTTCCCATAACATTGGGTCTTGAAGATAATCTTTAATAGTTTGTTGAGGAATATCTTTATCAAATACTTTTTTACCATTATATAAACCATCTTGACTAGCTATATAATTAATAGCTTCTTCAACCCCTTCTGTCCATTCAGCTCTAACACCATGAAGAATATCATTACCTATATCTTTTAATGTACTAGTAATAGCTTGTTTAGTAGTTTTATTACTTAAAGCATTAGTAATTGCAGCGGCATCATCAATATTACTATTAAATGCAATATTTAAATTTCTAAGTCTGGAACTAGTTGTATTACCACTTAAAGCATTTTTCCATAAGTTTTTTAAACTATAAACTTGCCATACGTCAAAAAGAACATTAGCCCAATCTTCAGCAAAAGTAATATCAGCACTATTTTTAGCAATATCTTTAGCTACTTCTTCATCAGACATATCTTTATATTTAGGATTATTATTATAAAACTCTTCTCTTTGTTTATCATTCATATTAGCAAGTTGAGTTTTAGAATAATCTTCAATATCATTATAAGTTTGTCTAGCTTCTTGATAATTTTCAAGATAACGAGAAGGAACCCCAATAGCAGTAGCTTCTGCTATTCTACCAGTAATGGCTCTACTCTTTTGCGTCATATTAATAGCATTAGCCATTTTATTAGCTAATTTATTAAACTTTATACCTTTACCTAATAAAGAAACACCTTTAGCAAGACCAGTACTAGGAACCATAAGAGTTAAAGAACTAGCTATACTAGGAGCATTGCTAGCCCACCAAGCAAAATCTCCAATGTCAAAAGCAGCATTAGGATTTTCTCTATATATAGCTAAACGCTCATTAATAGATTCTTTTAAAGATTCAAGTTCAGAACTTATTTCAGATTGATAATCATTAGGACTATCACTAATCATATTATAGAAAGCATCAGCTAAATCAGCAAAACCTATTGCAGTACCAACAGTAATTTCATTACCAATCTGTCCAATCATTCTTAATCCTTGTTCCCAATTACTTTGATTAACAGCACGTTCTTTATCAAGTTTTTCAGGGTCATCAACAGGATTAACATAAACATCATAAGGAGCATATTTATCTATATCATATTGATTAAGATTATATGATTGTCCAGCAATACGACTAAATAAATGACCACGACCCCGGTCACTAATAGAAGTGCCGGGGTTGTAATCAACTAAAGTAGGAGGCTGTATAGCCCCCTTTTTTAGTTTTAGGATTATATTCAGGATTAGGTGTTTGATTACCACCTTGTAGAAACTTTAATACATCCATATTAATATAGATTATTAGTTAATTCATCATAGTAATATTGAAGTAACATAATGGGATCTGAACTGCCACATAAGTTGGCAAGTTTAGTAGCAACATTTTGTTGAATAGCCTTAACAGCATTTTCATCTACTGTCATTCCAGCTTTAACAGCAGTTACAGTTTGTTCCCATTGAGATAAATTATCTACAATATCAACAGCATTTTCTTTACTTACTAAACCAATAGTTTGATTATTAGTAGAATTAATTAAATTAAAACCTCCACCATTAGGTACTAATTTAAATTTATCAATTCCAGTAAATGCAGCATTATTAGTAAGAGAAATAGGTCTATTAGCATTATAGTAATTTTCTACTTTACCAGCAGCTCTCCAACTAGTATCTTGATTCCAAGATTGAATAATAGAACTATCAATAGCACCACTACCTACAAGTAAAGTAATAGGTTCTCTTTTAAGTTTACCTTCTGTATCATAGTAACCTGCAATATTAATTTGAACTCCAACATCCCCAGTTTTTGGGTCACGAACAATAGTAGGAGTAATCTCATTTTCTTTAGCACTTCTAAGATAAGCTGTATAAGCTTTTCTATCTTCAGAAGACATAGGCTCAAATATTCCATTTTCACTAGTAATATAAGCTTCACCTTGAGTTAAATCAATACCACTACGAATAGCCATCATAGCTTGTTCTTCTTTATTCTTTTTATAAGCTGAAAGTTTACTAGCTTCTTCAGGATTAGCGTTCATCATAAAATTAATTTCAGCTAATTCTGGAGTTAAAGCACTAATACCAATAGTGGAAGAAGTTATTTGACCACCATCAAGAACAGCATCATTTTTAGATTTAAGAGAATCAACATAATCAATTAAACCAATATAAGGTTCTTTATTACCTGTTGGTAATCCAGTATGATGTTCTTCACCATTAGAATCAACTCTAACAAATTTATCACCATAACCAAAAAATCTAGTCTTAGCAGAATTAAGAAAAGCATTTAAAGGATTCCTAGTATCTTCAGCTTCTTTAACAGCTTTACCAAAACTATAAATAGATTTATGATAATCTTTTGGTAATTCAGCATATCTATAACCATTACCATCAGAGCCAAATCTTACTCCAAGACTAGCAGCTTTTTTCTCTCCACCAATAGCATTAATAAATGAATTATATACATCATCGTTATTAAAGTATTGTCTAATAGAACTACTATCTCCAAATATCTGATTAACATATTTACTATATGTCTTAGAATATTTATTAGAAGGTAAATCACTTAAACTAATAATAGCATTGTATGTATCAAATCCAAATTTATCATCATCGCTTTTACCAACTTTAAGACTATTAATATATTCTTGATTATCAATAATATCATTGAGATAACTAAGAGCATATGCTCTATCAGATGGATTAGTAATATTAGTCATGATACTAGTTCTAATATCATCTGGATTGGCAGTACTTAAATTAATATTAATATCAGGATTATATTTACTAAGCAATCCAGCTATTGATTGTCTATTACTAGTAATTTCAGCTTGAGCTTGAGCAGGCATAAAATTATCAATACGAACAGGAGTACCTTTATAAGTTAAATTATCAATAGCTTGTTTTCTTTGATTTGTACTTCCTAATCCAGCTTGTTTAGCTAAAGCTAATTGAGCTTTCCATGCTTCTCCATAAGTAGTATTACTATCTTGATTATAAAAAGTTGCAGCATTATAGAAAGGGTCAATACGTTTAGCAAGATATTGTTCAGGAGTAAGCAGAATACCATTTTTATCTGTTATATCAGGATTACTACCATTTTGGTCATATTTCCATTTAGCAATCTTATAATCTTGTTCAAGACTAGCTTTAGCACCAGGAGTATTTTCAATAACAGCTTTAACAGCTTCAGCAAGTTTAGCTTTACTTAATCTTTGCCAATTACCTTTAGTATGAGAATAAATCTCTCCTGTAACAGATTTGGTAATATCATCAGTAACTTTACCGTTAGCATCAAGCCATCTTGTTTGACTACCACCACCTTGTTCTTTAGCAGCCCATTGAAGTGCTTGATTAAGTATTTGATTCATAGGAATTTCAGAAACTTCTTTATCAATAGGAGTCCATTTACTTCCACCGATAACATTACCATTCTTATCAGTTATATCTTGATAATTATATTTATTAATAGCACGATAATAATTCTTATAATCTTCAGATAAATCAGTACGTTTATCAAGATTATCCATATATGCTTTATAATCTTGTTGAGCACGTAAACGACCAATCATTCCTGGACTTGAAGTTATATCTCCATAAGTTCCAACTATATCATCAAGACTAGAATACGCATTACCATACTGCATATTTTCAGTAAGAGCATTACGAACTTTATTAAGTTGTTCTTGACGCCAAGCATCTTCAGCTTCATTTAAATCTAATTGAGCAAGTTGAGCATCAATCTGAGATTTAGTTTGAATAGCTTGTTGATGTCCTTGTTCAAGAGTATTATAAGTTCTAGCTAAGACATTTAAATCAATAGGATTAACTTGTTGTCTAAAAGTAGGAGTATAAAAGTTTATCGGCATGATTGTTTTCCTCCAAGTTTTCTACGTTTACGAATAATAAATTCATCATAATCAACTCCAGCATCTTTCATAATTCTATCATCTACATTAGGAGCAGATGCTCTCATCGCACTAATAGTATTATTTAAAGCTTTACGATTTTCATATCTACTAATCATATCTTGAATACCAGAATTAATACCACTAAATAAATTATTAATATTAGTTACTTTAGCTTCTCTAATACCATTATCAAATGCTGTTTTTCTATCTATATATTGATTATATTGTTGAGCATTAAATTGACGAACACTTTGTTGATTACGTCTATCTTGATTAATAAGATTAGTTTCTATATTTTCTTTATTACCATAAAGTTCGTTAACAGCTTGACCAGCAGCATTACGAACTCGTTGTTTACGAGCTAAACTAACACGACTACTAGCAGTATTAGAATCAATATCACGATAAGCTTCAAATTTATCTTCTCTAATTCTATCAAGTTGAGGATTAATATTATATTTAGTTTTAAGTTTATTAGCACTAATAAAAGTAGGTTGACCCGGACCTCTCATTTTATTAATAGCTCTTTTACTAGCAAAATAACTAGCTAAACTGCCAGCAACATTACTACCTAAACCAATCCAATCAGCAGTAGTAAGATTTTTAAATCTACCTTGTCCTTTACCATCAGAATATTTTGTTCCTTGAGCAGGAGTATTAGTAGAAACAGGTAAAGTAGTTGGAATATTAGCTTCTACTTTAGGTAGATTGCGATTATAAACAGCAGTAGGAGGTGTTTTAGTAGGAACAGATTGAGTTGATTGACTTGACTTACTTCGTCCTCCACGGGGGGGTCTTCCTGCTAGATTTAGTTGCAGATAAACTTGGAATATTAGTATTATTCATACTAACACCTTTGTTATTTCCATGACTCCAACCAGCTCTAACTAAACCACTAGTAATACCAGCACCATCTTCAAATAAAGGAAGTCTACGTTCTGCATAATATTGAGGACGACGATTTCCATTATCAATATTAGGTTTATTAGTATTAGTATTTACATTATTATTTTTAGACCATCTTCCATTTCTAAAAGTATAATCACTTCCAATAATAGTTTCTCCTCTAGCAGATTTATTAATAGGATAAGCAGAAGTTCTATTAATAGTTCTATTAGTTATGGGAACATAAGCTCCAATTTGTTCATCATATTCCCAAGTTCTTCCATGACGATTAATACGATTTCCACCAACAGCAAATTTATCGCGTAGACCCCCCGTAGAGGATGGAGAATGAATTAATCCATTCTTAACATTACCATTAATACTAACAACTAATCCAACATTACCTTTCTTTCTAAGTTCAGGATATTTATTATAGACTTTAGCTTTAACATCATTTCTACCATGTAATCCAGCTAATCTTAAAGCATCAATAGCATCAGCTTTAGTAGGAATAGGATAACTTCTATGTCCTCCAGCAAAATCTTTTTTAGCTACACTAGGATAAGGTTTCTTTTTAGAACCATAATCTTTATCTCTACTTAAACCACCCATAGCTTTTATAGTACCATCATCATTAATTTTATTTCTATCTTTAAAATCTTCTTGAGCTTTAAATACTTTATTAGGATTAGCTCCACCCATAACTAATTTAGCAGGACTAACTCCGTTAATAATTGGTTGAGCAGAATAAACTTTAAGTTCATCACCATTAGTTTCTACAATTTCACCATCTTCTACTTCAATACCAGTTTTATCACTAGGACCAATATCAATACCACCTTGACTATGTTTTCTTCCATTCATATAAAAGAAATTATTACCAAGAGGTTGAGCAATACCACCAGCAACTACATTTGGTATTTTACCACCAACAGCATATTGTTTTTGAGGAAGATTTCTTCCATTTACTTCTAGTTAGTTTGAATAATATTAAATGGAAATGTTGGTCCAAGTTCATCGTCACTAGGAAAAGATTCTTTATTAAAATCTTTAACATAATTAATAAGTCTACCAGCAGTATTATTCATTAATTTTTTCTCTATTATCTTTAGATACTAAATTGTTTATATCATTATAGAGAAATTCATTACCAAGTCTTATTAAACCAGTAGATTTAGCAACTTTATCATAAGCTCCACCAAGTGGAGGAATACCATTTTGAATAAATTTTCTATTACGAGTAACATTACCTCTAAATGTACTAGGTAAATTACTTATATAAATAACTTTATCTTTTCTAGGCATTTTATATAATATAATGAGAAATTATAATTTGATTGATTTTAAGGCTCTCTGCTGAACGATAGCCTATCAGTCGATTAATAGTTCATACCTATATATAATAATTCAACAGAGAGCAAAAGACTAGCGTTTATGACCGCCACAGCGATATACATTTAGCCTATCTCGATATACTGATTGAGGCATAACAGGTTGTTGAACAGTACCATTAGTAATCCATTCAGGACGTTCAAGACCAGTTTTAGGAGCACTATAACTAGCTTGGTTAGCTTGTTTAACTTGAATTGGTTGTTGTCCTTTACTGCCAAACATACCACCAATTAAACTTCCAGCAGCACCAATAGCAGCACCAATCCATGCTTTTCTACGTCCACCACATTTATATTTATTAATAAAACTAGAACGTTGATACATAGTCATTGGATTAGTCATTTTATCAGAAGTAATATTAAGTTGTTGCTGACCGGCTTGAAGTTGTTTACGTTGTTCAGCTTCTTGAGCAATACGTTTATTTTCATTAATTTGTTGATTAGCAGAAATACCTTGACCTATTGCAGTACCTAATTCACCAAGTCCTTGAACTCCTGTAATAGAACTAGCAAGATTACCTAAACCGGGAAGAGCTTGAGCAAATTCAGTACCAAAATTAGCTTTACGTCGAACTCTACCACCACATTTAAGAGTAAGCTTATCATTATATTGACCAACATAATCTTGATTAGCATAAGTACTAGTTAAAGCTTGAGCATTTTGTAAAGCATCTTTATGGTCTTGTGCAGCTTGAGCTTCAGCTTGAGCTTTTTCTTGAGCTTTCTTTTGCTATTACCTTTAATTATACCACCAGCAATACTAGCGGCTGCACCAATAATAGCACCAATAAAAGCTTTTTGTCTTTGTCTATCTCTATACTGTATCATAATTTTCTAAATTGAGTTTGAGCACATTCAAGACTTTCAAATTCAATGCGCTTATTATCTGAATTATTAAATATAAAACGAACTACAAAATAATTACCATATACTCTACGAAGTTTATCACTTACTGTATTAGGATGTTTTTTAATTGCATTACGGAAATAATTAAAGTTATATTGAGTAAGTTCATACCAAGGTTTTTTATACTTATTAAATTCATTAAGTTTATCAATATTAATATCTATATCATCAGTATCATTATCTTCATTAAATATACGAAGTATATCTCCAGCATAAGGATGTTCTCTTAAATCAACAGGATTATTAATATTATCACTATAAATAGGAATATATATCTTACGTACTTTATATTTAATAAATTCAAGAAACTTAATAAGTTCATAAGATTCATTAACTATAATATCAATATAACTATTATGAACTAATATAGGTTCATCGCCAACTTCTTGTTTAGATACTAAATATAGACTTCTACTATCATCACCCATGTGAGTATTAAATTTACCATAATTATATTCATTAGTAAACACATGAAGAGGGCAGTTAAGTCTATCATTGTTATGTTCAGTTTGAAAATAACATTTAGTTTTAGTAGACCAAGCATCATTAAAGTAATAATCATGTAAACTAATAAAGCTACCAACTTTATAATTAAAACTTATTACTTCATTATGAGCTTCTTCAATAATAGTTTTACTAACAGGATTTATATTATCATATGTATAATCAAACTTAATTAGAATACGATTATTAAATTTAATCATGAGCAAATCTAACTTTATTAGGATGATATTTATCTAACCATAATTTAATATCTTCATCCATTATTTTAAGTTGACCATCATCAAATTGATAAAGAGTATGAAAATCGTCATTATAGAATATATAACCAAATTCTCCAACTATATATGCTAAATCATCTTGCAATCCACCATATCCTTTATCACTAGTAAAAACTTCTTTATAATCAACTTCAAAAGCATCGGGTTGATAAAGTTGTACATTTTCATCTCTAGTATTTAGTGCAGCACTGATATCAAACATAAACATACTATGTTGAGTATGTACTAATAGATAATATCCAATACCAACAAGATTAGTAATTATTCCTTTATTTTCAGTAATATTTTTATAACCTTCAATAGGAAATACTCTCCAAGCATTAACTTCACTTTCATCTTGAATAATATTACTACGTTTTATAGTTTTATCAAAACGAGTAATATTAATAATATCATTACGATATTGAGTTAATAACTTAGGAACAAATTGGTCAACATTACCAATAGGGTCTTTAAATAAATCAACACTATTTTTAGGTTCTACAAACGTACCAAATGCAACACTTTTTTTATCAGTTTCTTCTTTAATACTAAAAGCTATCTTACTAGGTTCATTATTAAAACATTTACTTTCAAAGAACTTATCGCTATAAAGAGGAAATTGAATATATTCAACAAAAGGTTTATCAAACCAACAAGGATGTGTACCATCAATATAATAATAAGGAGTATTATCAGGCGAATATAATCTATAATCTCCTTCATTCATAATAACTCTATTATCATTATATACTAATACTCCATCATATGTCATTCTACCATTATATCCATGTTCAATAGAATATGTTCCACTAGAATAACGAACATCATTAAGTCTTATAAGTTCTTTTTCTTTATTAATATAAATGTTTCTAGTACAATTAAGAACAGTAGCAAGAAACATAGTTTTAGCATCTAAAGAAAGTTCTTTATAATCATCCATTTCTAATGCTGTACCTTTTCCAGCTCTATCATCTGCGATACTATCAGCTACTACTAATTTATAATTATTAATAGGTTTATATTCATTTCTACTAATAACACCTATAACTGGCATATTATAACTATAAGGATAAGTAGTATTAACTACCATATCAACTACATCATGTTTTTCTCTAAACGGTTCAAATGTACATTTACCATCAATACGAATTATATTAAAATCATATTTAATAGTATCATCAATGTCAAATCTACCACTATATAGATAACATTTATCACTAGTATAATTATTAGAAACAAAACCTGGCTTAGCAGCATAATTAGATTCTTGCCATGTAACATTACTAGCTATATTAGCAAAATCTTTTCTAGTTAATAATCCTGTATATCTAGTAATAGGTTCTACTTTTTCATAACTAACAAACCAACCAACATAACCTAATTCTTTTATTTTATTCCAAAGATTATTATCAATATTAACATTAATATAGAACTTATTAAAGGTATCATTCATATTATATACAAAACCTCTAGTATGTTCTCCACCAATAGATTCAGACTTAAATATTAAATCTGGTATTCTAAATAGTTCATCACCATTAATATTTTCATAATAACCAAATTTAGCTTCATTATCATAATTGCCATAAATAATTTGATTACTAGTTGGAGTATAGCTACCACTATTTATAACTTGATAAACATATAAATCATTATATTTATCTTTATCTTGATAGTCTATAAAATAATTAGAAATAAGAGTATATAAATCATCTCTATTAGTTGCTTCTAATTCGCCAGCACTATTAAGTAAAATATTAGTGGTAGGATTATTAATAGGTTCAGCAGTATAAACTACAATTTTATGATTAGCAATATATCTTTTAGCATTAGTGCTAATACTAGATATTGGAATATCCCCACTAATAACAGCCCAATATGGAATATTACCATTACCTTGATTATTCCAATTAAAAGTAATTATAGTACAATGAGAACCATCATTAACAATATTATTTATATACTTATCTTTATTTGACAATTTATATCCTCTACTAGCATCACCATACTTATCAACAAAATGAATAAAGAAATTATATACTTCTCCAGGAATAAGAGTATCATTCTTTTTACGTTCATTAAAATCATAAGAAGGATCAATTACACTATGAGTAATTCTCATTTTACAATTATCAATATCAAATTGAGCAGTTCCAAATATTATAACTCCGCTAGTAAATACAGCATCTTCTGTAAATCCAACACCATTATAAGTATAACAAACAATTTTAACTTCACTAGGTAAACTATAACTAGATATATTATTTTCATACTTATAACTAGTAGGAATAATAAAACAATTACATGCTAAATATTCTTTAATATTAGCTCCGCCTTTAGAACCTACTTTTATTACAGTATTATAATTAACTTTTAAATATTCATGAGCAGCAATACCTTGAATAACAGTTTCATTAAGAAAAGTTTTAAAGTACGAAAGGATATTGATTATTATTAAATAGTTTAGTATAATCAGCTATTTCATAATCTACAGTTCCAGTAAATCCAAGACTAGCCATTTTAAAAATAAGGTCCTTTTTCACTAACTGCATGTACAACATTATAACTGTTATAATAAGCATTAACAGATTTATTTCTAAGTTTAATAACAATATCATTAACAGATTCTTCTAATGTTTTACCATCACTCAAAGTTCTATTATCATTATCACTTTTTTCATCATAATTAGCAATATATATTCTATTTTTATAATTAATAATGTTACCAACATTATAATAATTATAATAATCAGTAGTTAAATCTGCTATATTATATTCCACAAGTACATCTCTACTAAACTTAAAAATATTACTATTTAAATCATCAGTTCTAAAAGCTTGCGTACTATCTTTTTTACATATAATAAGTCCTAATTGATAAAGTCCTGAACGACCACCAGTAATACTTACTTCAAAAGTTTGATTACATATATCTTTAGAATCACTAAAAGAATCACTATTTCCATAGCAATATCCATTAGGGTCATCTTTAGGATCATAAACAAACTCTTTACGAAAACAAACTTTATTAATAACTTGTGGAATTATAACATCATTAAAAATAGGAAATCCAATACTATACCATTTAGTATAATTAGTCTTATCTATTTTATATCTAATAAACATAAAATAAAATCCTTTATAAGCAGCTCCACTAGCATAATTTAAATTGCTAACTGTGGGTAAAGTTACTTGAGGAATAATAGACATTTCAGTATCAGGACTTCCAGAATCTAAATCAATATTAATAGTTTTAAGAGGAACATCAATAGAGGCATCGCTTTCAGCAACAGCAATTATAAGATGATTTTTAACATTATATGTATATGTTCCTTTAATCTTACCACCATTATATTTCCAATTACTATTTACTCTATAACAACTAGAAGATTCTTCATTATATCTATAAATATAAGATTCATTATTATCTACATTAATAACAAATAAAATAAGTTCAGTACTAGTAGGAATAACACCAACTATTTTAAAATTATTAATACCATCTTCATGAATAGCGTTAGCAATTACTTTACAATCTTCAAGCCCTTCTTCATTAACAATCATCCTCATCATTATCTTACTTTAACATTTTTAGCAGCAACTAATGAATAAGGAACACAATCGCCAGGATGTTTATTAAGACTAAGTTTCTTTTGTATATTCATAATTATTTAGGAAAAGTAAAGTTATAAAAGAACTCATTCCAACCACTATCATCATCACTTTGTTCATCTAATAAAATACTAGTCTTAATATCTTTCTTCATACTTTCCCATAGATAGAAAGGATTAGTTCCATATTGACTAGCAGAAAGATTAAACACAGGATGTTTATATCCTCTCATAAGCATACGAGCCATACAATAATAAGCAAGACCTTGAATTAATTTACCATTAGCAGGTATAACAGGAACTTCACAATGATAATTATCACTATATTGAGTTTCAATATCTTTATAAACAACTGTTATACAAGTATCATTAAAATTAAGTTCAATAGTATTACCTCCAATAAGAATATAGTTATGATTTGACTTATCATATCCTCCACGGGGGGTCTGACAATGAGAATGAACTTCATGCTGACATCTTGGACATTCAGTATTGTTATGAAGTGTATAAACAACAGGATTACATCCTACTTTACCAGTATCAATAACCTCTCTAGTTCTAGAACCATTAGGACAACAATCATCAGGCATACCAAGATAGTCTTTATCAGTAGCACGCTCCGGACTTTCGTCCTCCGCTTGACCCCCCGTAGAGGATGGAGTAGATTCAGTATCATTACATCTATATTTACTAGTATCAGCTCTAGGTACTTCACAACCATTACTATCATATACTTTAAGACCGTCATCAATAAGACAACATTTACTTTTAGCTATCTTATTAATGACGGTTAGTTTCATTTTCTTATCAACTTTACGAAGAACTTTAAGTTCATTCATAGCATCAACACACCAAGCAGGAACTCTAGGAATCCAATCACTATTATCTGGATTGAAATCATTATCGAGTTTAGCAATAATATGTTCTATTGTAATAGTTTTATTGTTTGCCATAATTTATAGATTTATCAAGAATAACTCTGCCATCAGAATCAAGCATAATACCAACTTCTTTATATATGTCAAGATAAACTTTAATAAAATCAGAATAACTACCTTTAAATATCATTTCATGATTAACAACATAAACAGACTGTTTGGTAGTTCTACGAATTATATTATTAGCTTCAAGTTCTTTAATATATCTATGAAGATGAATAAATGAACAAATCTTTTTAGTTTCATCATTTTCTTTAAGTATAATTTTATTAGAATTAAACTTAATAGTTTTAGCAATATAACAAATTAGTTTAACAATAACTACACTTTTTGCGTTATTAGTAATATAATTTAGTAAGTCGGTACTTATTTGAGCATATCCTCTACGTTCATAAAAACTTTGAATAATTTTTATTCTAGAAGCTTCAGCTTCAACAATATTAATATCTTTAAGTTCTTTTTCAACAAAAAATGGACTAGGAATTACTTCTTCAAGAATAATTTCAGTTTCACGAACTTTACGAGTAACAACAGGACTTTTAAAATTAAATTCAGGCATACCTTTATTTGCTTAATGATTAGTAACTTTATCAATATAACGAAAATTAGACCTCCGGTGGCGATATTTTAGTTAAAATAAGTGTTAAACACGCCATGGGTGGCGTAACTTTTTTTATTTTTTCTTCTAACTTATTGAGTATCAGCGAATTAATAAATGTTAACCCTTATCTTCATATATATACATACAATAGTAATATTAATAAGTTCAGCATTAAAAAGATTAGCAAAAATCATTAGTGGATACTCCCCGTGGAGGATGAGTATGATTAGTATTAGCTAGAATTAGTTCAAGATGTATCTCCATCCTCCACGGGGAGTTGAGTGGAGCGAAGCGGAACGTTCAACTACATTACTTTATTTATCACTATATCTAGTTTTATTACCATTATTATGTGCTCCACGTTCATACTTTTGTTGATTAACATTTCTAATATATTTAAATGAAGCATTAGGTTCTCGTTCAAGATAAACAAGAAGTTTACTTCTTAATCCTAATTTAAGATTAAAAATATCATCAACAGTTTTACATTCAGAATTAAGTTGTTTAACATCTTTACCTCTAAGTTCTCTATTAATATAATTAGCATACTTAAATTTAATAGCACTATAACTATGAGTTCCATTATTAATAAGTTGTATTTCATAAAACTCTTTATTAGTTTTATAAACTACATAAGGAATACCATCGTACTTAAGTCCACGAATTTTATATATTTCTGCTTCTTCTTTATCATAAGGTTTAAGACCTGCATTAATAATTTCTTGTTTCTTAAGTCTAGTAGCGTTCCAATCAACATAAGTATCTCTAGGTTTATCTCTATATCTCCAGAAATTAATAACTAAATCACCAATCTCATATTTAAAATGATAAGCATAGCCTTCAAGAACACATTTATGAACACCATAACTATAATACCTATGAATATACTTTTTATAATCAGAAAGACTTAATTCAGAACGTCTTGTAGCAAGTTTAAGAGCAACAATATAATCATTTGCTTTTTTAGCTAAATTACAATAACGCAAAAGTTGGAGAAGAACAATACGTCTTTCTCCAACTGTATAACTAAGTCGATTATTAATTAATTGCTCTAATTTATTAATTAGTTCTATATCATCATTAAGAAATTGAAACCCATATTCATTAAGATTAATTTTTAAATCATCTTTAATAACTTGATTTTTACTTTTAATATAAGCACGACAATCAGCTTTCATCTTATTTATAACTTCAAGTTCTTTATTATATTTTGCCATATCGTCATTAGAAGTTTCAATAAACTTTTTATAGTAATGACTAATATCTATATCTTTAATCATAGTTTATCTAGTTATAAGATTATCAATAGGAGTTTCATTTGTTTGACGAGGAACTTCAACAAGATTACGTTTAAATACAATCTCTTTAAGAGTTCCAATCATATCTTCAGGAATAAGAAATTCGTCATCATCGTATTTAGCTTCATCATCAATAGGGTCATAATTTACATCTTTTAGCTTTTTCGACAGTTTCAGTAGGAACAAGATAAG
>ENA-OQAY01000132-OQAY01000132.1-human-gut-metagenome-genome-assembly--contig:-NODE-132-length-20259-cov-0.637443_pt1 | contig 20259 bp, 23 predicted proteins | sample MGYA00242740_ERZ504537 | MGnify/ENA primary metagenome ERZ504537 (study PRJEB26092, sample SAMD00036272) | human gut metagenome | host: Homo sapiens | study: EMG produced TPA metagenomics assembly of... | reverse complement strand
AGAGATTAGTGAGGGCATAAGGAAGAGCAACTATTTTTACCACAACTACACAAATTATTCATGATCAACATGTTACATATACAGTGAGAGCATGAGGGCATAAACGCTCCCAACTTTTTTTGTGGATTTGGGCTGATAACGATGAATAAAATAATGTATCAAGCTATTTTATAACGTTACTTACTTATTCCAAACTACAGGATATTTTCAGGCTTGTCCGGATATTACCTCACCTCTTTCCGCCCTTCATAATACTTTTGCCGAAACGGCGCGGACGGCTGAAAAAAATAAATACTTCCTCTACTCACCGACTGGTAGATAAGGTCGGTCTTATCCACATAAACATATCCGTTTTCACGGATTTGACTAAAAGTCTGTATGCCGATAGGGTATTTCATAATTTAATTATTTAGCACATAATATTGTGAAGATAAACTAAACAAACCGATTTCATTCAATCCTGATTAAACATTTTTCATCGCGGACGACTTAGCATAATAAAAAGAGTTTTCATTTTGAACTGAGATTTCGAAAGAACCAACAGCACACAAAGAAACACCCGAAAGACATTTACTATAAACCCTCCCTCCCTTTTCACTTCCTTGCGGAAGCATCAGCGTGGTAAAGTGGTAGAAAATCATCAGAAACGGATACGGAAACGGGTCAGTTTATCCGGATAGGTACGAAGAGAGAAAGTACACCCATGTTTTATCAAAACTTCACGAATAAAAATAAGACCGATACCCTGTCCGTTAGGCTTGGTGGAGAAGAAAGGACTGAACAGTTTGGTTTCCACCTCTTTACTGATACCGGCACCGGTATCAGCAATTTCCAACATCGTAGGTGATACGGAAGTACGGATAAAGATATCTCCTGTTTCCCCGATACTTTCAGCCGCATTCTTGATAATGTTGACTAGTACTTGCTCAAACAGAGAAGTATCCATCATCACTTCAGGATTCTCTTTACATAAATCAAGATGCAGCGTAATCTTACGGTTACGGCAAACCGTTTCCATAAATGTCTTGCAAGCGGCTACGCGGTCATTCAAGTCCACTGATTGTAATTGAGGCTCGGGAATCTTCACCACATTGGCAAAATTTGTGATAAAACGGCTCATGCTGTAGCAACGCTCTATGCAGACTTTCATCACTTCGCGCAAGTCTTCCGTATCCTCCATACATTCCAAAGCGCCATCCACCGTATCAAGAGTAGAGGTAATGCCCGCAGTCGTATTATTCACCTCATGTGCTATCATACGGATCACTTTTTCGTATGCCTTTTTCTCTGCTTTCACCACCTCGGAAGTCAGACTTTCCACCAGAATAAACGGATGAGAGAATCCTCTGTCAACAAAAGAAAGCCGGGAACAGCGGTAAATCATGGAGTCGCTCAGACGAATTGTTTCAGTAGTATCTTTGGGAATACGTTCTATTTCTTCGGCCAAAGGGGAAGCCAACTCGCACAGCAATCGGCCTCTGACTTCCTCTGACGAAGAATAATCCAAAAAACGAAGAGCTGCCGCATTCAGCATGGAAATATGTCCGTCCAGAGTCAGTATGACAACTCCCATAGGAGAAGCACTGACCAGCAGGTCAAGAAAATGATTCTGCTCACGCAACCGGAGACGCTCGTCTTTCAACTGCTCCATCATGCGGTTGAAAACCAACACAATGCGGTCGGCTTCCTTTTGTCCGACAGGAGTCAGTCTACTGCTGAAATCCTGCTCACGAAGAAGCTCCATACCGTTGCCGATGATATCAAGCGGTTTCACGACTTTGCGATAGAAATAAACCAGAAACACAAGACTGAATGTAATAACTCCCTCTCCTATATAAAACAACGCACCGCGTTCCTTCAATGTAAGAACGAGCAGGATAGTCCATACTGCTGTCAACAGTAATGCTAAAAAGAAGAACAAGAATTTCAGTTTCATATTTTATCCGGTTCCGTTTTTGCTAATCATTCACTTGTATATTGTATTTCTCCAACGGCGATAAAGAGCAGCCCGACTGATTCCTAAGGCTACGGCAACCTGTGACATATTATTGTTATACTTCTCAAGCGTTTGTAGAATAGTCTGCTTTTCTATCTCCTCCAAGGTCATGCCTTGCAGATTCGTTGTCACCTTCTGTTCTATAGGATGCTGGTATTGTGATTTAAAATCATCCGCAGTCAATATTTCCTTTCCACTGACCAGCAAGGTACGTTCCACCAAATTCTTTAATTCACGGATATTACCCGGATAAGGCAAACGGCTTAAATAATCCATCGCTTCAGAAGTAAATTCCACTTTGGAAAGACCGTTCGATTCACATTGTTTGTCGGCAAAATGACGGACCAATAACGGAATATCCTCACGGCGTTCGCGTAATGCCGGAAGATGCACCGTAATTAAATTAATACGATAGAACAAATCCTCGCGGAAGGTGTGTTCCTGCACCATCTGTCGTAAATCGGCATTCGTCGCACTGACCACACGGATATCGACTTTACGGGGACGGCTGTCGCCCAAGACTTCAAAAGTCTGTTCTTGTAACACGCGAAGCAGTTTCACCTGACAGCTTAAATCCAAATCGCCAATCTCATCCAAGAAAATCGTACCCTTATCAGCCAGTTCAAAACGTCCTACCCTGTCGGATGTGGCATCCGTAAACGCACCTTTCTTATGACCGAACATTTCACTCTCGAACAAAGTATGAGAAATTCCTCCCAAGTTCACTTTCACAAAAGGTTTCTTGCTACGGGGACTGTTCAAATGTACCGCTTCGGCTATCAACTCCTTGCCTGTACCACTTTCACCGGTAATCAAGACCGATGCGTTGGTACGCGCTATCCGCTTGATCGTGGCCAGCACATCCATCAGTGCTTTACTCTTTCCAATGATATGGCTACGGTCGAAGCCGTCATTATCTTCCACCGGAACCTCTGCTTTCTTATCTTGTGAAGTCAGTTCCAAAGCCGTTTCTATCCGTTGCATCAACGCCACGTTGTTCCAAGGCTTGGTAATAAAGTCAAATGCACCTGCCTGCATCCCTTGCACGGCAAGCTGGATACTTCCCCATGCTGTCATCAATATAACGGGAACATCGGGCCGGAACACTTTGACCTGTTTCAAAAGAGTCAATCCTTCTTCACCACTGGTGGACAGGGTGAAGTTCATATCCATCAAGATTAACTGGGGCGCAACCGAACGGACTATTTCAATAGCCTCTTTGGGACCCGGTACGGCCTGCACATCATATTTCGCCCTTTTCAGCATAAAGCTCAGAGAAGAACGAATGGCACTGTCATCGTCTATAATTAATATCATAATACTGCAAATGTAGAAATTATTATTTTAATAAGTACAAAGACAACCCCATTTTATATTCAAACAGAATTGAATAGTAAAAATCCTATTGTTTGATAATCTTTTCGAAATCGGCATCAATATTAGTATTGGTATTGAAATCCCACAATGTCAAGCTGCGCAACTGGTAATAATAGTACCAATAATAGAACAACTCATTGATATGCTTCTGACGAGCCTCATCTTTCTTTGTCTGGGAGTCATTCAAATCCAATGTCGAGATTTTACCAACCATGAAGGTTTCCACATTGGTACTGTAACGTTTCTGGGCAATCTTGTCCGCATCGTCTGCTATCTGCAACTGGGCCTGCTGGTTATTGAACTGTTCTACAAGGATAAACAGATTCTGATTGAAATTCATGGTCTCCTGACGTAGCTTGCTTTCAGTCACATCGCGGTTACTTTGAGCAATCTTTACCTGACCACGACGTTTTCCCCAGTCAAGAATAGGAATTTTAAAACCAACTTCTACAATCTGGTTATCTTTCAAACGGCGGTATGCACTATTAAATTCATTGTCTGTTCCTGTAAAACCTACCTGTGCATAGAGCTTGATTTCACGTAAATTACCTTTCGCCTTAGCCACTTCAAAATCTGCTTCCAACTGGCGGCGACGAATATTGTGCGCAAATGAATTATTGGCAAGTGCTTTGTCCAAAAACATCCGGATAGTTCAGCAATACAGTCGGAATCGTCTCGGGAACAACCGGTTCCAATTCCTCATCTTCTCCTAATGCTAGAAATGAACGGAGTTTGAACATATTACTTTTCAAGTTGCTTTCATTTTCAGTCAACGTAGAACGGGCATTCAATACATTCAGTTCCAATTGCAACAAATCATTTTCACTGATCTGCCCCATACTACGCTTTGCCTTAGCCACTTCATACAGTTTATCTGCATTCTTCAGATTCTGTCGGGCGATGCCTACATTTTCCTTAGCCAACAACAAATTGAAAAAATAGTTGATAGTAGTCATGGTTACCTCTTCGGTTGCAGTAAGAAATGCGGCTTTAGCTTCAGCGTATCTCACCGGTTCGATGCGGCGGTTCCATTTAATTGTATTCACTCCGAAAATAGGTTGTTCCAAAGTCAATGCCACAGGAACAGACATATATCGTTTTGATTTATCTCCATCCAGTTGTTTCAAGAAATCAAGAGAGGTATTCAATGAGAGTTTACCACCGGTCAACCAAATATTCTGATCGATAGAAACTTCACCATTCATTTCCATATAATTATTACGTACAAATGTATAAGCACCGTTATCCTGCTGATAAGAATTATACTTCTTATTATAGCTGGGAATAGTGGCTTCAAAATTCATTTCCGGAAGCAAATCCGCACGGAAAGTACGATATTCCCAATAAGCGGTTTTCAGCTCGTTTAAAGCTACGGCCGCATCTACACTTTGCACACGGGCAATAGTAATGGCTTCCTCCAAAGTGATGGCACGTCGCTTTTCTTGTGGCTGCGCTCCGGCAACCAACGATATGCCAAAGGCTAAAAATAGAGATATTACTTGTTTTTTCATTGCGTTATTATTCTTTTTATCAAAGGTAAGGCAAATGGTATGCCAAAAACTATTTCACTGTTTTATAACACCTTACGACAAAAATGGAGTGTCCGAAATCGGACACTCCATTCATATACGAACACTGCTGATCATGTGACAATGAAATAACATTATTCATTATGCAACGCGTCTGCCGGCTCAATCCCCATCGCTTTCCGGGCGGGGAAATAAATGCCGAGCAAAATTATTATCCCCAACAACAGCATGGCCGACACAAAACAAAGCAAAAAACGTCCCCAAGCAGGTTCCATTAATGTATGCACAGTAAGATCCGCCATCTGCATATTCGCACAAACAAAAACAGCGGGAATGGCAGCCGAAACCAAGAGAAGGATGCCCTCAAGTACATAATAACCAAATACATTCATCCTACTGCAACCTAGTGCCATACGCAAAGCTATCTCACTTCGGTTTTTACGAGTCCGAAACCAGAAAGTACCCAGCATCCCTAAAAATATATTGAAAACAAAGAAAAGGATAACGGCATAGGTAGTATTCAGATAATTCACCGTTCCTTGCTCTATATCGAAAGCTTCCTTCATATCGCCATACGAATTTATATCGTATAAGTAATAAGGGCCGATAGATAATTTCCCTTGCATATCCTGCATAAAATGTTCGGTAAATCCCAGTATGGAATTGGAAGCCACACGCACCGCAATGTGATGCCAATGAGTCAGCGGCGGACTGGGAAGATAAATAAAAGGTTCGTAACGCTCGTACTCATCGGTCTTATGAGCAGGAAGTACCGCCATTACCTTATAATTAGTTTCCGGTTGCACACTATTCAGAAAATAAGGATTGAAACAAGTCTCCCCTACTCCATTGCGTCCGCTAAACAAGGAATCACTTAACGTTTCACTCATCAACACCGGCATGGGGTATTCATTCTTGTCCCAACGCTCCGCCTCAAATGAGCCTGATAATGGCTGCAAACGAAATACCTTGAAATAAGTAGGGCTGACATAACGGATGAAACAGCCTACCACATGGGTCGAATCCGAATGCGGAGCATATCCCTCATACATATTATTTCCCGTATAAGGTATTGTCCCATAATAAAAACAAGCTTCCTCCACCCCTTGATATTGTTGGATTAAATGATAGATTTGTTCCAAATATTCAGCAGAATGACTCATTAATACAGAATCATTTTGCAAAGCCGGCTTAATATTCAATTGAATATCAAAAACATTCTCCGTGTCATATCCTTTAGTCTGACGGGCAGCAGCCTCATAATTATAAACCAGATCGATGCTGTACCATAGCAAGATAAGAACAACAATCAATTCAACCCACACCCATACATTGGCGTGCCTCTGGTTCCACATTTGTCTGAATAAACTCTTTATCATTTTTCTTTCCTCCTATTCTCCTTTGATGGTAGTCGCAATATTACGATGTGTGACCATCCATACCGGAATCAATACCGACAATAAATTAAAAACAACACATACGCCGAAAACCAACACAAATAAAGCAGGATGCAACAACAAACCTCCATCCAGACTGATATCTGATAATTCTACCTCGCCGCTACCAAACAACCATACACGTCCCAGCCAAACCAACACACACGAAAACAGATATCCTAAAATTCCACCCAAAAAGACCGTAAACAGATTCTCTAAAAACAACCTCACCATAATGGAAATACGTGATGCACCATACGCCTTGCGAACTGCAATCTCTGTCACACGCTCCTGCATTCGGGCATTGGTCATACCTGAGATATTAATAGCAGGAACAATCAGCAAGACCATCAATAACATACTGTAAACCAACGGTGCACTAATATCTTTTCCACGAAAAAAGGTATATTCCGTATGAGTATAGAGTTCGTTCATCTCGAAAGCATATTCTGCCGTTGAACTATTCAAACGATCCTGCCGATGCTGTACTTCAGTCCGTACCTCTGCAGGACGAGTATCCGGCAGCAGTTTGAGCAATCCCAGACGGATTCCTCCCAAGCCCCCTGTCCAAGTAGCATAATAGTCTTCATTTTCCAATGAGAAAGGAACAAAAGCATCAGCGTATGCTGTCTGGAAAATAGCATTGACATCTTTCACCACGCCTACCACTTTAGTCGGAAAAAAATTACTTTGATATTCTTTTCCTACCACATCCGTCGTGCCGAAAAGCTGCAAGGCCATACGCTCGGTTACCACACTGACACACCGACGGGCATCATACTCCTCTTGTGTGAAAGGACGTCCCGCTATAAATTCATAATCAAAGAACTTAAACCAGTTATCAGCCACAGGCCGCACAAAATAGTTGAATATCTCATTCGAAGCGGACAAGTTACAAGGGGTCTTGGAAACGCCACGATACCAAGTAACCTCTTTTACACCAGGGAGCTCTGAAAACAATGCTTCAAAAGCCTTGCGTCCCATACCGCTGTTCTGGTTGGTATGATCCTGCTTACGATAGGTCATTCCCGAACCTGTATACATCATATCGCTCCGATCACTTTCCGGAGCCATATCCATTGTACGGAAGTCATAAATCATCACTACCACCATAACAAAAGCGATAGTGACAGCTGTTCCTATAATACTGATTGTAGCATAAAAAGGATTCTGCCGTATCAGATTAAATGCTTGTAATAATAGCTGTTTCATTCGTTTTATCTCTTCATTTTATTTATTCTTCATGTAATGCCTCAGCCGGTTCGATACTCATGGCACGACGGGCAGGGTATCCTATTCCAATGACAATCATTCCAGCAATCAGAATGAAAGTGCCCAGAATTGTAATCGCAAAACGACCTTCCGTAAAAGGCATACGTGTAACTTCCACCAGTTCGGCATATCCCAAATTCCACGCTACGACCAATGCAGGAATAGCAGATACCAACAATAAAAGACTCCTTCCCCCATCAGACGACCGCAGATTCCCCAACGGTAGAACCTAAAGCTATACGCAACGCAATTTCGACACGCCGATGCTGTGTCCGGAACCAGAAAGTTCCGATAATGCCTAGAAAGATATTCAGCAATAAGAAAAAATATGATACAAAATTGCGTATTCAACTCATTCACCGAATCCGTTTCATAAGCAGTGCGTACATCACTCAAAGGAGTTATATCCAAAAGATATAGATTGCCCACCTGATATTGACGGTCGGCATCCACTATCAAACGGTCTATGAATCCATCATTCTGTCCCTCACGAACACGCAGGCAAACTTCTATATAAACCGTCTCACCTAAGGATTCCAACGCCTCATCTGTCAGGTACACAGCAGCATAACGGGAGCCGTAATCATCCGGAGCTGTAAAATGATCATAACGGACCGGCTCGGTAAGAGCAGCTATAGAAAGGTGCTCCGCCTCCGGCTCATTCCGCCAAACAGGCACCCTACGCCCTAAAAGTTCCTTACCATGCCAAGGTGCATCCTGATAAACATCGGCAATATTCACAGATAAGACCATGCCGGACGGTGTCAGTGCCTCAGCAAGGCTTTCACTACCCGAACCGTCTATATTGCGATAACGGAATACATTAAAATACTCCGGAGTTATCCATCGTTTCAAACTACGTACCGGGACTGTATCCAGATAAAATGAAAAACTGTTTGCACCGTCATTATAAGGTATACAGTTTTGCGAGAGGCTGACTGCTTCCACATCCGGACGATGCGCAAGCCTGTTTACAATTTCATGCAAATCGGCAACATCTTCTTTCATAGTACGGCCAGGCTGATAAGCAGCCGCCTTCGAAGTCATCCGCTCAAAACGAAGAACATACGTACTTTTCTATATCAAAGCCCATCGGCAAATTATAGATGCTCAATGTGACATATACCACATCCACAATATACCATAATATGACAAACACCACAAAAAGTTCCATCCACAGAAACGCATTGCTGCGGCGCTCGTTCCATATCTGTTTCAATAAATTCCTGTTCATGATCTAACGTTGGTTTAAAGCGTCCGTAATATTCATGCGCGATGCCCTCCAGGCAGGAATGCACGCTGACAGCAAATTCAAGAGCAGGCAGAAAATGAATGCGGCCAAGAATATCCAGGGACTGAACAACATATCTGCCGAAAGACTGGTTTCTCCTATTTGGGCACGGTTCTCGCTATTGGAAAATAAGAAATCATTCAATAAAAAAGTACATGCATAACTGAAAAGCATTCCTACTGCTCCGGCTATGAGCGTCAATAATAAGTTTTCATAAAACACTTGCCTCAACAAGACATTGGCAGTAGCACCAAATGCCTTCCTCACTCCTATTTCCGACATACGCTTCCGCATACGGGACAAAGTCATGCTACTCAAATTTATAGCCGGTACCAGCAATAAAATAACAATCACCAGCAGGTAGTGCAAATAAGCTTCCTTCGCCTGTAACTCTCTTCCCCAGTGACGAAAGATAAAAGAGAAACGATCATCGGGTTGTCCACGATAAAAGATTTCAGAATCCTGCAATCCGTCATTAAATTTCTGACGCAGACGTTCCACCTCTTCTCTGATAGCAGGAAAATCTTTCTCCGAATGTGCCAGAATGACCACACGAAAAGTTCCCATCGCATTGTCATACCAACACTTCCTGGCTATTTCAGTTGAATTGAAAGGTATCCAAATCTGTGCATAAGAAGAAACAGCCAGTTTGGATACGTCTTTCACAACACCCACTACCGTATAATCGGCCAAGTTAAGTTGGACTGTACGCCCCACTGCTTCTACCGTACCAAATAAATTCCGGGCCACAGAAGCGCTAATTACAACCTTAGGAAGTCCGCTTTCACTATCGGCAGCCGTAAACGGCTTTCCGGCAATAAAATCAAAAGAGAACACTTTCCAAAAAGTATCGTCAGTTTCAAGATATCCACTGTCATCGTTTTTCCCGCAGGTACAGAAATACGCATCCTGCCTCCTGTAGACACTATAGTTACCGTTTCAGGAACAGTAAGCGCCTTAAAACACTCTTTAGCCACCGTAAGTGACATACAGCCGTTTGATGAATTATCACTGGTATCTCCTTTCTGATGAATAGACATCGCTTTCATATAAAGAGAACGTGAACGGTTCACCTCAGGCACACAATCCGTAATGCGCACTTCCAACACCAAAACGATGACCATGATCATACAAATAGCCAATGCCGTTCCTATAATAGAGACCAAGCTGATGAGCCTATTCTCACGGAGTTGGAAAAAAGCCTGTTTGAAATATAGTTTTATCATGTTTGTGCTATGCTCTAAAATCTTTTAACAAAAAAAGAAATTACTCATTATGCAATGCTTCCGCCGGCTGAACTTTCATAGCCTTACGTGCAGGAATCCAAATGCCTACTACAATCATCAATGCAATCAAAATAAAGGAGATAAGAACTGTTATTATGAAGCGTCCACCTTCAATAGTAGTACCATTCATCCAAGCATTCAATTCACTATTTGCCAGATTCCAATTGATAAAAACAGCCGGAATAGTGGCTATAACCAATAGCAGTAATCCTTCCACCAACTGGCGTACAAAGACACTGTGGTCTGTTCCTCCCAAAGATTTCATCAAAGCAATCTCACCACGTCGTTGCTGAGTACGAAACCAGAACGTGCCCAGCAATCCTAAAAAAATATTCAACAATAAAAAAACCATACCCAAAATATAGCTGCGCATGGAATTGGTTTGTGACTGTTGATAGTTACGACGGATATCATCAAACGAACGCACTTCGGCTATAAACACATTCCCCACCCGATATAGCTTCTCACTATCAGCTTTCAAACGGGTTATAAAATCTTTATCCTGATCTTCTTTTACCCGTACACACAATTCAAGTCCCACATCATACCAATTCTCCGGCAAAAGTTTCACCATACTGTAGCTGTTCCATGCCTGCTCATAATCTGAATACCGGACTACCTCCAACGATGCTCCCAGCGTATAGGTTTCCGTCGTATCTCCAAACAAATAAAACTGTTTTCCTACCAATGGAGTCAAATCTCTTCCGTAACGTTTCTTGTATAAATTATCGGAAGCCAAAAAATTCTTGGGATGGCTAAGCAACTCCGCCAATTGTTCAGGAGTTTCCCCACGAGTACCATGATACTGGAAAACCCGGACAAAATCAGGACTTACTAAACGTCGAATAGTCCATCCCGGCGACTGAAGTGTGTCATATCTAACCTCCGTACCGCTGTTACTCCCATTATAAGGATAAGAATTCTGACCAAAACCAACCGCCTCTATATCCGGACGATATTTAAGACGCTCGGCAAGTCCTTTCACATCTTCCCGCTGCTGCTCTTTTGTCTGATTAGGAATAAAATCAGGACTTTTATCAGTAAGGCGTCCCATTTGTATCAAATAACAATGGGAGATATCAAAACCACGTGGCTCATAGTAAACAGCTGCCTTAACATACATATAATCGACAATATACCACATAACAACGCTCACCAACAACAATTCGGTAACAAGCCAAAGATTGGAACGCCACTCATTCTTTATTTGTGTCAATAGTTTCTTATTCATTCTAACTCTTCTTTTAAATTCTTAATTTTTCATCTATTAATGTATCTTTCCTCCCAAAGCATTGACTATGTTAGTACGCGATGCCCGCCATGCGGGAATACCGCTACTAAGCAAATTCAATACAAAACAGAACAACAATGCATAGAGGAAAGTAGATGGTTGCAATAAAATTCTGGAATCAACAGTAGGCGCATTCAGAGTAACACTATAAGGTTGTGCAAACAATATATCAGTGCCCCAATAAGCGAATAATATACTAATGAGCAATCCGATAGCCCCTGCCAACAAAGTGATTACGAGATTTTCCATCACAATCTGCCCCACCATCTCTATGCGGGTACTTCCAAATGCACGACGCACACCTATCTCGGCTACACGCTGACGCAAACGGCTTTGCGTCATGCTGCTCAAATTTATGGCAGGAACCAATAATAGAATAATAAAGATAATGACACGCTCACGACGAGCCGCTTTTAAATCCGGTTCCAAATTGGCAGCAAAAGAAATCGATTGGGTTTCCTGGTCATAAGGACGGTTGCGATCTATCAATGTATACCCTTGATCAGCAAGTATTGAATTATACTCATTCATACGGCGCTTAGCCTCAGCACGAATCTCATCAAAATCCTCACGGTCATGCGCCAACAGAGTTACACTCATCATTCCCATGTGGTTATCACTCCATGTGTCATTAGACAGGTTGGTCGAAGTGAAAGGAATCCATACTTGCCCGTAAGCCATATCGGCAAGAGTTGAAACATCTTTCACTACTCCTACTACACGATAAGGAGCATGACTCAGCAGAAATTCTTTACCTACAGACTGAATAGAACCAAACAAGGCACGTGATATGCTCTCTGTTATAACAGCTACAGGGCGCCCAGCTGTAAAAGTAGCTTCATCATACGGCTTTCCATCTGTAAACTGAAAATCGAACACATGAAAAATGTATCATCTGTCTCACGCACATCAGCTCCTATCGCAGGCGCACCAGGTAGGGAAACAGGAGTGGACACCGTCATGCAACAATAAACAGTAACAGCCTCAGGAGTCTTCAACGATTTGTATACTTCACGTGCAGTCTGTACACTCATCGGACCATTACTTGTCCCATTTCCCCAATCTTTATGACTGATACTCATATAATGTACATGTAAAAAACGGTTACGATTGGACTCGGGAGAAAAAGGAGCGACCTTTACTTGTTGCATCATCACTACCAACATAATAAGGAAAATACTCAGCGCAGTCCCCACAATACCGATAATACTGATAAGCGGATGTTGGCGTAGTTGTGCCAAAGCTTGCTTGTAATACTGTTTTATCATTTTCGAATTCTATTTTATTATTTTCTTATACACTTTATATCTATACTAGCCAAAGTCATGCCAAAGACACAAAAAACTGAATATAAACATATTATCTTTATTATACACTGTCCGAAAATGAACACCAACTTCATTTTCGCACACGATTTCATTTCCTGATATATAAATTAAAGCAGAGATACAATGTTCTATATTTCCAAATAGATCCCAAATGTATCTCCGTTTTCATTAATTCCATCTTTTAATAAAATGAATATCTGATTTACTCACCATGCAATGCCTCAGCTGGCTGGATACTCATGGCCTGCCGTGCCGGAAACCAAATGCTGATAGCGGCAATAGCCCAAAGTAACAGAAAAGTAACGAGCCCTCCTATCAGGAAACGTGTGAAACTCCATTCTACAGGCCATGTCTCTACTAAATCAGAAATACCTAAATTATAAGCTACAACCAAAGCAGGAATATAAGCGATGGTTATCAGTAGAAAGCCTTCTCCCATTAAAAGAGTCTGAAGACTGTGCGGCGTAGCCCCAGCAACCAGACGGACGGCCAGTTCTTCACGACGCTGCTGCGTACGGAACCAGAAAGTACCCAATATGGCCAAAAATGCATTAGCTAAAAAGAATCCAGCAATGGCCAAATAAGTATAAAGATCGCTACGATAATCAGCCAGATGTTCATTCCGGTAATAACTCATAGGACGTATATCCGCCAGATACAGATTACCCACACGCAGCTGTTTCTTCATCTCTTTCCGGAATGATTCCACAAAGCAGGACGGTCGGCATCTGCCTTCACACGAATAAATATATCATGATAAGGAATACTGCCATAGCTTATCTTAAAATCTCCCTGTCCCAACTGTACAATGCGATAAACGGCTTTACTCCAATTGGAATATTCATTATATTTCTGATTCTCGCATACGGCGGCCACACGCACCGAATCTGGTTCATCCTTGCGCATGGAAACCCCACTATGAATAAACCGACCGGCTAGCTCCACTCCTTTTACAGTCATATTATTTATGTCCGGATTCAACAGCCGACAAGCTGTATTTTCCGTCACCACAAAATCATTGGTATGTGATGCCCGCCGGGACAACTCTTCAGGCGAACATTCATCAGCCCCTCTGACACGAAACACGGTAAAATAAGAAGGAGTGACTTCCCGATACATCGCACTGGTCTTCAATGTATCATAAGACATGGTTCCACTACCGTTTTTCCATATATAATGGAAATGCATCAAAGTATAACATGCACTTTCTACTGCCGGATGATGTTGCAGCCGATTATAAAATTCCAAATATTCAGCTGTCACTTCATCATCAGACCGACTTGCTGTGTCACACTCCACGCTTTCATTGGGTAAGACGGCCGCTTGTACATAATATACATGCTCCCAATCAAACCCTAATGATTTCTGTTGGTTCACTACCACAGCATACACATAATCCACAGCATACCACAGTGAAGTAGCAATGACGAACATTCCAGCCATCAGCAACAGATTGGCACGAAGATTATTCTTTATAATAATTAATAAATGAATCAGCATAGCCTTAGAGTTTTTGATTTAACGAATCGACAATCGGAGTATGGGCAACACGCCAGGCAGGAATGTATGCCGAAAGCAAATTAAGCACCAGACAAAAACAAAGCGCCACAAAAAAATACAACAGGACTGACCATAGAAACATTCATGGTAGCTGTTGCTCCCCAAGCAGTCTGAAGCAACCAATCACTCATCAGCCACAGACACAGATAAGAAAGTCCAAGTCCCAGCATCCCACCGATTAATGTCAATACAAAGTTCTCGTTCAAAACCTGCCACACCAACTCTCCCTGTGTAGCGCCAAAAGATTTACGAATACCTAATTCTTCCAGCCGACGACGCATACGGGTATGTGTCAATCCGCTTAGATTAATGGCGGGAACCAATAAAATAACAATAATCATAATGCCATATTTCCAATATGCCGCATCCAGATTTTCATACGAGTTGGCAAATTTACGATTCAACTGAGTACGGAAGTTATCCGGTTGCCCCATCAGTTGCAATTCTCTCTCACCCAGTGTCGTATTAATCTGTGCCACTCCACGGGCCACCTCATTACGGATTTTCTCAAAATCATCTGAACAATGCGCCAAGATAGTAATGATATGATTTCCCTGAGTTTCTCCTGCTTCCACCTTATTGGCTATCGCATTCGAAGAATAAGGTGCATAAACCTCACTCCATGCAAACTCACAAAAACGATTTACATTCTCTACTACACCACAAACAGTATAATCAGTAAAATTAATCTGTACAGGTTTCCCAATAGCAGCGTCCACATCTCCATAAAGACGCCTCGCCACACTTTCAACAATAACAGCTTTCTTTATTCCCGACTGAAAGTCAGCCTGGGTAAAAGGTTTTCCCGACAAGTAATGAAATTGGTATATCTTCCAAAAATCAGCATCTGTCAGTAACAACGGTGTATTGACCTCTTCATCAGCTCCTGGAGTACTGACTAATACTTCACCGGCTTCATAAGTAACGCATACAGCTTCGGGAGTTTTCAACGGATAAAAGACTTCTTTAGCCATCCACAATGAAGGTCGGGAATGACCTGCGCTGTTAGGTTCTTTTTTGTCATATACCGTACGCTCCCATTTGACGTAAAGCGAGCGTGAACGATTTACTTCAGGAGCATAGTCCGCCGTTTTCGCTTGATAGACAATTAGAATAACCATTATCAAAGCAATAGCGAGGGCAGTTCCCAATATAGTAATTGCACTTAGTAACGGTTGGTTACGCAATTGATAAATTACTTGTCCTATTGTTTTTTTTATCATTATAGTACCTTTTCATTAATGGTCCGTAGAAAAAATGAAGTAGCCTCCAGTTATTGCACCTGACGGCCATCAAAGAAACGGATAGTTCTTGAAGTCTGTTTGGCTTGTTCTTCATTATGGGTTACCATCACAATGGTACGTCCATCTTCTTTATTCAATTTATGCAACAACTCCATTACTTCAGCACCCATTTTTGAGTCCAAATTTCCGGTAGGCTCATCGGCAAGGATAATTTCGGGATTGCCCACAATAGCACGGGCTATCGCCACACGCTGACACTGACCACCGGAAAGCTGTGTGGGCATGTGGCGCATACGATGACTTAAACCGACACGCTCCAACACTTCTTTTGCCAAACGGGTACGCTCCTTGGCAGCCATCTTTCTATAGAGCAAAGGCAATTCTACATTGTCAATCACATTCAGCGAATTAATCAGGTGGAACGACTGGAATACAAAGCCCCAAGGTCTTGTTACGGAAAGCAGCCAGTTCCTTGTCCTTCATGCTTTCTACAGACGTGCCGTTTATTTCAATCTTTCCACTGCTGGGAGCGTCCAGCAGCCCCATAATATTCAGCAAGGTAGACTTGCCGCAACCGGAAGGACCCATAATGCTGACAAACTCCCCTTTAGCCACATCCAAATTTACATTTTCCAGCGCTAATGTTTCAATCTCATTCGTACGGTAGATTTTATTGATACCGGTTAATTTAATCATTGCCATATTTTTTTCTTATTTAAATTGTTAATCTTATACACTTTTTATTTTTATGAATCAAAAGATATACCAAAGCAATAAACATTTAATTTTCAACAGATTATTATTTAATATATTGTCCGATAACGGACAGTATGATCGTTTTTGTCAGTCGTATTCATCCCACAACACATCTACCGGACTAATACAACTGATGCTGTATACCGGAATAAGAATGCCAACAAGCATTATGAATAATATAAAAAAGTAAACAATCAAAAAAACGACATAGCCTAAGAACAAATTAAATTATGTTCGGGAAATGAGTGAAAAGGAAGAAAAGACACTTCATTTCCCGTAACAATCAATGTATTAATTAAGAGAGAGTTTTATCTTGTTGTTTATGTCATAGCTGCTTCTTATTTCAACTTCAACTTATTCTTGTTTTTGTAACTGCTCATATCGCTGACAACCACCTTGTCACCCGGTTTCAATCCCGATATGACTTCCACATATTCAAAATTACTGTCACCCAATTGAACTTTACGCTTCACTACTTCATCCTTACTATCCTGAACAAATAATTCATATTCACCGCGACCGACATAATAAGAAGCATTCGCCAATCTTAAAACCCCTTCTTTCACGGCATTCATTACATATACATCCGTCTTCAAGCCGGAACGCAATCGCTTGTTATTATCTTCATTCAGTTGTACAATGAACGAAATCACCCCATTCTTACTCAACGGTGTCACACTACTTACCGTTCCTTCCAGTTTCTCATTGCCAATCTTGACTATGGCACGTCCACCTGCTGCCACACGGTCACCGTATGTATCAGCTATTTCACCTTCCACTTTAAAATGGCTCAAATCAGAAATGATAGCTACTTGACTACCTTCCGCCACCTGCGCACCTACCTGATTATTAATATAGGTAAGAATCGCTTTACGCGGTGAACGAATTTGAGCGTCATCCAATGTACGTTTCATTTCAGCAAGACTCTTTGAGAAAATATTGAATTCCAATTCCTTCACTTTCAAATCAGCCTCTTTTACTTTCGATTCATTTGCGTATTGCTGACGGAGCTGTTCCAATTCCAGTTTTCCTGTATTGAAGTTCAATTCAGCCTGACGAACCTTGTCCGTTGTTCCAGAACCCAAGCTATCCAAATAACGTTCGTTGCGAAGTTCTACCTCCATACGGTTCAATTTCATGGCAGAAATTTTCACTTGCATTGATAAATCGCTCAGATACGTATTATTATTCACCTTCAACTGCTCTAACTGATAACGTTTCATCTGTTCTTCATCCAGCAATTTCTTGTATTCGGTTTCCGTACTCTGCAAATCAAGTTTCAAAATCGGCGTACCTACATCCACGCTGTCTCCTCCCTTACGGTAAACTTCCACGATACGAGTATTAATAGGTGAATTGATAATCTCTTCAAAAGCCGGGACAACCTTACCGGAAGCACTGACACTTACTTCAATAGTTCCATTGTCTACTTCTGAAAACACCAAATCTTTCTTATTGACGCTACTTCGCATAAACGAAATCAATACAGCTATACATACCACTGCCGCCACACCTATTGCACCATATTTAATGAACTTCTTTTTGCGTTCCTTATCACGCACTTCTTTAGGGATTTCTCTGTCCATAACTTATTGTAATTTTATTATTGTCATTTTTGTACTAAAGAATAAACAACATCCGTGCCAAGAAAGCAACTTATTGATAATCAATAACAAACAAAACGTACAGGGTGTCCGAAATCGGACACCCTGTACGTTTTTAAACATCAGTTACCGTACTATAATGACTAACGCAAACGCAATATATCACCTACTTTAGGAGAAGAATCTTCCGGTTTCATCTTATTCATCTTATATAAATTCTTCAGACGAATACCATACTTTTGGGAAATAGAATACATAGATTCTCCCTCACGGACAACATGAACTATGTGTTCCTTATCCGCACGACGATGCTTTTTATCCAAATAAATAATATCTCCTGGCTTCAATACATATCCCTTATAAAGATCATTGTATTTCCTCAACTTACGTTGACTGATATCAAATTCTTTAGAAAGTTTTTTAAATGTATCCCCCGGGCGTACCACAATATAAAGTAAATCATTAGCTAAATAAGGCTGATGCGGGTTTGGGAATTCCTTCATCCACTTTATACCATCCTTGGTATCATACTTATGTAATTCATATAATTCAATGATATCAATTAAACGATACGCATAGCGAGGGTCAGTAGCATATCCCGCCTTCTTCAGCCCATGTGCCCATCCTTTATAATCGGTGATTTTTAATTTAAAAAGAGATGCATAACGTGAACGTCCTTTTAAAAATTTAGAATGATCTTCATATGACTCACGAGGGTGCTTATAGGCACGAAAACATTCATTACGGGCATCATCATCATGCCGTACAGTACGACCAGTCCAGTCACCACCACATTTTATACCGAAATGATTATTGGATTTACGAGCCAGTGTACTTTTTCCCGCTCCTGATTCCAATAATCCTTGAGCCAAAGTGATGCTGGCAGGAATACGATACCGTTTCATCTCATCGACAGCAAGATCTTTATACTTATGAATATATTCCTCATACTGCCGGTTACGGGTTTGCGCTTGCACTGTAAAATTACATAGACAACAAAACAACCCGATTAATATAAATTTCAACGTATGTTTCATCATATAAAACTGTTTCAAAATCGCTACTATACTTTATCCGTTATATATAGTTGCAAACTTACCATTTTTATCCAGCTGTATGCAATCTTTTTAAATTAATTACGAATTTCATTCGAATTCCAAAAGTCCAAAGAAATCCGGACGATGAAAATCCGGCTTCTCTATTTTTATAGGACTCCATGATAAGAAATGAGGCTTTTGCAATTCATCTCCACATTTATAAAAATTAGCTCGTACAACCATTCCATCCAACTTGGTAATGGTATGCTTAAAAAATACCTTATACGGAATCTGCAAAGCAACCTCCCAAGTACATTCTCCTATCTTTTCTTCAAAAGTTTCTCTGCCCAAGCTAGCCCAACGCTTCACCTGATCCGTTATTTCAGAAGGAGCCATTTCACGATTATTACGCTCCGAACCCTGCTGCTAAAAGAATCGTAGCGATACAGTTACATTCCAAATTATAATAAATGCCATCTCCCGCAGGAATAGAGAAAAATTCCACACAGGAATCTGTCCAGACACTACCGTTATCTTCACCGTATTTGGCACGAACACTATCTTCTACTACTTTATAATGAACTAATATAGCATCATTTGTATAGGCTATACGAAAAGAGACTTGAGGTTGATAAGGATATTCTTTCCAGTTCACTATATTAATAGGATAATACATTATGTTCTCATGATCAAATAAGGTCGGTATTTGTTGTGCATCCTGAACTTTGCCACTTAATTTCTTTACTTTCATCATATTATTTTTATTAATTAAATAGCTACTGTTAGCTTCACAAAAATATATACTTCCAATGAGAAAACAAAATAGTGGCTACCATAAACAGCAGCCACTAAAAGAATAAAGCCATAAAGACAATGAAAGTACTATTTTTTCCCCATTTCACCCATATTTACTTCTTCACATCGCCCTGTGACATATGTCTTCTTCCATCATGCTGCTTTTTCATTCCTTGTCTTTTTTTCATCTCTTTACGAAATTTATCACCATTGTGTTTCTCCATATTATACATTTTCTGAATTTGTTTAGGAGAAAGAAATTTCCGAAACTCATTATAATATTCCTCACGAATATCCAGTATCTTTCTACTCTGCGCGAAACGTGCCTTAATAGCCTGCTCCACTTCAGCATCTGTAGGGACCGGTTTGGGGATCTGTTTATCGGCGGCCGTTCTATTTGCAACATTTCGACAAACTCCCATATGACGAGTAGCCTGCATTTCTTCCATGTATTGTT
>ENA-OQAY01000127-OQAY01000127.1-human-gut-metagenome-genome-assembly--contig:-NODE-127-length-20566-cov-0.908900_pt1 | contig 20566 bp, 20 predicted proteins | sample MGYA00242740_ERZ504537 | MGnify/ENA primary metagenome ERZ504537 (study PRJEB26092, sample SAMD00036272) | human gut metagenome | host: Homo sapiens | study: EMG produced TPA metagenomics assembly of... | reverse complement strand
TCCAGGTACGGTCTTTTTCGTTGTCCATGCTGTCTTTCAGATAACGCAGTACATGTGCAAGGCATTCCTGGTGGCCGGTTCCATACTTATAAAAGGTTACATCATGATCGTGAACCAGTGTCCCCTGATAGTCTTCAACGACCGTGCCCTTTATTCCATCGTGTCCCTTTTTGCCCCTGGCAAAATAGAGCACACCGCCATCCGGAACCGCACATACAAATACATACGAACTTTCCCCGTTTACACGGGCATTGGTACAGTCTGTATGCATGACAGGGGAAAGCAGCATGTCACGGAAAAGCTCTTTGCGCTGGGATTCTGTTTTTTCTGCAAATGACTGGCAGAGATTATTGATCATGCCTTTTGATATGTTTATTTTTCCATCTGTCAGATCAGACAAAAACCTGCGGCTTTTATCAATTGATGTACAGCAGCCATTATTCAGCAGAAACAGGAAAGCACGTAAATTTCCTCCATAGTTAACGTCATCAATGACTCCCTGTGGAAATGGTGCATGGATCCGTTCACCTGTTTTGGAATTATAGTGCACATCGGCATGATACCCGGTCACATGCACTTCTACGCTGATGTCGATTTTCTGCTTTGTAATGGTTTTCGATGTTTTCTTAAAGTCAGGGTCATGGAGTACTTCTTCGGGTGCAGGAAGATAGATTTCCCTTGTCGGGGTGAGTTTCTTTCTGCAGTGCCCCCTGTGTCCTGGCTGTCCACCGGGTTTCCTTCCTGTCTTTTCGCGGCTGTTGGATATTTTTTTGCGGGCGATAGATTTTGAAGACGGGATGGATGAGTTTTCATAGTTCCGGTTAATCTGTGCCGTCAGTTTCTGTACTTTTTGTTTTTCATCATCAAGCTCTGTCTTTACTTTGTAAAGTTCCCGTCTCTGGAAAGTTACTTTTTCAAGGGCAGTGTCGCGCTGTCTTTCTGCACGGATGGCCCTTTTTTCCATCATATCCGCCTTTTTTACTGCTTCGGCGACCATACGGTCGCATTCTTTTTGCAGCTGTTCAAAAATCTCAAACCATTGATTCCGAATCGTAATGGCATGGCTGTGTTCTTTTGCTACAGCTGCTTCCAGTTTTGCAATTCTGCGTTCCAGGGCACGCACCTGTGTAAGGTGCTGTTTTTCCATTCGGATATATTTTTCTCCCGATTGAAAGGCTGCAAGTTCTTCCTGTGCTTCTTTCAGCCTGTATTGAAGTACTGTAATGGTTTCAAAAGAATTTCCCATCCCCATGCCGCGTCCTTTCCTTAAATGTTTGTCAGATCATCAATGATTTTTTCTAATTCTGCATTATGTTCCTCAAGGGATTTGATCAATGAGGACTGGGTTTCAATGACCCTGTGCTGCAGTCCGTTTGTATGCTCAAGACTGCCTATAAGTTCTTCATATGCTTTGAGTTTGCTTTTATCATCTGCGTTCATTTGTGCCTCCTTAAGTATAGGATAAGTACAGCAAAAACAGGGACGAATGGGAAATCGGACGAATTCCGGGACTGGCAGAATGACGGTGGATAACCGGAAGAAAAATGAAAGAAGCAGGACTGGAAATCCGTATTCCAGCCATGTAAAAGCAGGAAAATATGCAGGTACTGTTTATAATTTCAAAAGAAAAAGCAGGATTCGGAAGTCGTTAACGAAACTTTCCATCCTGCTTGAGTTTATCCACAAATATATTTTTTTAAATTTCGTCAGTTTTTACAATGGTCTGAACAGTAACGCTATGGGCAGGCTCTCATATACTTCATCAGCATAAATATATACATCACACCTTCCTCTGTGATAGAATGTAAAAAACGGAGGAAAATACTATGTCAAAACGTTCAGATGAAATCAGAAACAAGTACATACAGAATCCACCTGAAGGCATGACTGCTGATGACATCCGCCACATGAGTGAGGATGATTTGCTTGATATGGATTACTTCTTAAATGAAGACGATGAGTTTGGTGAAGACTTTCCTGGAGCTGAAGGCTTCTATATCTTCTAAAACCTATCGTTTACTTGTCGTGCCCGCTAAATTGCGGGCCCTTTTCATATCTAGCTATCCCAAAGTTAGAACTTTCCTATAAATTAAAAAAGACGAAAAATAAACGATACAGATTTCTCTGTATCGTCCATTTTTCTTTTTTGATTAAATCAATGTAAAATCAAGCCGAGGCAGACTCCTGTCAAAATGATTTTTGCAGTTCTTTTCAAATCAGGTATCTCCTTCCTGCTATCTTTATACCAGATGGTACATGTAAACCGTTTATTCACTCAACGACATCCGATACAGGAATGCGGCTATTTCCGCTCTTGTACAGGCAGCATCCGGATTGAATCGTCCTTTGCTATTCGCTTGTGCGATACCCTTCTCTTTGGCCCACGCCACTGCCTGTGCGTAGTATTCATCAGAAGAAACATCTTTAAAAGCTGTCTCTTGCTCTGCTGCCGGTTTTCCTTGCGCACGCCATAGCATTGTGATCGCCTCGGCTCTCGTTATCGCAGCATTTGGTCTGCTGCCATCCGAAATTCCCTGGTTTTTAGCCCATGCACGTGCTTTGCTGTACCACTTCTTTCCACCTGTCAGATCTACGTCTTCCCATCGTGCGAGAATCGTCCATAGCCGTGCCCGGGTAATTTTTGCTTCCGGTGCAAAAGCCGTACTGCTCTTTCCATTCATCAGCCGCGTGCACTTACAAAATCAATGGAATCCTTCGCCCAATGTTTTTTTGTATCCTTAAAGTTTTTCGCCTTATCTACGAGCTTCACTGTAGTGTCTTCGTCCACGATCAGCTGAACTCCATCTTTTGCAGCCACTGATTTCTTCACAATTTTCTCAGTGCCATCGGCATTGACAAGCACTGCGACTGTACCTACGGTCATATTTTTTTACCGGAATCTTCACTTTCGTTTTCCCTGCACCCTCCGGTAGATTGATGGTCACAGTGGATGCAGCTTTTATATTTTTACCTGCCTTTACTTCAACCGGAAGTTTAACTGCTTCACCTGATTTTTCAGCATTTGCGATCGCCTTTTCACTAAGCTGCACTTCTGCTGTGATCATTCCTTTTTTACCGTTCACTATGGCAACAGTCGTTCCATCCGAATCCTTGATGTCCGGCGTAGTTGTTGCAGATGCATTTCCGTTAGCTGCGCCGCCTCCCCGCGGTGGCACCTCCTGCTGCTGCACCGCCTCCTGACGAGGATCCGCCCCCTGCTGAAGATCCGCCTCCTGCTGAAGATCCGCCTCCTGCCGTGGAACCGCCTCCTGACGATGATCCACCTCCTGACGTTGTTCCTCCGCTGACATCCGCTTTTTTCGTTACGGTTACGGTAACACGATTACTGTCGGCCGCAAGATATTTCTCATTATCACCGGAATAATGAGCAGTAAATGTATAAGTACCAGCTTGATCGAGCCGGATCGTCTGAGCCTCCCCTGTGCCGGATATCGGCAGCGAAGGATCTGCCGTGTAAGTTACTCCGCTTAAATCCACACCAAATCCTGAGGTTTCGCTGACACTTAACATGACCTGTTCTCCTTCGGTCACTGTATCCGGGCTTGTCGCCAGCAGAATGACCGGAGCTTTCTTAACATTCGGTGACGGTGCGATATATTCACTCCATCTTGCATACAACACCGTATTGCTGCTATATACTCTTGTCAAATCAACTTTCTCACCACCTGTCGTATACCATCCGTCAAACACATATCCTTCACGGGCCGGTGCCGGAAGATCACCGAGTTTTCCATTGATTCCGGTCGTTTTTGTTGTATTTTCTCTTCCGTCATTATAACAAAAAGTAACTGTATAACTCTTTGCAGGCTCCGGTGCCGGCAAGATATCCTGACCTTTGTTTGGAAGCGTTCCTTCGTAAGCAAGAACAGTTCCCTGCTCATCCCTCACTGCATATCCGACCGTGTCACCGGTTCGCAGATCTGCATTGGACGGGATGGTATATAAGAGGGAACAATTTTTCAAACCGGAATTAAAATCGCTTCCATGATATTCCAACGTTCCCTTCGGGCGGAAATTGCCCTTTTCCGTCCAAAGCGGAATCTTGAACGTTTCTGACGCTGCTACAGGCTGACCATCAGCAGTAGCAATGGTTCCGTCAGCATGGTTTACCCATACCTGTAATGTCACCTGACTGAGCTTTGTATCGGAAAGGTTCTGCACGATTGTACGCAGCTCAATCTTCTGCCCCTTCATCTCTGTCGGTTGGAAAGTAATTTTATCTGCCCCTGTCAAAAGGCGTGTCTTTTTGTCTGCGTCAAATTTTGTATAACCCCAACCGGTTGCATCACTAAAATCTGAAAGCTTCGTATATGCATCTGTGCGCTTTGTCACTTCCGGTTCTGCCACATACAGATCCGGACCCTCTGTGACCAGCTGGCGCATCCGCTTATTTCCCTGCAGCTTACATACCTCGCAGAAACCATTCCAGGTCTGGCGCATCATACATTCACGGCTGGAATTATAAATCTTATCCGTATCATAATCTGTATGAGGAACACTGTATGTCTTCCGGAAGCCAAGCAGCTGTCTCCATTTTACCTGTTCAGGATCACTGATCCCCGTTCTGTTTAGCGAAGTTTTTTCAGACGCTTCTCCCATAAAAGATCCACTGTTGTACTCGTCTCCAAGCCATAACAGACCATGACCAAGCTCATGCGTAAGCGTTTCGACTGCACGCTGGCTGTATGCAGGGCTGACAATATAATGGAATCCGTAATCAAGATCGTTGAATGCCCCGCCAAAATCATTTGCAGAATTGACCAGAAGTACGAACTGGCTGATGTAGTCATGTACATATTTATACTTTTCAAAATCCCAATCTACATTCGGATCTGCCTGCTGCGGAATATGGGCATCATGCACTTTCTCGATAAACGCCGGTCCGATACACCGTTCAAAAATATGGTTCTTCCACTGACTTCCATTCACGGATATATTCTTTCCCCATACATCGAAAAATGTACTGTCATATCCATCAATGGCACTGTACGTTTTATCCGATGCCGTACATAATGCATATACATTGAAGCGATCCTTGTACGTCTTATATGGCTCATACTGCATCGCGCCTTCCCATAACCGTTTGGCAGCTGCAACAAATTTTTGCTGCTCGCCTTTTGTGTAACCTTCACCGCAGATGACGACAACCATATTCTCATTATCGCTGCGCGTCTTCTGGATGACCTGGATAGGTATCGTGGCAGATTCGTATTTCTTGCTCTTGGAATAATTCGGTCCAAGATATAACTGTATACTCTTGTCAAGCGAAACATCCCACTCCTGCCCCGGTGTTGGTCCATCTCCGGAAACTGTAAAGTTCTCCTCCGGTTTATTTACGGCTGCACCGCGGTAAGGGGAATCAGCTGTACCGTCTCCACCAGTCACCTGATAATATTGCGTATCAAGATAAAACGCCGGACGGACACCATAAAAGCCTAAATACGGAGCGTTTCTGTCTATTCTTCCATCCGTCTCCACATAGCGCATATCGTGGTTGCAATCCGTCACCGGAGTCCGCAGCCAGTAAGGCCACCTCACGCCACCCTTATAAGCAATATGATAACTGTCTCCAAGCTGGCTGTTATTTTGATAGACTTTGTTTATCTGCTTTACATCCATTAAGAATACTTTATCCGTAACGTTCTCATAATAGGCCTGATCAAATCCGTTAGCGGCTGCTTCTATATTTGTGTCATAAGGCAGATCTGCCCCCTGGCCTTCGATCATTCCCGCATTATATTCCGGATGGGATACGATCGAACGCTGGGTTACCGTTTTAATCGCTGCGATCTCGTCCTCCTTAAAGCCGTTTAAAAAGCCTGCTGCCTGGTCATATGGATTCTCTCCTACAAAGCCACTCTTTGGAGGGTTTCCGCAAAGCCATTCTACCTTCCCGGCTTCCGCCTTGGAATTCAGCCAGGAACGCATATTGCTGTCACGCCATTGATTTGAGCCATATGTCCCACGCTTTAGGTTACGGCTGTGCGAACGCGTAGCGCTGTTTTCACTTGTTTTGGCATCATAAGCCATCGTTGCCAGCACCTGATCGGAGAGCATGAGCGGTCCCATCTCATCAACATCGACGCAGCGCCATAAGATTGGCTGCCCGTTATAGTTTCCCAGCCTGATATAGTCTCCGATGCTAATATTGCTTGTGCCAACACTGCTCGTCTCCTCTGCAGCTGCTGTGTACTTGAAAATGGCAGCACCGACAATACCATACAAATACATAAAACAAGTGCTGTAAGCTGTTTTTTCATAAGTAGTATCCTCCCTTTCATCTGTTATGTATTCCCGTAAATAAATTTCCGCCGACTCTATAAAGCATTCTCTACCTTATCCCATGTGTGGGTCAGTTCAAATTGTGCCTGTGTCAAGTAAAAATAAGTCTATTTCACGGCAGCCTTCGCACCCTGATCCTGCACCGGATCATCCCAGGTCACATCAATATAGCGGTAGCTGCTTCCGTCTTTCACATAATTCCACGCATGTGATCCGCCACCGGCTTCACCCGGAACGGCGATCGAACAGATGCCGGCTTTTGCGGCAAGCAGGTTAAAAACACCTGCATAGCCCTGACATACCGCCTTTTTCTCAATCAGACAACCATATGCGGTATAGGCATCATCATATCCGTATCTGCGCGCGTTCTCATCGTAGACACAGTTTTTCACGAGATAATTGTGGATCGCACGCAGCTTCTGTTTGCGCGTCATTCCGTCCCTGATAATCCGGGGAATAATCGCGTTCGCCTTTGCATTCGCCTGTTTTATTTTACCCGTGATCTGCGCCGCACTCAGGTCATTACCTGCCCGGTAATCAAATGTTCCATCGGTACTCTTCCAGATGACCAGACTATAATTGTACTCCGGATGATGCTGCAATGCGAGTACAAATGTCTCGTAATACACCGCTCCGTCCGCACAATAGCTAGTGCTGTAATCACGCTTTTTCATCGCCTTAAGCACATGCTTATAGGCATCTTTTTCGGACTTGACGACTGTGATCTTTTTCGTAAACCGAAAAGATATGTCAAAGTTCCCTTTTTATTATACAGGAAGTCTCCTATAATGTCAAGCCCTAAATCACTGATTTTTCAGGCTTTTCTTTAAATATTTACCTCATAAAACAGAGCCACAAGTGTATGACAGTCATTGTATCTTGTACTGAATAGTTAGAAGAGGGTGCAGTTTATAAAGCGTCCCTTTGTTTTGCTTTATAAAGGCTATAAATCCTCTGTTAACTATGATGGTGAACCTTCCGTGTCTAATGGTATCGTGTACCAACTTCCTTCGTCCCACCTGCTCATACACCGAGTGCCCGCTAAGCTTTCTAACAGGGTCATTGCCCTACGGAGTGAACTACTGCAGGCTACAGCTCTTGTTTATATTTTGATTTTACTGACCTGCCCTTTCCGCAGGGTACGGATATTCCGTGGACGCTTCCCTTGTTTCGTTACCTGCTGGTCATTGTGCTGATGCAGTGCTTGTTGCACTCCATCGTTATCGGGTTTCTTTCCAGAACCCTGCCCGATTTCGGAATCATCCGCAACCCGGCAAGGCTCTGGAATAAATAATGCTGTCGATTGTCTTATGCTGCAATCGCTTCCTTCTTTTCCGGCCGCCTGATGTCCATCAGCATCTTCTTCGGATCATAGACCGTTCCCTTCTTCAGAATCGTATAAACGATTCTCAAAAGCTTGCAGGCTATCACAATCAGTGACTGCATCTTTTTCAGCGGATTGTCAGGGCGTGTCGTGTAGTACACATGGAGTTCTTTAACTTCCTCCGCATGAGCCACTGCTGACTTTGCCGCCTGGAATAACCAGTATCTGAGTCGTTTGCGTCCTCTGTGACTGATTTTGGTCTCTCCCTTATGCTTTCCTGAGCTACATGCTACAAGACCTAATCCGCTTAATTTTTGTATTTCCTTAACATCATCAAATCTCGAAATGTCTCCCATCTCTGCAAGAATTCCGGAAAGAATATTTATTGTGTCAGGCACCATTGTTTTCAAACTGCATAACATCATCCGGCGGATTCAGAGCATACAAAAGTCCATACGGCGAGCTGTATTCCCATTTCACTGGGATACTGACAAGCGCCGGGTGGACATCCTGCCAACATTCCAGTATTAAGAGAACATTCCCGGTTTCTATACAGCGGTTAAATACAGACATATCATAATATTTATTGTGTCAGGCACCATTGTTTTTTCATTCTCGGCATTGGAAGAACTTCTGCATATCTTCTGGTGAAAGAAGAACATTTCAGTTCCATTCCTCTGCCAGCAGGAAGTCACGAATATTGCGGTGTTTGATTCCATCTCGGCTCATATCCAGTTCGTCCATCGTTACAACGTATTTCGGGAAATTGTCACGAACACCGGCAAACGCCCCAAACTCACGCTGGATGGTTTCCTCCGAGGCAAGTAGATAGGAAACCTGAACATACAGCTTTTTCCCATGATCTTCACATACGAAGTCAATCTCCTTGTCAGAGACTTTCCCAACAGTCACAGAATAACCACGGCGCAGCAGCTCCATGTAGACAACATTTTCAAGGACAAGGTTAATGTCCTTCATGTTGCCACCGTACACGGCTTCCCGGACACCATGATCTGCAACATAGTATTTCTCGTTGACGGTCAGGATTTTCTTTCCCTGGAGGTCTTGGCGCTTCACCTGATAAAACAGGAATGCGTCCGTGCAGGCTTTGATGTAGTTCAGTACCGTTTCTGGTGAAACGGAGCGCCCTTCACTTTTCAGATACTTGGAAATGGCTGTGGAAGAAAAGGTAGTGCCGATGTTGGAAGTTATATAAGCAATAATTCTCTCCAGCATATCCACATCACGGATATTGTTTCGCTTGATAATATCTTTCAGCTCTACGGAGTTGAACAAGTCCCGCAAATACTGACGACTGGCGGCATCGTCGTAGCGAAGGTTGCTCAAATAGGGCATTCCTCCCAGCGTCAGATATTTTGTAAAGCATTGTCTTTCGTCTGCACCTTCGTAAACGGTGTGATACAGCTCCATAAACTCTCTGAATGAAAACGGGTAAATCACGAACTCCACATACCGTCCGGCAAGATAAGTGGCAAGCTCACCGGAAAGCAGCTTGGCGTTGGAACCGGTAATGTATATATCACAATCCAGCTCCACCCGGAAAGAGTTGATACATTTTTCCCAATCAGCCACCTCTTGGATTTCGTCGAAGAACAGATAAACCTTGCCGCTGATTTCTTTTGTTCTGCGAAGGATTTCATCATGCAATGCAACAGCCGTACAAAGGTGTGCATTGCTCATGTTCTCAAAATTCAGGGAAATAAACTGTTCTGGTTGGACCCCGTTTTGGGCAAGTTCCTCTTGGATCAGGTTCAGCATGACAGATTTTCCACTACGGCGAATCCCTGTCAGAACCTTTATCAGCTCATTTCCGATAAAAGGACGAATACGGCTCATATAAATTTCTCGTTTAATCATGTAGACCAGCCTCCCTTCTGAAACTGTCTATATGGTACCACGGCTATAACTGATTTTCAATACCGCAAATCCAGTTTTATCAGATATAATTGATAAAATACGAATTTCGACACAATCAGGCAGTTATACCGAGCGAAGTTTGGCTATGCGTTTTTATTGTGTCAGGCACCATTGTTTCATATTGAAATATAGTGTCTCTGTGCATGTTCTATATACCTCTGATTATATAATATTCAATTTATATAATCTCTCAAATGCTTTTTTATCAAAGTCTGCTTCTGTAATATATAGCTTTCTATCGCTATCAATGTCATTCTAACTCAATAGTCATATCAATTATACAATTAAAAGCAAAGATGCTGCTAACTGAATAACAACATCTTTGCTTGTTTAGAATGGGGATTATAAAATTTTAATGATAGTATACTGTGACATAAATATTTTTTAATGTTGCTGCTGCAACAGTTCCCGTTGAATACCTTGTAGATTCAAATTGAACATAATAATTTCCAACAGGGCTTAAATTATAATTGCCAAAATCTGCAAAAGTAAGAGAACTATTCCAACTTTTGCTGTCTGTATATCTGTCAAATGTGCCATCTCCATTATCCTCATCTTTAGCAACAAATAATTCGATGTTTCCACTACTTCCACTACTTTTTGTGGATGTAACCACTATTTTACTGATTGTGGAGCCTGACGGAACAGATGTGCTGCTGATTGTAAAAGAACCAAGAGCGGAAGTTGCCACTGTATCATTTGTTCCAAAAAAGGAATTTAACATTCCAACAGAATGTCGTGATGATCCAGAAGTTAATGCTGTCGGAGTTATTTCAAATGTCATTGTTTTCTCCGTCTCCGAATAATTTTCCTGAGTTTCTGCCGCAAAAGCTGTGACATTCATTGTAAAAAGCATGACAACACATACAATAATAGAAAAAAACGTTTTCTCATAATGAATCTACCTCCATACTTTATGTAATCATCCCCATCTAAATATACTAAATTGAAAAATCAAATCTTCCACCGATTTTATTATCCTCTGGTTTGATAGAATTCCATTCAATATTTTTAATTTTATCCAAAAGTTCATCTTTTGAATTTGCTTGAACAGTAGCTTTTTTTACTTCAATTTGCTTTAATTGTTCCTTTTTCTTCGCCTCTTTCTTCTCCGCAGCTTTCTTTTCCTGAATTTTTTCAAGATATTCTTTCTGACTAGCTGATGTTTTTTCTAATTGAGCAAAGAATGTTGTAGTTCCATCACTATTAAAAGAAATACCAAACTTTGTTATTTTTGTATCAGTATCTGCACTGTTTTCTATTCCGTTTGTCTTACCAAATGCTCTTTCAAATCCAAACTGAGCATTGATTTCATCCGACATACGCAAAGCACCTTCAATACTATGCATCTTTTCAGCATAATATTTGGGATCGGATGCCATCTTCTCCATTTCTTCCTTTGAGAAAATAACCGTAAACTCTTTATCACTTTGTGCTAAAATATCTTTAGCATTATCACCATTTTCAAAATCTGCAACCATAAAGTCCATATCTGTTCTTGAGCCACGCATATCTTTAAGCATTTTTTGTGCCTCTTTACTTAGATTTTTTTCGGCTATACTTTCTGTCACATTTTTCTTGACCTTATCATTTTCTGTTGTTTTCGCTGTTTCTTTTTTCTTATCTACTGTACCTGCCTTGTAGGTATTCTGATAACTTCCATAAACAGTACCCGTTGTATTCACATTCATTGACATATCCTTTGTCCTCCTTCTCTGAATCCGTTCTTTATTATTTATTGTTTCTAATATTATATATCGGCTTTATTCCGAAAACTATAATCCTCCCTGTTATTTTTATCCCATGATTATTGAAAATCTAAAATTTGAAATTCACTCTTAAATCAGATTATGCATTAAATATTATTGCTATTGACAAACCACCTAAATATGAATTAAAAGATACTTCTTGCTCAACAGAAAAAAGCAGCCTATTGCAAGTTTATTGTGTCAGGCACCAATTGTTCCAGTTCCGCCTGGTGACATGTAATACAACCATCAGATATCAGGAGGAGAGTATACATGAACGTTGTTATTGCCATCGATTCTTTTAAAGGAAGCATGACTTCCCTTGAGGCCGGGGAAAGTGCCTCTGCCGGAATCCGGCGCATATATCCGGATGCAGATATCGCCATCCGTCCACTTGCAGACGGTGGCGAAGGCACGGTGGACGCTTTGACGCTTGGCTGTGGCGGCACACGCACACAGGTATGCGTAACCGGGCCTCTTGAAAAACCGGTACTTTGCAGTTACGGCATTCTGGATGCTGGAAAAACTGCAGTCATAGAAATGTCCGGGGCTGCCGGAATTACACTCCTTTCCGAAACCGAACGGAATCCTTTGTATACAACGACCTACGGGGTTGGGGAAGTCATCAGAGACGCCATTGCCAGAGGCTGCAGACATTTTATTATAGGAATCGGCGGAAGTGCCACAAACGATGGAGGAATCGGTATGCTGCAGGCACTGGGATTTGACCTGCTGGATCAGGAAGGGGTTCCGGTACGTCATGGTGCTCTGGGCTTAAGGGATCTGGCTGTGATTTCAGACTCCCATGTACTGCCGGAACTGAAAGAGTGTACGTTTCGGATTGCCTGCGATGTGACAAATCCGCTCTGCGGTCCGCAGGGATGCAGTGCCGTTTTCGGTCCGCAAAAAGGCGCAGATCCTGCCATGATCCAGCAGATGGACCAGTGGCTTTCCTCCTATGCCGCACTCGCCAGAAAAAGCTTTCCGGAAACGAATCCCGCGCATGCAGGAGCTGGGGCTGCCGGTGGCCTTGGGTTTGCTTTTCTCACCTTTTTCCATGCCACTCTGGAATCCGGTGTAAACATCATTCTGGAAGAAACCCATCTTTCCGACTATATAAAAAATGCAGATATTGTCATCACCGGAGAAGGCTGTCTGGATGGCCAGACCGTCATGGGGAAAGCGCCTGCCGGTGTTGCAAAGATTGCCAAAGAATTTCAAAAACCTGTGCTTGCATTTTCCGGCTGCGTGACAGAGGATGCAAAAGCCTGTCATGCAGCAGGAATTGATGCCTTTTTTCCGATTGTGCGGGGCGTTATTTCGCTTGAAGATGCCATGCAGACCGACCATGCAAAACAGAATATGACCGATACGGTGGAACAGGTATTTCGCATGCTTCGAACGTTTCAGAATACAAAATAATAAAGCAGATTGGTAAATCCCTGTTCGGTTGCATATTTCTCCAGCATTTTCTTCTGGTTTATGATACTGTTACTGTCACCACTTTGCTCATCATCACGGGCCTTTGCAGAATTTCCTTTGCACTTATCAAGTATTATTTTGTTATGTCCCCATGGAATTCTAAAAATGCCCTCAACATATTCATCATTTAACCCTATAAACCGTAAAAGGAATAAGTCTTACCAAAGAGGGAATCTATCTTCTAAATAAGTTTAGACCTCTGGTGACGTAGTATCATCATGTATTAGATAAAGCTACAGAGCATTTCGAGAGTCAGCCCGTGAGTCGAGTAGACTAAGACCTCTCAATCTTAGCCCCTCACAGATCCGTACGTGCGGCTTTCCCGCATACGGCTCCTCATAGTAACATGCACTGCAGAGCCTTATGGCTCTGTTTGTGGAACATATATCAACGCTTTCTGCAGATATCACATCTGTACGGAAAAGTAAAGTAACCGAATGGATTGCATCCCAAGCCGGATTTATTCAGGCTTTACTCGGAAGTATCTGCTGGGAAAGTTGAGTAAATTTATTTAAAGTATCATTTGTCACAGTGCAAATTGATTTTTTACCATCTTTAAAAATAGATGGTAATATTATTTTGCTGATATTGGACGTAATCTGCTTTTTTCTACTTTTCCACCAGCTCCAGGCAGTCTCCATAGTGCCTCTGCAATGACTTTAAGTCCATAATCATCACATAAAATACTCTGCCATTGTGCACTGAATCCACTATCCTGCCATGGTCGAGCACTGAAATATATGTGCCATCCGCCTTTCTCATATGAAAGAAACTATAATCATTTACGTTTCCTCCGTCAATCTGCGACCATATGCTTTTTTGACAGCTTTCCTGTTCATCCCGGCGTATCAGATTGCGAAAGCTCTTACCTGTATATGCAAGCAGCTCATCCATGTTTTTACAGCCTGTAAGCCGAAGCAGCTCATTGTTTGCAAGCAGGATCTCATCATTTTCTTTATCTGCCCTGTAAACAATGAACGCTCCCGGCATATTGTCAATAATATCCTTCACGGCAAATCCAGCTTCGCACGGCTCTTTATACGCTCACCCTCACGGTATGCCATGCAGCCGTTCTTCCCACGCATTTTCACCTCATAAAGTGCCTTGTCCGCACAACTCATAAGCTGTGAACAGTCATCAGCAAAAACAGGGTACTCCGCAAAGCCCAGTGAAATGGTAAATGTATGCGCTTCACCTTTACAATAAAATTTCCTGGTTTCTTCTGTAAACTTCTTAAGAAAAGGCTTAACCTCCACTACCGTGCAATCCGGCATGAAAATGCTAAACTCATCGCCTCCGTTTCTGCCTAATATAACATCCTTTGAAAAATATTGCTTCATGCTCTCTGCAAGCTTCTGCAGTGCACCATCACCTGCCGCATGTCCATACATATCGTTGACCAGCTTGAAATCGTCAATATCAAGCATTGCCACAACGCAATGCTTTTGCGGATTCTGTCTCATATATTGCTCAACCTGCTCATCAAAGCCGTGCCTGTTGTAGATACCGGTCAGTGCATCAGTCACAGCAAGTCTCTTGAAATTCTTCCTGTTCTCATTGATTGCAATCAACGCTGCTGTAAGCCCTGTCAAAAGCAGGACTATAGCTCCACCTCCGATGAACAGGTATAGCAGATATCTGTTATTATAAAAGCCACTCTTTGGGAAAAGCTCAAGCCTCCACTTGTCTCCATACACGTCGAAGTCATATATCACCGGATCGTTCAACGCTTCCTTTGAACCGTAAACCCACTCATACGTATCATCCCACGGCGAAGCACACTTCTGCAGACTGTACTTATATCCAAAATTGGAAAGAGCCTCTACAGAATCAGAAAAAATTTCCGGAACCTTCAGTATAACAATTGTGAAGCCCCAAAAGCTCTTTTTACCATTTTCATTCTCCAAATAAACCGGATTGCTCACTGCTATACCATATCCGCCCTGCTTCAGCTCCAATGGTCCCTGCATAATTACAGTGTCATTATCCCTCGCATAGCGCGAAATCTCTCCCATGCCACTATCATTTATCAGATCAATCTTACCGGATTCATTCCTCTCCTCTGGATATATTTCAGTCACAACTCCATTCGGTGCTATCTGTATACTCTGAATCGAATCGTCCATCATATTTGCTGCAATATCATAAAACTTATTTATATTTCCATCACCACTTATGACAACCTGCTTTAAGGTATCGGTAACTCCTATTCCCTCCATAAGCTCGCCATATATACGCTCCGTATATGTCATCGCATTGAGCTTTGCATTTGTCCTGTTCTGCTGCTCCTGACCCTCACCGACTACATATATAGCGCCGATTAACGCACACATGCCCAATATAAATACCACTGCTGGAACAATGAATCTCTTTTTTAGCTTTTTCATTTGTATCACTTCCTAAAATCAATGCCTATCTGTTCCATATGATTTAATTATTTTGCTTGAAAATCAAGTGTTTATACCAGATTTTCCGGTGGGAAAGTTGAGATTGTAATATTTTAGTTCCTCACGTTTCTTTATGAATAGTGCAAAACAGATATTTTCTGACTGCGAAAAGTCCTGCGATCGCTCCCACACCGAGAATCGTTTCTGTTGCCGACAAATGTTCCACAATCATTTGTCTGGATATTGCAAACAACAGGATCTCTATGACTGTCTCCGATGTGTGGGTACAGAGCATTTTTACAAACTCAATCCCGATCGCCAGCGTCATCGCACTTTCCAGATAGTACATGACGTCTATCTGCTGCGACCACACCTGCGGCACACTCTGTGCGATGAGCCTCACGCTCAGCGCAACGACCACCAGCAGCAAAAATGCCGACAATACCAGTTCCACATAGAAAGCCATTTTCTGCATGATTGTTTGCAATGTCATTTTCATATTCTATCCTCGATGTGTCCGGTCTTTACTATTTTATAAATCCGACCTGTTTGCTGATCTGTTCTACCTGTTCATCTTTTTTCTTGTTGTATTCGACCTTTTTCTCCTCAAAATAGTTTCTGCCGTATGAATCAATCGATACGATCAGCGGTCCGAACTCCTTCACATGGCTATGCCACAAAGTCTCTGGCATCCCCAGATCTTTCCATTGCGCCTCAACGATCTCCTCAACCTCAGCTGCTGCCACAACGGCATTTCCCGCTGGAAACACACAATGGATCGCACCAAAATCCTTGCAGGCGCGCTCGGTATTTTCCTTCATGCCGCCTTTTCCGACGATCACACGCACACCAGTTGTCTGTACGAATTCATACTCAAATTTTTCCATTCTCATGGATGTGGTCGGTCCGACAGATACCATCTCATATTTCTCATCTCCCAGTGGCGGATGATCGGACCCGCATGTAGTATCGCTGCATCACGCACATCTACAGGAATCTCTCTGCCTTCCTCCACTACACGGCGATGTGCCACATCACGACAGGTTGTGATGTCGCCTGTCAGGTATACAATATCTCCAATATGGATATCCTTCAGATCCTCTGCCGAAATCGGTGTAAATAGAATTTTCTTTCCATCTCTCATCTCTACTGCCATCGTTGCTTACTCCCTTCCTTATTCGTTCTCTGCCTTGTACTCATAGCCTGTATGTGTGTCTACGGTAAAATTAAGGTCTTTATCAAATACGATATGTCCTCTGCGGTGACTCCAGCAGCCGACATTTACAGCAACACCGATCGCAGACGGATGACGGGCGGTATTCTCGATATTGACACCCATCACAGAGTAGTTTCCACCCATACCCTGCGGTCCGAGTCCGATCGCATTGATACCGTTCTCCAATAATTCTTCCATTTTGGCTGCGTTCGCATTATCGTTGTGAGAGCCTACCGGACGCATGAGCGCCTTCTTGGAATTAAGTGCCGCAGTCTCTACCGATGTACCAACACCGACGCCGACTAACAATGGCGGACATGCATTTAATCCATAGGTAGTCATGCGGTCTAAGACAAATTTGGTCACTCCTTCATAGCCTTCACCCGGCATGAGCACAGTCGCATTGCCGGGCAATGTACAGCCGCCGCCTGCCATATAAGTATAGATCTCACATTGATCGGAATTCGGTACGATGTCCCACCATACAGTAGGGGTTCCCTTTCCGACATTTTTTCCGGTATTGTACTCATCAAAAGTCTCTACGGAGTTGTGGCGCAGCGGTGTCGCAAACGTTGCTTTCACGACTGCTTCCTTCAGCAGCACCTCCAGATCATCAATCAATGGAAATTTTGTTCCGCATTTTACCCAGAACTGTAAAACGCCGGTATCCTGGCACGATGGGCGATCCAGCTTGATTGCCAGCTCCTGATTGCGGAACATCGTATCGTAAATGACTGTTGCCATCGGACTGTCCTCTTGAGCACGCAGCTCCTCTAACTTTGCAATCACATCATCCGGCAGCTTTTTTGCCGTAAATCCTACAAACTGAGCCATGATATCGGTCAGCTTCTGTACCTGTACTTCATGAGACATATCTTTTTCCTCCTAAATTATATATATCTTCTGTACTGCCCAGCGCCGGTCAATGATGCCCATAGGCGCTAAGCAGCGAATGATCCATGCATTTTGGTTACATTTTTATGATAGCTGTATCTCTTGTTACGCATTACGGATAGAACGGAAATGCAATCGGCAGAATAATCATACTGATCACCGTCGCTATCACAATCAGCGGTAATCCCGACTTTGCATAATCGATAAACTTATAGTTTCCTGCTCCGACAACCATCGTGTTTGCAGGCATACCGATCGGCGTTACATATGCGCAGGAGCCGCCAATCACACATGCCATCAGCACAGCTCTCGGATCTGCGCCCATTCCCTGTGCGATGGATAGACAAATCGGTGCCATCAGTGCAGTCGTTGCTGTGTTGGACATGAAATTCGTCATCACACAGCACAACAGGAATACAACCAGAGTGAAAAATACCGGCGACGGATGATCTCCAAGCGCTCCGATTACCTTGTCTGCGATCAATTCTCCCGCTCCTGTCACCTCAAGTGCCTTTGCGAGTGAAAGCGTGCCGCCAAACAGGAAGATCGTTTTCAGATCAATCGATTTCAATGCGTCTTTTTCGGAAATCACACCGGTAAGAATGAGCAGCAGTGCACCCACACAGCCTGTGATACACAGCTTCACACCGATCTGTTCCTCAAAAATCATCCCCATCAGTGTCGCGATGAGAATCACGAGTGATAATACTTTTTTCCATTTCGGCACACTGCCAAAATCCTGTGTTTCATCAAAAATGGAATCGTCCTCTTCGGTATCGTGATTCGGCAGTATCCGAAAACCAATCGTCGCATAAAACAGGATACCGGCAATCAGAATCGGCAATCCCACAACTGCATATTCAAAAAAGCCAAAGGACAAACCGAGCGGCTCTAAAGCTGACTGTGCGATCATATTCCCCGGAGCCCCGATCAGTGACAGATTTCCACCCATCGCTGCGGCAAAGACGAGCGGCATCAGCAGACGTGATCTCTTGTAGCCGGACTTTGCGGCGATACCGATCACAACCGGAATCAGTACAGCTGCCGTTCCTGTATTTGACAAAAATCCACTCATGACTCCAACGATCACCATGATTGCTACGATCAATCCTCGCTCACTCTTGGCAAATTTTGTCACCAAGCTTCCGATTTCATTGGCCATCCCGGTTTCGAACAGCGCTCCTCCGACGATGAACATCGCAACAAACAGTATTACATTACTATTGATAAATCCGCTGAAAGCATCATTTACATTCAGCACGCCGGTGATGACTAATCCGATACACACAATCATCGATGTCACCGCCAACGGTATTTTTTCTGTGACAAACATCACAACGGCAAATGCCAGAAAAATTAATGTTATAGTTGTTGGACTCATAGAACCTCCTCATAGGTAACTTCTTTGATAACTGCGCAGTTCTCTTTGTTGATACTATATTACCTTAATTTTAGCATAATGTACATTTCATATAATTGACATCAGCATAGTTTTTCCCTATACTAAAAATATCAAAAATCCAACGAAACGGAGAAGCAGTATGACGCTCACACAACTTGAATATTTCTGCGCTGTCTGCAGATATCACAGCATCACTCGCGCCGCCGAAGCTCTTTTTGTCTCACAGCCGACGATCTCCACATCGATCCGGGATCTGGAAAAAGAATTCAATCTTCGACTTTTTACACATGGAAGAAACCGGATCACGCTCACAAATGACAGCGAGGCGTTTTATCAGAAAGCCGAACATATTTTGAAACAAACGCATGAACTATATGCGGATTTCGCAGGCATGCAGGAAAGCAGACATCCACTGCGCATCGGTATCCCACCGATGATCAGTACCGTATTTTTCCCACGGATTACCGATCTGTTTGAACAGCAGTACAATATTCCGATCCAATTGTTTGAATACGGTTCAATTCGAGCCCGTACTCTACTCGACGCGGAGCAGATCGACGTTGCAGTTGTCAACATGGATTTTTATAATCTGGATAAATATAACAACTATGTGATGATGGAGGACCGCTATGTCTACTGCGTTTCCAAAACGCATCGCTATGCAGATAAACATGAGATTACTACAGATATGCTCAAGGATGAATCCATCATCCTGTTTAATACAGATTCGGTACAGACGCAGACCGTAACTACCCGCCTGCGTTCCGCCGGCATCACACCGAGAGTCCGTATGTATTGCAGCCAATTGCTACCGTACTGAATTATGCCCGCGGTGGTAATTGCGGTGCATTCCTCTACTCGTCAATCGCCGTCAACCCGCGGGACTTCGTGGAGATTCCGGTTACCCCGGAGATTACGAGCAAATTTGGCATTATCTGGAAAAAGGGCGTCTTTGTGCCCGACCAGCTCTCCAAATTTGTGACATTTGTCAAGAGCTATGACATGTCACCATATCTGCCGCAGTTTTAGCGGCAGATAACGGCATCCCTGTCATACAGATCCACTTTCCCCGCACCTCTTTCATGCAAAAATAATTGTGGAATCCTCCTATAAACTTGACTTTTCTTATTTCACCAGCATCTCATAAGTAACCTCGTACTTTTTGGCAATCTCGCTTGCATAGGATTTTCCCTCCGGAGGCGCCACTTCAATCTGATAGGAGCGCTCTGTCCCCTTCATGTGCACGATCATGGAAAACGCTTTCCCCTCTGTGTGCTCTGCCTTCTGCTGCTCTTCATTCATTTCCTCCACATCAAATGCCGGCACTCTCATCATATTCCCGATTAAAGCTACCGTAATCTTTCAAAAAGCTGATACGCCCAAGTATTTCCATAAGGTCATCACGCATTTTTTTCTGTCGAAGGACATCCTCGAAAATATCACAACGGTACTGTGTCACCGCCGGATCTGCATACATACGCGCCATCACGTTTTGGATGTAGTTCTGCTCCCGCTCCTTTGCTGACAGCTTTTTGCAGAGCTGATCCATTCCCAGATCATGCATAGTCACATCACTTAAGGTCCGGTATCGTGCATTGATATCCGGGTATAATAAACTGTATTTTTTCTGGTTCATAAGCTTGTCCCCTCTTTCTGATCTAATATGCAATTTTAAATTCTCTGCAGCCCCTTGAATACACCATTACTGTCTTTGCGACCATTTGAACCCCTGAACGGACTAAGGTGCTTCGCACCTTTTTCATGCAAAAAATAATCATTGAATCATCCCTATAGTCGAGTAGACTAAGACCTCTCAATCTTAGCCCCTCACAGATCCGTACGTGCGGCTTTCCCGCATACGGCTCCTCATAG
>ENA-OQAY01000123-OQAY01000123.1-human-gut-metagenome-genome-assembly--contig:-NODE-123-length-20708-cov-1.310675_pt1 | contig 20708 bp, 23 predicted proteins | sample MGYA00242740_ERZ504537 | MGnify/ENA primary metagenome ERZ504537 (study PRJEB26092, sample SAMD00036272) | human gut metagenome | host: Homo sapiens | study: EMG produced TPA metagenomics assembly of... | reverse complement strand
AGAAAGTTTAAATCGTAAAGAAGCTGAGATTGATAAATCTCAAGCAAAAATAGAAGCACTTCATGCAAAACAGTTAGAAGAATTAGAACGTATTTCTGGACTTACTACAGAAGATGCACGCAGTATGTTACTTGCAGATGCTGAAATCGAAATCAAACACGATAAAGCTGTAATGATTAAAGAATATGAACAGCAAGCAAAAGAAGAAGCAGAAAAACGTGCTAGAAATATCATTTCTTTGGCTATTCAAAGATGTGCTGCTGACCATGTAGCAGAAACTACTGTTTCTGTAGTAGCATTGCCAAATGATGAGATGAAAGGTCGCATCATTGGTCGTGAAGGTAGAAATATTCGTGCTTTAGAAACAATGACAGGCATTGATTTAATTATTGATGATACACCAGAAGCTGTAATTTTATCTGGTTTTGATCCTGTTCGTCGTGAAATAGCACGTATTGCTTTGGAAAAACTCATTACAGATGGGCGTATTCACCCAGCTCGCATTGAAGAGATGGTAGAAAAAGCTCGTAAAGAAGTAGACCAACGCATTAAAGAAGCAGGAGAACAAGCTTGCTTTGAAACTGGTGTACATGGATTACATCCAGAAATTGTAAAATTATTAGGTAGATTAAAATATCGTACAAGTTATGGTCAAAATGTATTAAATCACTCTGTAGAAGTATCTCATTTAGCAGGTGTAATGGCTGCTGAATTAGGTGTTGATGTAAATCTTGCTAAACGTGGTGGTTTATTACATGATATAGGTAAAGCTATTGACCATGAAGTTGAAGGTCCACATGTTACTATCGGTGCAGATTTAGCGAAAAAATATCGTGAATCTGCTGATGTTGTAAATGCTATAGCTGCTCATCATGGTGATGAAGAAGCAAAAACTGTGGAAGCTGTACTCGTTGCAGCAGCTGATGCTGTATCAGCCGCACGTCCAGGTGCTAGACGTGAAAGTTTAGAATCTTATTTGAAACGTTTAAAACGTCTTGAAGAAATAGCAGAATCCTTTGAAGGTGTTGACCGTTCATTTGCTATTCAAGCAGGTCGAGAAATTCGCATTATGGTTAAACCAGAAAAAATGGATGATATCTCAACTGTTGCTTTGGCTCATGATATCACTAAGAAAATTGAAGCTGAACTTGAATATCCAGGACAGATAAAAGTAACTGTAATTAGAGAAACTCGTGTAGTTGATTATGCAAAATAAAGATAATAATTTCTTTTGACATAAAGTAAAAGCAAGAAAGTAGTTATTAATATTGATAACTACTTTTTTTGCATTAAATCTCTTTTTGGATAAATTGAATAAATAGATATAAAATGAGTTTGTGATTAATATTATTTGATTTTGCAGTGAGGTTACAATAATGCAAATTACTAAAACTAAAGATGAGAAAAAACCTAATATGGATTGTGTTAATTTATTGACATCAGTATTAATTTATTATCCAGAGATTAGCAAGATATCTATAGAACCAGATGAAAAAATATATATAAATTATATTATCCAAAAGATATTGACTGATGAAGAAATAGAAAAAACACGAACTTTATTAGAAGAATGTTTAAAGTCCTATCATTATTTAGAAAAAACGCAAGTGGAATGTGATGAAGTAAAAATAAATATAGAAGAAAAAGCTACTTTTATAACGATAAAAAGAGATATGAAAACTTTTTCTCATGGAGAACTTCGTTTAATAAATACGTTAATTAATGAAGAATTTGGCGAATTACTCATCATGGATACTGATAAAATTCCTATGATAGATAGTACAATGTTAGCGCAAATGGATTTAATAGATACGATGTTTGCAAGTTTGAAAATTAATCCAGTAGTAGAAAAAATGATAGGTATTCGCGAAGCTGGTAGAGTCATTGTATTTAATAAATAATTATAGATTTTGTGAAGAATAAAATAAGAGGAGAATTTATTTTGAAATTTTTAATTGTTGGTGATGTATGTGGTAGACCAGGTAGAGAAGCATTTAGAAAATATGTTCCAGAATTGAAAAAAGAACATAATATAGATGTAGTTGTAGTTAACGGCGAAAATATTGCAGGTGGTAGAGGTATCAGTCGCAAAACTTTAGATGAAATTTATCGAGCTGGAGCAGATATAGTAACTTCTGGTAATCATATTTGGGATCAAAAAGAAATTGTATCTTTTATAGATGATGAACCATTTTTGATAAGACCTGCCAATTATCCAGAAGGCGCACCAGGCAAAGGTTATTGTATCTATCCATTTAAAGCTAAAAATATCGGTGTAATCAATGTATCTGGTAGAACATTTATGCCACCAATGGACTGTCCATTCCAAAAGGTCGACGAAATTTTAAAAGAAATTAAAAATCAGTGCGATATTATATTAGTAGATATACATGCAGAAGCTACATCAGAAAAAATAGCTATGGGATTTTATCTTGATGGTAAAGTAACTTGTGTTGTTGGAACTCATACTCATGTGCAGACAGCTGATAATAGAATTTTACCTAAAGGAACAGCTTATATCAGTGATTTAGGTATGGTAGGGCCTTATAATTCAAGCTTGGTATAAATGTAAATAATGCAATAGATAAATTCATCACATGTAGACCAGTGCGTTTTGAAATGGCAGAAGGTCCAAATATTTTTTCTGCTGTTGTTTTAGAATTAGCAGAAGATAATAGCGTAAAATCCTTTGAAAGAATACTATTTAACGAAGAATAAAGAATATACAAGTATACAGTTATAAAAAAAGGATTTTGGAACTTGTTTGGCGAACTTATATAATAATTCCTAATCGTTAAGGGGTGTACATTATGGAAGTATTAAGAGTATCAACAAAATCCAATCCAAATTCTGTAGCAGGAGCTTTAGCAGGAGTATTAAGAGAAAAAGGAACAGCAGAATTACAAGCAGTAGGTGCAGGAGCATTAAATCAGGCAGTAAAAGCAGTAGCTATAGCACGTGGCTTTGTGGCACCTAGTGGCATTGATTTAGTTTGTGTACCAGCTTTTGCTGATATAGAAATCGATGGCGAAGAAAGAACTGCAATAAAATTGATCATTGAATCAAGATAAGGTCGTATGAGTACATAGACTAAATTATTCATATTTGCTAATTACTTTTTAGGTTAAGTTGAATTTTAAGACAGGGTATGTCTAAGGTTTAGTAATTTATTTATTGAGCTTTAGACATACTTTGCGTTTAAGGATAATAACCATTATAATTATATATAATATGAAATAATAACTGTATTTTTAAAATATATTGTTGATAAAAAACGAAAAATTCTAAAAATATGTTAATTAAGTAGCTTAATATTGATAAAAAGGAGCATAAGATATGGATGTTATTGCGTTAGTAGGACCAAGTGGAACAGGAAAATCCCATAGAGCATTAATGGTAGCAAGACAAAATAAAGCTGATGCCATTATAGATGATGGGATTTTGATAAAAGACAATAAAATCATAGCAGGTCATTCTGCTAAAAGAGAAGCAAGTAAAATCATGGCGATAAGACGAGCTGTTTTTGTAGTGCCTGGACATGCCGAAGAAGTAAGAAATGCTATAGAAAAAGAACAGCCAAATAGAATTTTAATTTTAGGCACTTCTGAAAATATGGTGCATCGCATTGACAAAGCTTTGAATTTGCCACCAATTAGCAAAATTATCAATATAGCAGATATTGCTACAAAAGCGGAAATGGCAAAAGCTCAATTTTATCGCAATCGTGAAGGTAAACATATCATTCCTGTACCAACTATTGAGTTAAAACCACATTTTTCAGGTTATTTGATAGACCCAATACAATCATTTTTAAAAATCAAGTACAAAACGCCGTCGTTTAGGTGAAAAATCCATAGTACGACCAATTTTTAGTTATTATGGAAGACTTATCATAGATGATGCTGCAATTTTATCCATTATTAAGCATATTGCTAAGGATAAAGATTATGATTTTAAAGCTTCACATATACATGTTGACCATGTTTGGGAAAAAGGTGAAGATAAAGGTATAAAAGTTTCTTTTGAAGTAGTTTTGAACTATGGAAGTCATATTCCAACAATGATACAAGGCATACAAAAGAAGATAAAAGAAGTCGTAGAATATATGACAGGTATGTTTGTGCATGATGTGGATATTGTAGTCAAAGGATTGAAATTCAAATAAAATATTGTATCGATACAATATTGACTTTTTTCGTATTTTAATTGACTTTTAACTAATAGATATCTATAATTTTAAATAAATTTTTTATTCTATTAGATAAAGGTGATAAATTATGGCATTAGAAAATTATAAAGCATTGACTATAGCAGGTTCTGATACTTCTGGTGGAGCTGGCATGGAAGCCGATTTAAAGACTTTTGAAGAGATGGGCGTTTATGGAATGGTGGCACTAACTGTAATTGTGGCACAAAATCCAAAAGATTGGGCTCATGATATCTTTCCTATAGATTTGCCTACTATTGAACGTCAGATTGCAACTGTTGGTGAAGGTATTGGCATTAATGCCATGAAAACAGGTATGTTAGGTTCAGCTGCTCTTGTAGAATTAGTAGCAAAATCCATAGATAAATATAATTTTAAAAATGTAGTAATCGACCCTGTAATGGTTTGTAAAGGTATCGACGCTATCATGGTACCAGAAGCAGCCGAAGCAATAAAATCTTTATTGGTAAAAAAAGCTGATGTAATAACACCAAATACAGTAGAATCTGCTTATCTTGCAGGTATGGAAAAAGTGGAAACTGTAGAAGACATTAAAGAAGCTTGTGTAAAAATCAATAAACTCGGTGCGAAAAATGTCATTATAAAATCTGGTAGTCGTGTAGATGGCGATTATATGGTAGATGTTTTATTTGATGGTAAAGAATTTACTATCCAGAAAAAAGCTAAGATGAAAAATATCTATAATAGTGGTGCTGGTTGCACTTTCTCCGCAGCAATAACAGCAGGACTTGCTAAAGGTTTAGATATCCATCAAGCTTTTGAAAATGCTCAAAATTTCATTGATAAAGCTGTAGCAAACTCATTTAAATTGAATGAATTTACAGGAGCATTAGCTCATTGGCAAACAAGATAAATAAGTAAAATAAAAAGTATCTTTTTCTGACTTATATTTCAGCTAGAAAAAGATACTTTTTTTATTTATATTTAATTGAAATTAGCGCGCAATAAAGCTATTTCTTGAGCATATCCATCATGGTCATTTGGTGTTTCTAAAATAAATGGCAAATGTTTCAATTGTGGGTGGTTTATAATTTTTATGATAGCATCAAGACCTATTTTACCTTGACCAATTTTTTCATGGCGGTCTTTATGAGTGTTTAAGTCATTTTTACTGTCATTTAAATGTATAGCTTTTAATTTATCAAGACCGATTATTTTATCAAAATCGGCTAGGACATCATCTAAATTATTTACAATATCATAACCGCCGTCCCAAATATGACAAGTATCAAGGCATACACCTATTTTATCTTGTAAATTAATACGCTCGATAATTGCTTGGAGTTCAGCAAAAGTTTTGCCAACTTCAGTGCCCTTTCCTGCCATAGTTTCTAATAAAACAGTAGTCTGTTGCTCAGGCCACATCACTTCATTTAAGCAATCACTGATAGCTTTGGTGGCAAAATCTATGCCTTGCCCTAAATGATTTCCTGGGTGGAAATTATAATAATTATGAGGCAACTTTTCCATGCGAAGTAAATCATCAGCAATTGTTTGGTGAGCAAATTCGCGTACTTCTTCGCGATTGGAACATGGATTTAATGTATAAGGTGCATGAGCTACTAATTTATGGAATTTATATTGTTTGGCTAGTGCTAAAAATTGTTGAACATCATTATCGTCTATATCTTTGGCTTTGCTACCACGAGGATTTCTAGTAAAAAAAGAAAATGTATTAGCATTTAAACTTAAAGCTTCTTTACCCATTTGTAAAAAACCTTTTGAAGAAGATAAATGGTTACCTATATATAAAATAAAAATCACTCCTATAATTTAAATTAATTAAAAATAAATATTAGTTAATATATATTATATCATAGCTAAAATGTTTTTTAAATTAACAGGATTTTTTTATTTATATAGTGAATTAATAAATTAGTAATTAAATAAAAAAAGAGGGATACAAATGGAAAAGGCAAAAACTTTATTAGAGATAGCGCGAATTATAAGCGGTAATGACGATGATGTATTAGCGGAAATAGAAGAGAGTATCGATAATATAGAAGCATATGCACAAGAGCATTTAGAAGAGTTTGAAGAGCGTAATATCAGTATAAAATATGATTCTGTAGAAGATTTGCAATGGCTAGTTACAGTGAATATTTTAGTCAGAAATAATTATGTAATGCAAATACAAGAAGATTGTAGTATTACTGATTTTGGTTGGAGCCTGAAGAGTTTGCGAACTTTTAAAGAATATAATCTAGCTTTGGATAGTAAGTTTGAAGAAGAAGATTATGAAATAGATAAATATGACTATAATGAAGATGATGAGTACGATTATTACAATGAAGAAATGGACTTTATTGATGATGAAAATATCATAAATTGGTGTAAATATCTTGATAGTAAATGGTTTGATGAAGATATTTGCATTGGTATGATAGATTTAAGTCTAGATATTTTCACTTTATTTTTAGCATCAGAAGAAAATCTTGAAGACTTAGAAGATTTGGCTGATAGTCTAGGAAAAGTAATATCTACAGTATATTAAAATGAATTTTAGGGCATAATAAAAGACACTAGATTATTTCTAGTGTCTTTGTTTTTTAGTAGATTTAATTATTACTTCGTTCTGTTTGGCTTACTGCGATAGTTACAGCAGCATCACCTGTAATATTAAGACAAGTACGGATCATATCTAATACACGGTCAATACCAGCAACGAGTGCAAGACCTTCCATAGGAAGACCTACAGTCTGTAATACGAGTGCAAGCATGATAACACCAGCACCAGGAACACCAGCAGTACCTACAGAAGCAAGTGTACCAGTTAAGACGATCATAAGCATTTGACCTGCTGTTAAATCGATACCGTAAACATTAGCGATAAAGATAGCACAAACACCTTGATAAATAGCTGTTCCGTCCATATTGATAGTTGCACCTAAAGGAAGTACGAAGCTAGCAATGGATTTATTAGCACCAAGATTTTCTGTACAGTTTTTCATATTTACAGGAAGTGCAGCAGCGGAGCTACAAGTTGTGAAACCTAAGAGCATTGTTTCTGTCATGCCTTTAAAGAATTTCAAAGGACTCATTTTGCCAAGTGTAGAAACGATGGAAGAGTATACAACAAGTGCATGAATGATACAACCGATATAAACAGTAACGATAACGGATAAAAGTGGTAATAAAACTTTTGGACCATTAGCTTTGGACCATTAGCAGCAACTACTGGTACTAAAAGAGCAAATACACCATAAGGTGCAAGGTTCATAATCATGGAGATTAATTTATAACTTACTTCTGCTAAAGAATCAAAGAATGTGAGAAGTGGCTGACCTTTTTTGCCTACAGCAGTGATACCAATACCAATAGCTAATGCAAACACAATGAGAGGAAGCATATCAGCTTTTGCCATAGTCATGATAGGATTAGATGGTATCATACCAACTAAAACGTCTATAAAACCGGGAGCTTCTTTAATATCAGGAGCTTTTTCAGCTACTAAATCCATACCTAAACCAGGTTGTAAAACAGAAGCTAAACCAAGAGCAATGATAAGAGCAACAGCAGTTGTTACTAAATATAACAAAATAACTTTGATACCAATGCGACCAAGTTTTTTTGTATCACCCAGACTAGCAACACCACAAACTAAAGATGCTAATACTACAGGTACAATAATCATTTTGATTAGATTGATGAACATTGTACCAAATGGCGCAAGATAAGCTTTGAGCCATGGTAAATTTTCTTCGCCAAGGATAAGACCAACAATTACGGATAAGATTAAAGAGATGAAAATTTTTACAGATAAGTTCATATCCAAAACTCCTTTATGTAAAATTTATTTTCTAAGAAATATGAATGATAAATAAAAAAGGCTCTTAGAAAAAATACTTGTATATTATATAAAATATTTTTGGGTTTACAATATTTTTAGCTAATGAATAAAAAATACATTAAAGTACAAAATAAAAAGACAAGCCAAATGACTTGTCTTTTTAGAAGAGATTTTTTATTTTAAATTATCAATAGCAGATTGTTCAATAGCAAGACCGTTGCGATATCTAGTCATGAATGTTTCAAAACCTTCGATACCTTCTTTTGTTGGAGCAATAGTTTCGGCAACGCTATTTTTGAATACTTTAGTGCTTAAATATTCATCAAGAGATAAGTTTCCTTTATTATTCATATAATCAGCTAAGAGTGCAATACCCCATGCACCGCCTTCGCCTGCTGTTTCCATAACTGTTACAGGAGCGCCGATAGCATTAGCCATGATTGTTTGACCTACGCCTTTAGTTTTAAATAAGCCACCATGACCTAAAATTTGTTCGATAGTAACATTTTCTTCTTTTGTTAAAATATCTAAACCAGTTTTCATAGCGCCAAGAGCTGTAGAAAGATGTACGCGAATGAAGTTTGCTAAATTGAATTTGCTGTCGGATTTACGAACAAATAATGGACGACCTTCAGTAAAGCCTGTGATATGTTCACCAGAATGATAGCAATAAGCAAGTAAGCCACCGCAGTCAGCATCGCCTTCTAAAGCTTTATTATATAATGTGGAGAATAATTCGTTAGCATCTACTTTTACACCAAAGCTAGTGAGGCATTCATGGAAGAGGCTAATCCAGCTATTTAAATCTGTTGTGCAGTTATTGGAATGAGCCATAGCTACTAAATCACCAGCAGGAGTAGTAACCATATCAAGTTCTTCATAAACTTTGGATAAATCACGTTCAAGAACAATCATAGCGAATACAGAAGTACCAGCAGATACATTACCTGTACGTTTTGTAACTGTATTTGTAGCTACCATACCAGTACCAGCATCACCTTCTGGTGGGCACATAGGAGTACCAGCTTGGAGTGTTCCTGTTGGGTCGAGAAGTTTTGCACCTTCAGCAGTTAAATAACCTGCATTTTCACCAGCGACTAAAACTTTTGGTAGAATTTCACGGATAGACCATGGATAATTTTTATCAGCGATATGTGCATCGAAATCAGCAAGCATTTTTTCATTGTAATCTTTAGTGTTGATATCAATTGGGAACATACCAGAAGCATCACCGATACCGAGTACTTTTTCACCAGATAATTTCCAATGAACAAAACCAGCCAATGTAGTGAAGAATTTAATTTTATCTACATGTTCTTCATTGTTTAAAATTGCTTGATAAAGATGAGCAATGCTAAATCTTTGAGGAACATTGTAATTGAATAATTTAATTAATTCATGAGAAGCTTGACCTGTGATATTGTTTCTCCAAGTGCGGAATGGTACAAGTAAAGTATCTTTTTCGTCAAAAGCAAGATAGCCATGCATCATTGCACTGAAACCAAGAGCAGCTAATTTAGTGATAGTAACGCCGTATTTTGCTTTTACTTCTTCAACTAAATTTTTGTAGCAACCTTGAAGACCAGCCCAGATTTCTTCTTCGCTATAAGTCCAAATGCCATCAATAAGGCTATTTTCCCAGTCATAAGCACCAACAGCAATTGGTTCATGGTCAGTATTAATTAATACTGCTTTAATACGAGTGGAACCGAATTCAATACCAAGAGTAGTTAAACCCTGTTCAATATTAGATTTAATCATTTCATTTGTTTGCATATTATAGAACCTCCGCACATATATTAATATTTATTAAGATTTTTGTAAAGTTGTATGATAAATATTTGATTTATCTATATTATATAGTATATTATAAATTATTTCAATTTTTTTAATAATTTATAACGACTTTCATAACAAAATCTATTATATATCAATATTCTAAGAAATAAAAGGGATTTTGTTGAATTTTAATAAATAATTTTTTTACTCAAAGAAGATTTTCACTATATGTACATGTTTATTTTATCTTATAAGTTGTATGATAATATATTATTTTGATAGTTTTAGAAGAAAATTAGTATTATAAATTATTATGATAAAATATTTGTAAAAAAATAATAATTATTTGTTAGTTTTTGTGATGAAGTCACTGAACTATGATTGAAAATCATTTATAATAAAACTATCAAGTGAGATAACTTATAAAATTATTCAGTTTGGAGGCAAAAATAATGTTAGTACATGCAGATGCAAATGCTTTTAATAAATTATTAGAAAATAAAGGGACTTTTGTAGTAGATTTCTTCGCTACATGGTGTGGCCCTTGTAAAATGTTGGGTGCTGTACTTGAAAAAGTAGCTCCAGAATATGATTTTGATATTTTAAAAATAGATATTGATGAAAATGTAAAACTTGCTGAAGAATATGAAGTAATGGTAGTACCTACTTTATTATTCATAAAAGATGGCAAAATTATTCATCGTGAATCTGGCTTCTTCTCTAAAGATAAATTTAAATCTTTAATAGATGCTTATTTAAAATAAAAACCTCAAAATACCAAAACCCCTTTTTATAATCCTGTACAAGATAAAAGCTGTAGTTTTTAAACTACAGCTTTTGTTTTTTATTTATGTCTTAGTTTTTGTAATTCAAGTCCTTCTTTTCCTGTTATTTCTTCAATGCTTAATTCTAAAATGCAAGTGCGTTTGATGTAGGTTTTTATTTCTTCTAGTCCTTCTGTAAAATAATCAGCAGAAAATTTACGGATAAATTCTTCTAGGATTATTTGTTTATCATTTTCAGATGTGATTTCTTTAATAGTGCCAAAAACTATGACACTAGAATAAGCGGTAGTGAATTTTTCCGGAATGACAGTATCTTGATTTATAACACAAAAAGAAGCTTTATTATTTTGATGGATAATATCTAATTTGCGACCTACATTGGCACAGTGAAAATAGATTTTGTCATTGAGATATACATAGTTTAAAGGAACGGTATAAGGAAAAGATTTTTCATCGCAAAGTGCTAAAATACCATGAGTTTTTTGTTTTAGAATAGCTATATTTTCTGATGAAGGTAAAGCTTGTTTAAATCTACGCATAACAAATCTCCTTTAAGATAATAAATTAATATACATTAGTGCCATCAAAATGAGGTACAAATTTAGTCGTAGCTGTTTTGCCTTGTTGGATATAGCAATTTTTAAAGCCTAAATCAAGTGCATAATCTACAACTTTATCATATTCAAAAGTCGTCAATTTACGTTTTAGTTTAGGGTGTGTAAGTGCTTTATACATAGGCGTATATTGGTTCATAAGACTAAGATAAACATCATCATGATATTTTTCCCAGATATATTTTACAATTTCCATACTTTCTTTATAATACCATGGCAAGATTAAATGGCGAATGATAACTCCTTTTTGCATGATATTATCTTTAAATTGTGGTTTACCTACAAGTGCAAACATTTTATCAATGGCTTCTTTGACTACTTGAGGATAATCAGGAGCATGGGAAAATTCTTTGGCTGTATCAGGTGAGTAGTATTTAAAATCAGGTAAGAATACATCAATATAGTCTTTGAGCATTTCTAAGACTTCAACTCGTTCATAGCCACTTGTATTATAGACTACAGGAATAGATAGACCTTGTTTTTTGGCTAATTTTAGAGCTTTAATTATTTGTAAAACGTAATGAGTTGGTGTTACTAATTCTAAACAGTGGGCATTACGAGCTTGTTGTTCTAAAAAAATTTGAGCTAAACGTTCAATAGTTACAGGAAATCCTTTACCTTCGGTGCTGATTTCGTGATTTTGGCAGAAGATACATCTCATATTACAATGAGAGAAAAAAACCGTGCCTGCTCCATTGGTTCCGGATAGGCACGGTTCTTCCCATTGATGTAAGGATACGAGAGCAATTTCCACTTTATCACTAGCATGACAGACACCATAATTTTTAGTGCGGTCAACATGGCATAAACGAGGGCAAAGTGTACAATTTTGCATATCCATAAAAAACACCTTTTACTTAATGATTTGCTAATTTAAAAATAGCATAGACGTCTTGATAATTTAATGGTGAAAAATTACCGATGGTTTTTGTATTATTATCTGTACACATTGAAGTGAGATAAGTCAATTCTTCATTAGTTAATGTTTTTCCTACTAATTGGCTGATATTTATAGGTAAGTTTAGACTAGTGAAGAAGTCTTCAAAATGTTTGATAGTTTCAAGGGCAATAGTTTCATCAGTTTTATTTAATGTATCAATATTAAATAAGATTTTCCTAGATGACAAAAAACGCTGAACATCTTTTTGATAGATATATCTAGCCCATGATGACCAGATAGCAGTCAATGAGGCTCCATGAGTAGCGTTATATTTAGTACTTAATTCATGACCAAATTTATGTACACTAAAATCTTTAGTGCGACCAAGACCTGTTATATCATTGTGGGACAAAGAACCAGCATACATAATTTCACTATGAGCAATATAATTTGTAGGCTCATTTATCATGATTGGAGCTTGTGTGATGACATCTTTTAATAGACCTTCAGCTATATAATCTGTGAGATAATTATTTTGTTCTTTGGCAAAATAACGTTCTAATGTATGCATTAAAATATCGGCAATACCACAGGCTTTTTGATAATTTGGGGCACTGTAAGTTAATTGAGGGTTCATAATAGCAAAACATGGACGATTAAATGGCGTACTAAGACCACGTTTTTGACCTGTTTGTTCGTTAGTTAAAACAGCAGAATCACTTGTTTCACTACCGGCAGCAGCTAAAGTAACAATGCTACCCATAGGAGTAGTATTAGTCAAGGTTATTTTTTTTGTCCAGATATCCCAAATATCATTTTGTGGATATTTTAATCCATGTGCAATGGCTTTAGCTGTATCGATGACAGAACCGCCACCGATAGCTAAGACAAAATCAATATTGGCTTGATATGCTTTTTTTACAGCATCATTTACAAAGCAAACAACAGGATTTGGTTGAACGCCACCTAAGGTCATATAAGATAAATTATCATTGGATAATTGTTGACAAATTTTATCAAGTAGTCCAGAACGTTTTACTGAGCCACCGCCATATACTATTAATACATTATGACCATTGTATTTTTTGATTAATGAAGCAGTGGATAATTCACTATCTTTGCCAAAAATAATTTCTGTAGGACAGTAAAATTTAAATTTTTCCATAATAAAACCTCAACAAAATTAATTTTGAAGAATATCAGAAACAACTATATCGGATAATGAAGAAACGATTTTATCAGCACGAGATAAATCTTGTGGGCCAGAATTTGGATTATCATATGCGATACAATAAGCTCCAGCATCTTTAGCCGCCATAATACCAGCAGTAGCATCTTCAATTACTACGCAATCAGCTGGCGCAAAGCCTAAAGCTTTAGCTGTTAACTGATAAATTGCAGGGTTTGGCTTGCTAGCAGGAAGTTCTGCACCACTTAAAATATATTCAAAACAATCCATTAAGCCGAATTTTGTTAAAACAGCATTGATAACTTTTCTATCAGCAGAAGAAGCCAAAGCTACAGGAATACCTTCGCTGTGTAATTGATAAAGTAAATCTAAAACGCCATCAATAGGATAGATGGAATTACTTTCTTGAATATATTCTAAATAAATGCGATGTTTATAATCGACCATTTCTTGAATAGAAACAGGAGTTGTAGCAAATTTGGCAAAATCTGTAAAAAATGCTTTGGCAGAACGACCAACATAGGCTACACAATCTTCCATACTACAAGGGATACCAAAATGTGTTAAAGTGCGTATTTTCATATCAGCATGAATAGATTCACTATCGATTATGACTCCGTCCATATCAAAAATAACTGCTTTCAATTAGGTGCTCCTCCATTTTATATATTAATATTGTAAGTAATTTTACACTTACAATAACTTAGCATATCATTCAAAATCTAAAACTGCAAGGATATTTAAGTATATTTATGATTATTCATGGTTAAATTTATCGATTATGAAATTTTGAAAACGATGGGCAGCAAGGGAAAGAGGTTTATTAGCATACCATGCAAGACCGATATCACGAGTGCATTTTGGATTATCTACAGAAATGAATTTTATATCGAGATGTTCCATTCCAGGAATTTTAGGCACGAGTGAAACACCTAAATTAGCTGCTACTAAACTAGCTACAGTAACAATTTCATCACCTTCAAAACGTATTTTAGGGCGAATAGAAGCTACTTCAAAGATATGTTCAGTTTTAGTGCGTAGCCCATACATTGGTTTTAAAGTAATAAATGGTTCACTAGCAACTTCTGTGATATTTATAGAACTGCGATGAGCAAGTGGGTGAGTTGAAGGAACGATGATAAATAATTCTTCTGTCAATAATGGAACCCAAGCGATGCCTTCAGAATTTATCGGAGAACTGCAAAGGCATAAATCAGACTCTCCTTTGAATAATTGTTTTGATAATAAGAAAGAATGATTTTGACTAAGGCGAAATTGTATTTTAGGATAGATTTTACGAAACTCTTTTAATAATTCTGGCACAAGATATACACCTAAAGAGTGCATAAAAGATAAATTTACGACTCCGCTATCTGGTTCAGCCATATTAGTTATATCTTGGCGGGCAGTTTCTAATTCTTGTAAGATACGTTCAGCATAAGTTAAAAATGTTTGACCATATTGAGTTAAATTTACTTTACGGCTATCTCTGATGAAAAGAGGTATATTTAAATCTTTTTTCTAAGCGACTGATTGAACGACTAAGTGCTGGCTGAGACACATTCAGAGATTTTGCTGCTTTAGTAAAGTTTTTTATATGGGCTAGAGCAACAAAATATTCTAGTTGATTTAATTCCATAAAAAAGCCTCCAAATCCAAACTAATGGTAGTATTTCTAATGTGAATACTTTATATTTGATTATATTATAAGCTAGATTTGATATTTTGTATAATTATATGAAGCAAATATTGACAATAAATTTAAAATATTTTATCATAAAAGAAAATTGATGCTGATATAGCTCAGTTGGTAGAGCAATGTATTCGTAATACATGGGTCGCAGGTTCAAATCCTGTTATCAGCTCCATTTTGACAGATAATATAATTAAAACTATAACAAAAAGCTACTTTATAATAATTATTATGATGAGTAGCTTTTTTTATTTAAATACTTGCAGTTGAATTTTTTCTGTGGTATTATGTGGTTCGTAACAAACAATAGTGAACAGTATCAATATATATTAATAATTTGAACTGTATCTTAGTTGTTTAATTTTAAATAAAATAATTTAATAAGGTAAAATTTAAAAAGAAAAAAGACGCTTGGATCACTATGACCGAGACGAACTTGCAGAATTTTAAATACAAAATATAGTTGATGGATTTTTTGCTATGAAATCAAATCAATTATATTTAATCAATAGGGAAAGTGCATTTCGTGTCGAGATGTACTTTTTTTGTGCTTTTATGTAAGTTCATTATAGTCTCTTTTTGTTTGTTATAAGAACATTAAAGGAGAAGAAAAAAATGATTTTATGTCAAGATGTGGCTAAATTACGTGAATTAGTCGCTAATTTTAAGAAGGAAAACAAATCTATTGGTTTGGTACCAACTATGGGAGCATTGCATGAAGGTCATGCTTCACTTATTAATGCTTCAGCAAAAGAAAATGATATTACAATCGTCAGTGTGTTTGTAAATCCTACTCAGTTTGGGCCAAATGAAGATTATGAAGCCTATCCTCGTACTTTGGAAAATGACTGCATAGTGGCACAAAATGCAGGAGCAGATGTAGTATTTGCACCAAAAAATAAAGATTTATATCCTAATGAAGATATGACATGGGTAGAAGTTACAGGTGATATCACAAAAGTTTTATGTGGTAGAACAAGACCTATTCATTTCCGTGGAGTTACTACAGTAGTTAGTAAATTATTCAATTTATCTCGAGCAGATAGAGCATATTTTGGCTTAAAAGATGCTCAGCAAACAGAAGTTTTACGCCGTATGGTTGATGATTTATTTTTCAATGTAAAACTTCGCATCATGCCTATCATTCGTGAAGCTGATGGACTTGCAAAAAGTTCAAGAAATACTTATTTATCTCCAGAAGAAAGAAAATCTGCGTTGATTTTATCTAAGAGTTTAAAATTAGCAAAAGAAGCATTTACTAATGGTCAAAGAGATGTAGAAGCTATATTAAATTTAGTAAAAGATACTATACAGTCTGAAAAAACAAGTCAAATTGATTATGTAGAAATGTATAAATTGCCAGGATTAAAACCAGTAGGAAATAAAATTGAAGGCAGAGTATTATTAGCTTTAGCTGTAAAATTTGGTACAACTCGTTTAATAGATAATGTCATTTTGGAGGATAAATAATAATGTTATATAATATGTTTCATGGAAAAATTCATCGTGCTACAGTAACTCAAGCAAATTTAGAATATATGGGAAGCATTACTATTGATGAGGAATTATTAGAGCTTGCAGGTATTTTACCAGGAGAAAGAGTACAAGTAGTAAATAATAACAATGGTGCTAGATTAGAAACTTATACAATTGCAGGTAAACGTGGTAGCGGTGTAATTTGTTTAAATGGAGCAGCAGCACGTAAAGCACAAGTTGGCGATACAGTTATTATTATTGCTTATGCTATGATGACAAAAGAAGAAGCTCAAAATTTAGTACCAGATGTAGTCATGGTTGATGAACATAATCGACCAGTAAGAGTACGCGGTACAGAGTTTGAAGGCGAAATTGGTTAATATATAATATTATTTTAAATAGAAAATAGAATTTTATAAAATAAGTAAAAATAGGTTGAGCATGGATTTATGAAAATAAAGTCTAAAGTGCTTAACCTATTTTTTTTAGTTTATTGCTATATAATAAAATTTAGCAATTTATGATGGAGATGATTTTGGTGAAATTAATAACTTTAGCAGGGCCACCATCTGTGGGCAAGACTTCTGTAATTTTGCGATTAATAGAAGTATTACATAAAGAAAAGCAAAAAGCAGGCGTTATTAAATTCGATTGCTTGACGACTTTTGATAAAGAACCGTATGAAAAAGCGAATATACCAATACAGATTGGTTTATCAGGAAAATTTTGTCCAGACCATTTTTTTATCAGCAATATTGAAGAAGCTGTAGCTTGGGGAAAAAGTCAAAATTTAGATTACTTGATTACCGAAAGTGCAGGTCTTTGCAATCGCTGTTCACCATATATTCAAGATGTATTGGCTATTGGTGTAATAGATTGCTTATCTGGATTAATACACCGAGAAAAATTGGGCCAATGGTGAAATTTGCAGATGTAATAGTCATCACTAAAGGAGATATTATTTCTCAAGCTGAACGCGAAGTATTTATGTATAATGTCTATCAAGCAAATCCTAAGGCACAAGTTATTTTTATCAATGGCATAACTGGTCAAGGTGCATTTATGTTGAAAAAATATATAAATAAAATTGAAGATATAGATACATTAGAAGGAAAAAAATTGCGTTTTACTTCGCCGGCTGCTGTATGTTCATATTGTACAGATGAAATGCGCATTGGTGAAAAATATCAATTAGGTATGACTAAAAAAATGGAATTTAATTGATTAGGTGGAAATTATGGATTTTAAAGAATTTGTAGAAAATCACACAATTGGAGAAATAAAAAAAACATATCCTCAAATCAAAGATTATTTGGATAATACAGGTCTATGGAATTTGCCAGATAATTTAACTTTTGCTAAGGCTTTTGAAGATATAGATGAGGAAGATTTATGGCAAGTTGGTATTCGTGATGGCAATATTGCTGATGAACTAAAAAAATATCTTTCAGCTATGCAGAATTTAGAAAATAAAGATGAAGTAAAAGTACATAAATTAACCATCAATGGTGGCAAAAATAAATTGGGCGAAGCTGAAAACATCCAAGTAGAGATTTTTTCAGGGCAAGTAATAAGTATTGTAGGGCCAACAGGTTCGGGAAAAAGTAGATTACTTGCAGATATCGAATGTTTAGCACAAGAAGATACACCGACAAAACGACAGATTTTAATTGATGATAGAATTTTAGATGATGAAGCTAGATTTAATTTAGAAGGAAAATTAGTAGCTCAATTATCACAAAATATGAATTTTATCATGGATATTACTGTAGAAGATTTTTTAACTATGCATGCTAAAGTTCGTTTAGGCAAAGAAATCGAAAATGAAAAGGCTATAATTACAAAATGTTTTTCTATGGCAAATGAATTAGCTGGGGAAAAATTTACTTTAGATACAAAAGTAACTCAATTATCAGGTGGTCAATCGAGAGCTTTGATGATAGCAGATGTGGCATGTATAAGTAGTTCACCGATTGTATTGATTGATGAAATTGAGAATGCAGGGATAGATAGACAAAAAGCTATAAAATGCTTAGCAAAAAGTGAAAAAATCGTCATTATGTCTACGCATGATCCATTATTGGCTTTAAATGCTGATAAACGCATTGTGATAAAAAATGGCGGAATTAGTAAAATTATAGAGACAACAGCAAAAGAAAAAGCTTGTATTGAAAAAATTCGCCAATTAGATGAAACTTTATTAAATATTAGAAGCAGATTGCGTTTAGGTGATTTGATAGAAAATATAAATTAATAATTGAAATATATAATAAGTATAATGAAAATAAAAGAGGTTAGTATTTTGAGATTTTTATTGAGTTCTATTGTTATTTGTTTGGGGATTATTTTTAGTAATATATTAAATGTAGAGGCTAGAATACCTTATACATATTTAAATATAGGAGGACTTACTCCTGATCAACAGATAGATTCTTGTTTTTATGTATATGGTAGACCAACAGCAAATTTGGCAGTGCGAAATTGCAATGGTTTTAATATAAATGAAGTAACTTATAATGGTGAATTGATGGTTTATTATATAAATGGCGGATATAATGAAAATGGCAGAATTAGAGCGATAATCTGCAATGAAGATAATATCACTACTAATTTGGGGATAAGAGTGGGCATGAACAAAAATGATGTATTATATGCTTATGGTGATCCTGATAGAAATTATAGAGAAACACAAGGGACTACTTGGTGTTATTTAGCCGACAGTGAAGATCATCCGAATATGCCACTATATTTTTTCTTTGATAATAGAGATGTTATTAAGACTATTGTTGTTGGTGATATAGGATATTATTATTGATAATTTTAGTGAGATTGATTAGTTAATTTAGCTAATCAATCTTATTTTTTGAGGTGAATTTATTGTTTACAAAGGAAAATATTATAATTGCTTTTTGGGAAATATATCGAGAAAAAAGTATTAATAAAATTATAATAAAAGAATTAATGGATAAAGCAGGATATCATAGAAGTGTATTTTATACATATTTTAAAGATATATACGATTTATTAGAGCAAGAACAAGAAGATTTTTTTATACAAAATATATTAAATTGTTTTTTCTTAAATCAAGAAGATAAATATACTTTAAAATATATATAAATTTTTTTCGATTAGATAAAAATGATTTAAAAGCGGAATTGGCTGTCGAGTTTTTTATAAATGGACATCTTAATGCTTTATTATATATGTATAAATATAAAGATAGATTATCTATAGAAGATTATTTGGAGATTGTAAAACCGGTGATAAATAATATATTTGTATTGAAAAATCGACAGTAAAGAAATAATTGTCGATTGAACAGAAAATTTGCCTATGACATAATTAATATAAGGGCGGTGATATAATATGCCAAAGAAGAAAATTGCTTTAGTTGTGATATTGTTAATTATGTTAGTGAGTATAGGATGGTACTATTTTTGTTATGATAAAGTGGATAAATTGACAGCAACAGGTACGATAGAAGTAACAAAATATGATGTTACACCTAGATTAACAGGATATATAAGAAATCTTAAATTAGAAGAAGGAGATAATTTAAATTTAGGAGATTTTGTTTGTGAGATAGAACGAGAAGATTTGCAGGCTCAAAATATTGGTGATTGGCAAGCTGTGAAAGAAGCACAAGCAAAACTGCAAGATTTAAAAGATGGCGCAAGGAAACAAGAAATTGCTATGGCAGAAAATAGTTTGCAAAAGGCACAAGTCATTTTTGATAAAGCTCAAACTGATTTAAAAAGAAATAAAGAATTATATGATGTAGGTGGAATAAGTAAGCAAACTTTAGATGATATGCAAAAAGCTGTCGATGTAGCAGAAAAGGAACTATATATTGCTAAAGAAAATTATGATTTAGTTTTAGCAGGAACAAGACAAAAACAGATAGAAGCACAACAGCAACAGGTTGAAAAATTAATTGCACAAGCTAATGCCAATGAGAGTATTTTAGCAGATACAAAAGTATATAGTCCAATTACAGGAGTCATATTAAATAAAAATCTTGAAAATAATGAATATATTAATCAAGGACAAGCAATTTTGACTATAGCAGATTTAACAGATAGTTGGGTTATTGTATATATAGATATTGCTTTTTATTTGTAAATGATGGATTGTATAATGAAGTGCGACACCTAAAAAAATAAAAAACTCATTATGAATTTTCGTGTAAAATAAAGTTACCACACAAAACCTACACGAAAGGAAAATTCATAATGAGCTATCATCATCTTACCATATCTGAACGTATTCGTATA
>ENA-OQAY01000122-OQAY01000122.1-human-gut-metagenome-genome-assembly--contig:-NODE-122-length-20709-cov-1.019143_pt1 | contig 20709 bp, 16 predicted proteins | sample MGYA00242740_ERZ504537 | MGnify/ENA primary metagenome ERZ504537 (study PRJEB26092, sample SAMD00036272) | human gut metagenome | host: Homo sapiens | study: EMG produced TPA metagenomics assembly of... | reverse complement strand
CCGTATCCTCCGCAGCAGCCGATGTCGCCGCAGCCGCAAAGGCCAGCAAAGAAGGCCGGCGATGAGAATGCCACCGCATCGGCTCTGCAGATTGATGACGAGCCGTGCGCGGTGATGCTGTCCGCCACGGGCCTGATCGCACGCACTTCCGAGGATGCGGTGGAACGTTGGGAGAATCGTTCGGCTTCCGACGGACGCGCCAAGGATGATCAGATCGTTTCGATGTTCCGCACGTCCACACGTTCCTCATACGGCTTGGTTACTTCAGCGGGTCGTCTGGTGCTGGCCCATGTGGTCGAATTGCCGAAGGTTTCCGCGGATGGGCCGCTCAGTGTCACGGGTGGTGTGAAGGCCGAGGAACTGCTGGGCATGACGGAGAACACCGATCCGATCCGCGGCGAACGGGTGATTGCTGCGATTGATATGCCGTCCACGGATGACGACGGTCAGCTTGTTCCTTTGGCGTTGGGCACCCGCAACGGCGTGGTCAAGCGTTGGAACCGTGAATCTCCGACCACAATGGATTCGTGGAGCGTCATCGATTTGAAGGATGATGACGAAGTGCTTGCCGCTGCCGAAGCCCGTGATGAGGATCGTCTGGTGTTTGTGTCCACCGATTCCTCGTTGTTGACGTTCGAAGCGAAGAATGTGCGTCCGCAGGGCCGTACCGCTGGCGGCATGGCGGGCATTCGTCTGGCTGAGGGGTGTTCGGCGGCCGCGTTCGCGGTGGTGCCTGACGGCAAGGTGACATGGAATTACGAAGAAGGCGAGAATGGACTGTTCTCCGCTTCCGGAGCCGTGGTGTTGACGGTTGCCGGCGATTCCGAAGCGTTGCCTGGCACTGAAAACGGTGCCGCGAAGGTCACGCCGTTGGAGATGTATCCGACGAAGGGCCGTGGTACGGGTGGCGTGCGTTCGCAGCGATTCCTCAAGGGGCAGGATACGTTGATTCTCGCGTTCGTGGGCGCGTATCCGTTGCATGCTTCCACGCAAAGTGGCGCTCCTGTGGAATTGCCGAAGCCTGATATGCGACGCGATGGTTCCGGTACGGATCTGTCGGCGCCGATTGTGGTGGTCGGCTGATTCGACGAAATCGATTGGCGGGGCTCTGGACTGGTTCTTCTTCTTCCGGTTCAGGGCCTTCCCGTTTTGCGCACTTGGGCTGCCAGGTTGAATGAGCAGGCTGGGTGAAAGTGCCTCCGGCTTGGTTCAGCCATATAGCTCATGCCTTGTGGGCTGTCCACGAACCCGGCAGCATGCAGCAAACGTCTGTATTCGTTGCGTTCCTTCAATGATTCACCGTTCATTTCGGCGAAGCTGACGCTACCCTTGGACTGATGCTGCAATGCATAGGCAAGTTCCGTACATGCCGGCTGCAATATTCGCTCGTCATCGGTGAAGCTGACGATTCTGTGGCTTTTCGGCACGGCGAACAGCACCGGCATGCCGTGGTCGAGCACGATGACCGATTCCGCTCTGCGCGCCGGTTTCATATGGTGTTGTTCGGGCCATGTGATCGCGGAGCCTGTCAGATTGGCCGGGTCGGTCACGTCGAGCGCCACGCAGGATTGGCTGCGCGCCTCGTCGTCGCCGCGCAAGGCGTCCACTGTGTCACGTCCGGCGAATTGGACCGCTCCGAATCCTTTGACGAACATGCCTCTGACCAGATTGCCGTGTTCCTCCATACGTTTGAGTACTGGGTATAGTCCGGAGAATCCGCCTGCGACCTGCTCCTTGTCGATTAGCGGAGCGGCGATCACGCCATATCGGTCGAGCAGCGATTCGATCAATGCGATGTCGTATTCCTCGATGCCGGCTGTTGGTTTGCCGGCGGTATCGTCCGTTTGATCCGGTATCGCCATTGGACTGGTCCGGGACGAGTCGACCGCGGACCATAATCCACCGAGCGTCGCCGGTGTCGAGGCGTGGATCCGTACGCGTCTGCGTGCGGCAGTGCGTGGCGCGCGCACTGAAACCGTGCCTTGAGCCAAGGCCCGAACGGGAGCGAATGAACTGTTCGTCACTTTGCCTTGCCATACCAAGGACCACAAGGCTTCCTCGAACTGGCTTTCGCCCCATGCGGGAAGGATGATTTCCCCTGTTTCAAGATTCACGTTGACTTCCGCATGTTCCTGCCAGATGGTTTTGGCGGCTGTGGAAAGCTGCCGCGCATGGAAGGCTCCCCCATTCGATAATGCGGCAAGTATCGTCTCCGGCACGGTCATGGTTCCGGCACTATAGGCATTGTTCTGCGATTGTTCGCCGGGTTTCGTCAGCAGCCGTGAATCAGCTGGATGGAATGCGATTCCGCCGGCTTCCTTGGCGTTGGAACCATTGATTTTGGAGCCGACCCATACCACATCTCCGGATGCGAGCAATTCGTCCAACATACTCGGTTGGTAGTCGCGAACGCGTGCGGGGAAGACCGAGGATTCCCAAACGGAGGCGTTGAGGTATATGCCTTCAAGCTGTTCGATCACACGCATCAGCCCGTCGACGCCTTCATATCGGGCGCCACCCACAGGTCCGACACCTTGTCTGTCCAACAGGAACGCCTGATAGACAGCCGGTTCCACCGGCTTGATGGCTTTGCGTGCCTTGGCAAGCGAAAGCGCGCGGATACGCCGAAACACGTCTTTGTGGAGCCATTGCTGGGGCGTTTGCCGAGGTGACCGTTCCGATGCTGAATCATCGGAACCATTGGCGTCCGCTCCGGCCGCATCATCGACGAAATGGCCTTTCAGCAGTTCGCCTTTGGCATGTAATTCATCCAACATGCGTACGCCTTGGACAGCGTCCAATCCCAGTTCGGCGATCATCTGATCCGCGGTGAATGGGCCATGCGTTTTGGCATATCGCGCCACACGGCCGGCAATGTCGGTCTCGTCCAAATCGTTCCAGAACGTCCGTCCGGCAAGCTCCTTCCCAACCTGCGCGATGACGTCGGCATCCAACAGCGAAGCCATGTCCGTGGCTCCCAGAAGACGTTCCAGCACTTCCGGGTCCATGGACAGCAGTTGCGTGCTGCGTTCGGCTTGCGGCACGTCGTATTGGTACATGACCGCGCCCACGTATCCGAACAGCATGTTTTCCGCGAACGGCGACGGCGTTTCCGTGACGGTCTCGCTCAAAGAGATGACGCCGGAGCGTAATCCGGACATCACATGTTTCAGCGCGGGCAGATCGTACACGTCCTGTAGGCATTCGCGTGCGGTTTCCAACAGCAACGGGAAGTTCTTCCGAGTTCGGGCGGCGTTGAGCAGTTGCGCCGCGCGCAGCCGCTGCTGCCATAAGGGGACGCGTCTGCCGGGGTTGGCGCGTGGCAGGAACAGCGATCGCGCCGCGCATTCTCGGAATCGTGCGGCATACAGCACGCTTTCGCCGACTTGTGTTTCGATGATGCGTTGCAGCTCTTCCGTGTCGAACAGCAGCAGCTCGCGGATCGGCAGGTTGCCGTCGCCGTCCGGGAGGCGGATGATGATGCCGTCGTCGGCCGCGTATACCTGCCCATCGAACCCGTATCGTTGTTTGATACGTGTGGTGATGGCCATGGCCCATGGTTCGTGCACGCGTCTGCCGTATGGCGAGTGGACGATCACACGCCAATCGCCTTCTTCATCCTGGCAGCGTTCGACGACCAGCTCACGGTCGTTGGGAATCGTTCCCGTGGCGGCGCGCTGTTCGGCAAGCAGGTCGGCAAGATTGCCGATGGCGTTGTCGTCCAATCCGTCACGACGTAGACGTGCGATTGTTGTCGTGTCGAATCGGCTGGTTTTGTCTCCTGCGATGCCGTCCGAGACTTCCGCGCGTAGTCCTTGCGCCATATCGCGTATGAATCGGCCTTGGGACCGTCCGAATGCCGCGTCCCGCCCGTCGCCTTCGCCATGCCAGAACGGCAGTCGGGCGGTACGCCCTGGAGCAGGAACCACCACCACACGGTCCCGGGTGATTTCCTGGATCTGCCAGGTCGATGTGCCGAGGGTGATGACGTCTCCAACCCGGGATTCGTACACCATTTCCTCATCCAGCTCCCCCACTTTGCGTGGGCCCGGTCCGGAGCCTTCTTCGGGAAGCACCACGGTGTAGGTTCCTCGGTCGGGTATGGTGCCTCCGCTGGTCACGGCCAGTCGTTGAGCGCCAGGGCGCGCGGAGATGAGACCCGCCTCTTCGTTGTATTGCAATGGAGGTCGGAAGGCGGAGAAATCCTCGCCGTTGTAGGCACCGGTCATCATGCCCATCACAGCATCGAACATGGTTCTGTCGAGATCTTCGAATGGCGCGGCCTTGCGCACGGTCACGTACCAGTCGTCTGGTTTCAGATCATCCATCGCCGCGGCGGCGACGGTTTGCTGGGCAAGCACGTCCAAGGGGGTGCATGGAATGGTCAGTGTTTCGATGTCTCCGGAGCGCATGCATTCGATGCTTGCGGCCGTGCCGATGATTTGCTCTCGTGTAATCGGGTAGAACAGTGCATGCGAGACTCCCCCGACCTTGTGGTCGGCGCGCCCCACCCGCTGCAATCCCGAGGACACGGACAATGGCGGTGCGATCTGGATGACCAGATCCACTGAACCCATGTCGATGCCGAGTTCAAGGCTCGATGTGGCGACCACGCAACGCAATTGGCCGCGTTTGAGCTGCTCTTCGATCTGTTTGCGCCGGTCTTTGGAAACGGAACCATGATGCGCCATGGCGATCGCGTCGGCGTCCGCATGCGAGGAGACCAGCATGGTGGTGGATCCGACCACGGAATCGTAGTGTTTGGCGAAGCCTTCACGGCCTTCCGGGGAGCCCAGATCCGGATACGGCTGGGTGGAATCACTGGCTGTGGACTCCGGCTGGGATGCGTTGTCCGACACACTCAAGTCCGTTCGGCCAAGCCTACGGTCGGACAGCGCATCCCGCCCTGCGTCCGCTTTGACGGCGGTTTCAGACCCAGTTTTCCGGGATGTGCGCAATTGCGCATACAGGTCGTTGAGCCGTGCGGTGAGTTTTTCCGCAAGGCCACGGGAGTTGACGAACACGAGGGTGGTGTGGTGTTTCAGCACTTCGTCAAGCACGCTGCGTTCGATGGCCGGCCATACCGAACCTCCGGTCGAAACCCGTGAGGTATGTTCGTCTCCCCCGACCGAAGTCAGTCCGTTACGTTCCGCCAATGCCTCCATGGCAGGACCCACCCCGGAAATATGCGTGGTATGGCGGTTCGGAAGTTTCACGGCGCCTGCCCTCCGCCCTGCGTCGTCGGAGACGGGATCGCGCATGGCCGAAAGCGGTTCCACCACTTTCAGATCCATGTCGGGGTGCGATTCGGGTCTGATGACGCGTACCGGCCGCGTGCCGCCAAGGAAACGTGCGGCTTCGGCCGGCGGTTCCACAGTGGCGGAAAGCCCGATGCGTTGGACAGACCGGCCGGCAAGGCTTTCCAATCGTTCCAAGCTCAGCGCCAGGTGCGCGCCACGTTTGGAGCCCGCGATGGCGTGCACTTCATCCACGATAACGGTATCAACGGCGGAAAGTATCCGTCGCGCCTTGGAGGTGAGCAGCAGGAACAGCGATTCGGGCGTGGTGACGAGGATATCCGGCGGATGACTGACGATTCTGCGCCGTTCCTGCGGCGTGGTGTCGCCGCTTCGCATGCCCACGCTGACTTTCGGCGATGGCAATCCCATCGCCTCGCACTGTCCGGCGATGCCAGCCAATGGCGCTTGGAGGTTCTTGGCCACATCCACGCCCAGAGCCTTCAATGGCGAAATATACAGGACCTTGACGCCGCGGACGGGTTTACGTTTCTTGGCATTGCAATCGGATTCAGCCGTGCCGTCCCCACCGCCGGACGTCCGCAATAAGTCATCGCCCTCCTTCGTCATCAGACGGTCGATTGCGGAAAGGAAGGCGCACAATGTCTTGCCGGAGCCGGTGGGCGCCACCACCAACACGTTCTCGCCGGAGCGGATGGCCGGCCATGCCAAACGTTGCGCCTCCGTCGGAGCATTGAACGCATGCTTGAACCAGGCATTGGTAGCCTCCGAGAACAAGTCCATGCATTCGTACATACGTTCGATTATGGCATCGCCTTCAGACATCATCCACAACCGGCGGAAAGCTCGTCATCCACCGTCGTCGGCTCATTCGAGCACACCGCCCGGCTGACACATTCGAGCGTCTCACATATGGCGTCGTCAGGCGGCCGCACGGTCGCCGCACTTGCGGCGCAAAGTCTCATGCATGGCGACCATCAGCGCCAGGAACACCACCAGATAGAACGGGAACAGGTTGACCGAAACATGTTGCGCGATCAGCCCGAACAGCGGCGGCATGCACATCGATCCCACATAGGCGCAGGCCATCTGCATGCCGACGATGGCCTGCGATTTGTCCTCGCCGAAATAAGCAGGAGTGGAATGGATGACGCACGGATAGATCGGCGCGCAGCCCAAACCGATGACCATTAGTCCCGCGATGGTGCCGATATTGTGCGGCAACGGCAGGAGCATGATGACGATGCCGGTCAGCACCAACGCCTGGCCAAGACGAATCATGGCCGGATCGTTCAGTTTCATGGTCAGGAATCCGCTTGCGAGACGCCCGACGGTGATGCCGATGCAAAACAGGCTTCCCCACATGGCGGCCGTGGTCTTGTCGATGCCCTTGCCGAGCGCCATATAGCTGCTGGCCCACAGCATGGCGGTGGATTCAAGCGCGCAATAGCAGAAGAACATGACGAGGATCTCGCGTGCGCCACGAATCGCGAGCACGCCACGGATACCGAGCGGCTTACGCGGTCCGTCACCCTCAGTTGTCTCTTCGGTGTCTTGTGCGGTGCGTGTCTTCCACAGTGGCAGGCTGAAAACCAGTACCGCGGTAAGCGCTATCTGCAGGATGGAGATGTACCGGTATCCCCACGACCAGCCTTGACCCGCGCCCAATGCATACGCCATGATGTACGGGCCAAGCAGCGTGCCCAATCCCCACATGGCGTGCAGCCAGCTCATGTGACGGCTTCATAGTGGATCGCGACATAGTTGTTCAACGCGGCGTCGACGCCGCCTGCTCCCAATCCATAAGGAATCGCGAACAACAGCAGCATCCAGTAATTCGGCGCGATCGAGAAACCGAACAAAGCGAACGCCGTCAATGCCACGGATACCACAGTGACCTTGCCCGCGCCGAATCGCAAAGTCATTCGATCGGACAGCAACGCGGACACAATGGTGCCCGCCGAAATGGTCATGGAAATGCCACCCTCCCAGGAAACAGGCGCATTCAAATCGGTGCCCATCGTCGGCCAGGCGGCCCCGAGCACGGCATCCGGCAGGCCCAGACTGATGAAAGCCACATAAATCACGGCAAGCAGCAGATTAGCCATGAATCAGCTCCTTTGATGGTTCCATGGACGCGATGGTCCGAATTCGTCATACAGTTTACCCGCAGTTACCTACCAAACGGTAACTAGCGATTTGCGGTACCGATTCAACGTCTGATTCCGGTCGAAGCATGATTCGGTCTTGTTTTCGGTCCTGTTCCAAGAAGCGAGCAGGCGTTGGTTCCGGCAAAAAATGCGGAAGGCGGGTTTCGACGGAACGGAACCTACCTCCCATGCAATCAAGATCAGGTGTCGATCTTGGAACGGTCGAAATCGTCGGCGTTCTCCACGATGAACGCCTTGCGCGGCGGCACGTCATCACCCATGAGCAGGCTGAAGATGTGGCTGGCCTGTTCGGCGTCCTCCATGCGGATACGGCGCAGCATGCGGGTGCGCGGATCCATGGTGGTATCGGCCAGCTGGTCGGCGTCCATCTCACCCAAACCCTTGTAACGCTGGATGTCCTCGTTGTAGCCGATGTGCTTTTTATCAAGCTCGGCGAGTTTGCCTGCCAACTCATCATCGGAATACGTGTAGATGTACTCGCCCTTATGCGTACCCGTCAACGCGATACGATGCAGCGGCGGCACTGCGGCATACACATGACCGTATTCGATAAGCGGCCGCATGTACCGGTAGAACAGCGTCAGCAGCAGGATGCGGATGTGCGCGCCGTCGACATCGGCATCGGTCATCATGATGATCTTGTTGTATCGGGCCTGTTCGATGTCGAAGCTTGCGCCGGATCCTGCGCCGACCACCTGGATGATGGCTGCGCATTCCTTGTTGGACAGCATCTGCGCGAGCGATGCCTTCTGCACGTTGAGGATTTTGCCTCGAATCGGCAGCAACGCTTGGAAACCGGAATTACGGGCGGCCTTGGCTGTGCCCAATGCGGAATCACCCTCGACGATGAACAGTTCGGCTACATCGTCATTGCCGGGCTGGCAGTCGGACAGTTTCGGCGGCATGGACGCGGATTCAAGCGCGTTCTTACGGCGTGTGACTTCCTTGGTCTTGCGCGCCTGCACGCGGGCATGCATTTCGCCGACGATTTTCTCCAGCACGCGGCCGGACTGTTCCTTGTAACCGCGTTTGGAGCCGGTAATCATCTCACCGAACTGCTTATCGGTCATTCTGGAGACGATCGGCTTGACTTGCGCGGTGCCGAGCACGTCCTTGGTCTGGCCTTGGAACTGCGGTTCGGCGATGCGGACGGTGACAACGGCCACCAGACCGGCGAGAATGTCGTCACGTTCCACCTTCATATGGGAATCCTTGAGATTCACCTTGAGTTTGCGCGCGTTGTCCTCGATGGCCTTGCGCACCTGCTTGGTGATGCCTTGGAGGAAGCCGTCCACGTGCATGCCGCCGCCGGGCGTCTCCACCACGTTGACGAGCTGCGCATGGTGGTGTCGTAGCCGTTGGTCCATCGCATGGCGATATCGACTGCGCAATCACGCGTCACCTTCTGCGCATGCAGTTCACCATCGTCTCCGACCGCCTGCGTTTCTTCAACATACGTGTCCTCGCCGGCGATGCGCCAAATATCGGAGACCGCTTCGCCTTTGGACAGGAAGTCGACGAAATCCTTCACGCCTCCGGTATGGCAGAATTCTTCGACGCGCGCATGCGGATATTTCGGCTGCACGGGTTGGGAAACGGTTTCCTGCGATTGCGTGGCAGCATCGTTTTCTTGCGATTCGGCTGATTCATCAGCTTCGGCTGAATCCTCCTGCAGTATGTCGGCAGAGGTTCCGATATCATCCGTTTCAGCGGACGTGTTCTCTTCCGTCACCTGTTCGATGACATTGTCATCGACTTCCAGCATTTCGTCAATGGACTCGTCGCCGGTTTCGGGAATGTTCTCGTCGATGACGGTGATTTTCAGCCCTGGCACCAGGAAACTGGTCTGCCGTACACGGTCGATGAGCTGGTCATAGCTGAATTCAGCGGTGTCGTTGAAAATCTCCGGATCCGCCCAATAGCGGATGCGGGTACCCGTGGTCTTCGGACTGACTTTGCCGATGATCTCAAGTTCGGTGGGACGGTTCTTGCGCGTCTTCTTGAATGGCGAATCGGGAGACGGGTGTTCCGGATCAACGTCGGAATACACTCCGGGGTGGCCTGATGGAAAGCCATGTGGTGGGTTTTGCCGTCACGATCCACTTCCACGTCGAGACGGGAGCTCAATGCGTTCACAACGGATGAGCCGACACCATGCAGACCGCCGGAAGCGCCATACGAGGAATTGCCGAATTTGGCGCCGGCATGCAGCTTGGTCAGCACCACTTCCACGCCGGTGAGCTTGGTTTTCGGCTCCACGTCCACCGGAATGCCTCGGCCATTGTCCGCCACTTCAACGGAACCATCGTCATGCAAGGTCACGATGATGTGGTTGCAGGCTCCCGCAAGAGCCTCATCGACGGCATTGTCGATGATCTCCCACAGGCAGTGCATCAGGCCCTGGCTGTCGGTCGTGCCGATGTACATGCCCGGACGTTTGCGCACCGCATCCAAGCCTTCGAGCACGGTAAGACTCTCAGCACCGTAATTATCCTTAGCCATGTTCCCTTTCAATTGTCGCCTTACAAGACATGAAGTCGAGAAACCCTGCGTTCATGCCGGTTTCTCGACTTCATTTACTCGCGTCTGATTACTATCACTGGTCCAGGAAGTCGCGCAGCGTCTGCGAACGGGACGGATGGCGCAGCTTGGACATGGTCTTCGATTCGATTTGGCGGATACGTTCGCGCGTCACGCCATACACACGTCCGATATCATCCAGCGTCTTCGGCTGGCCGTCCTCCAAACCGTAGCGCATCTTGATGACGCCAGCTTCACGCGGAGACAGCGTTTCAAGCACCTGCTTGAACTGCTCCTGCAACAGCGAGAAGGCGACGGCATCGGACGGTGCGATGGCGTCGGTGTCTTCGATCAGATCACCGAACTCGGAATCGCCATCCTCGCCCAGCGGCGTGTGCAGGGAAATCGGCTCACGCCCGTACTTCTGCACTTCCTGCACCTTCTCGACCGGCATGTCGAGCTCGCGGGCCAGTTCGTCCGGCGTAGGTTCGCGGCCGAGGTCCTGAAGCATCTGGCGCTGCACGCGGGACAGCTTGTTGATGACTTCCACCATATGCACAGGCACACGAATGGTGCGGGCCTGATCAGCCATGGCACGGGTGATGGCCTGGCGAATCCACCATGTGGCGTACGTGGAGAACTTGAAGCCCTTCTTCCAGTCGAACTTCTCTACGGCACGAATCAGACCAAGATTGCCTTCCTGAATCAAATCGAGGAACAGCATGCCACGGCCCGTATAGCGCTTGGCAAGAGAGACCACGAGTCGAAGGTTGGCTTCCAGCAGATGGTCCTTGGCGCGCTTGCCGTCGTTCGCGGCCCACTTCAGTTCACGCCGGCGCTTGAAATCCATCTTGTCGGATTCCGTGTCCAGCAGATGTTGGGCGTACAGGCCGGCCTCGATGCGTTCGGACAGGTCGACTTCCTGTTCGGCGTTCAGCAGGTTCACTCGGCCGATCTGCTTCAGGTAATCCTTGACCGGATCTGCGGTGGCGCCGGCTGCGATCACACGACGCTTCGGATTGCCGGACGGCGTCAGATTGTCGTCGTCATCATCGTCACGCACCACGAAAGCGCCTTTTTCCTTGGGCTCTTCCGGCTTTTTGCGCTTGTCTTCGTCATCGTCTTCCAGTTCGGAATCGTCATCCTCGTCGATATTGTCCTCGTCGAGGTCGTCATCCTCCCCTTCGTCGTCCACGTCATCAAGGTCATCGTCGAAATCATCAAGATCGGCATCCTCGACGGGATCGTCTTCAGGAGCGTCCTGCTCGATCAGGTTCTCTTCTTCTTCCGCTTTCTTGCTTTTCTTGGCGGCGGAGGTCTTCTTCGCGGCCGTCTTGCGCGACGTCTTCGTAGCGGTCTTTGAGGACTCGCTCTTCTTGGCAGCAGGCTTGCGCGTGGAGGCCTTTTTTCCGGAGGTGGTCTTTTCGGTCAGATCAGTCTGTTCCGTATTTACCGTCGTTTCCTTGGTGGCCAAACTTATCCTCCTATTGATCCCGCCGGAAGCGTATACCATATGGACCCACTTCTGGCAAGGGCAAATCGTCAACTATGTGAGTTAACCATCTTGCAAGGACGATTATTCCCGCGTGTTGAGCTCACCATGCGCAAGTACCGCTTCCTTTCGGAGTGTTGCTCTATGTCTCTTCGGCCCATACCGGTCCGATATGACGATGTGCCGCGGAGCAGATGATCGCCGCGAGCGAACAATTCTCATCCAACGCGAGCGCACGCATCGCGCACAGCATGGCGCGCTCATCGCCCATCCACCACAGCACATAACTGATGATGGCCAATGGCTGCACATGATACCGTTCGGGGACCATCCCGATGATGTCGAACATCATGTTGACGCCGTTGTCGCAACGTTTCGTGTCGGGTTTTCTTGATGCGTCACGGAACGATCCGTTGAGGGATTCCTCCAGATGACGCGTGTTGCCGGGAAGTGTCGGATTGGCCATGAATCCCATGAGAAAGTCACGTGACGAACGTCGTTCATCCACGATGATGGAGACCAGCAGCGCGTCACGCACCGCCATGGTCTGCTGCATGGCGATGGCAAGTGCTCCCGCACCGTTTCTAGACAGTCTGCATTCTGGCGATGAATCGTCATCTCCCGACGATTCATCGGCCAGCTCATCCATCCATTCCGAGAATGGCTCCTGCAGGAAATCGCGTATGCTCTCCGCCATGCCCAGCGATTTGCAATCCTCCACCAATTGGTCTTCAAGCCGTTCCATCTCGGCTTCGCATATCGGCATGGGCTCGTCGATCGTCTTCATGTCTCGTCCTCCTTGGCGTATCGGAGCGGTCGCTTGATGCAGGCCGCTTTGTTGGAACTATGCATCATCCGGCAATGCAATGAGGCGTTTCGGGACCCCTGTGGTCGGAGAACGTGAAGCTCGGCGTGTCACGAAACGTCCGGCACCGTCTCACCCGCTGCAATCATTATGTTTTCCTCTTGTCGAATGTGTGTGGATAACCTTGACCCATGACTAGCTCTTCCGATTTGGAACAGATTGAAACGCGCACGCTCTCGCTGGTAAGGGATTTTTCGTTCCTGCATGCGGACGATCCGGTGGCGAATTCCTGCAAAGCCGTCGCTGATGCGGTGGCGCAGCAGGCGGTCACGTCAAGTGAGGGCGGCAAACGTCTGCGGGCGTTGCTGACGTTGGATGCGTTCCGTGCGTTCGCGCCGCAGGATGTGGCGGAACGTGATATGGATGCGGTGTTGGATCTGGCATGCGCGATCGAAGTGTTTCAGACCGGCGCGTTGGTGCATGACGACATCATCGACGATTCCGATCTGCGCCGTGGCAAGCCGTCCGCTCATCGTGCGCTTGCCACGGATACCCATAGTGATGCCATCGGCCATGGTTTGGGCATCATGTTGGGTGATATGCTGGCCACCGCGAGCGTGGATATCGCCAATAAAGCGGCTTGCCGGCTTGGCTCCGGATCTTCCGTGGTGTCGGCCTTCCTGAATATGCACCGTGAAGTGGAAATCGGCCAAGTACTCGATTTGGCCGTGGAACTCAATACGTTAGACGATCCTGAAGAGCTGGCGTCGGCCTCTTTGAATGTCTTCCGTTGGAAGACCGCCAGTTATACCACTATCGCACCTTTGGAATTCGGTATGCTTGCCGCCGGCCTCGCCCCTGCGGACGCGCGCAGGCTCGCACTGGCGATTGGATTGCCTCTTGGTTTGGCGTTCCAGCTCGCGGATGATCTTCTGGACGTCATCGGGTCGAGCCGCAATACCGGCAAACCGGTGGGCGGTGATATCCGTGAAGGCAAACGCACGGTGTTGCTGGCCGATGCGATTGAGGCTGCCGGTGATGTCGAACGACGTGAACTCATCGACATGTGGGAAGCCGAATCACGTGACGAGGCACATGTTAGGCGTGCCATCGCATTGTTCGAGTCCACTGGTGCCATCGCACGTTCCAAGGAACGGATCGCCGGTCTGTGGCTCGAGTCGAAGGCCGCCATCGAGACGCTTGAACTATCGCAGGATCGCAAAGACATGCTTACCGAAGCATGCGCACGTTTCGTACCGATTGTGCGGGAACAGGGCTGATGCCGCCGCACTGTGAAAGACCCGTGTTCATCGCATCTTCCGCAAACCATTCCTTGTAGACTACAAGTGAACACATCTTTGTCGCGAAACGTTTTTTGAAGAAGGAATCGTACCGATTAGCATGAGTGAAGCCCAGCATGCCCCCGAGGCCAGGTCATCGAGGCCGGTACCGAGTCGTCAGCAGAATCGCCGATGGCGGCATGGCCACGGTGTATCAAGCTGTTGACGAGCGTCTGGGACGCACCGTCGCCATTAAGATCATGCACACGCAGCTGGCACAGGGCCCACAACGCGACCAGTTCGTGGAACGTTTCCATCGCGAGGCCCGTTCCGCAGCAGCAATAGCCAATCCCCATATCGTGCAGGTGTATGACACCGGTGAGTTCGATGGACTGGATTTTCTTGTCATGGAGTACGTGCATGGCGTGAACCTGCGGTACGAAATGAACCAGCAAGTCACGTTCAGCGTTCGTGAGACGCTACGCATAGTCGGTGAGACGTTGGACGGCTTGGCTTCGGCGCATCGCGCAGGCGTGGTGCACCGCGATATCAAACCGGAGAATATTCTGCTCAATGACCGAGGACATGTGCAGATCACCGATTTCGGCCTGGCCAAGGCGGTGTCGCAGGCCACGCTGTCCTCCACCGGCATGCTGCTGGGCACGGCCGCCTATCTGGCGCCAGAAATGATTCAGTACAATCAGGCAACGCCGCAGGGAGACCTGTATTCCGTAGGCATCATGGCTTGGGAGATGCTGGCCGGCAAGGTGCCGTTCACCGCGGACAATCCGGTGACGCTGGTGTTCAAGCACGTGCATGAGGATGTGCCGGATATCACGACCGCTTGTCCGGGCATCAATGCAGGCGTGGCCGCATTCCTCGCCCGTCTTACGGCGCGCGCGGTCGAGGACCGTCCCCAGGATGCGTCCGTGGCATTCGACGAATTGCAGCAGTTGCAATCGAACCTCACCATCGACGACTGGCAATACCGTCTGTCAGCCGTTTCCCCGGCCGCAAACGATGCCGCCGACACCATGCCCGGCGATGGCACCCGGCAGATGCCGCTACCGCCCGCTCCCCCAGCACCGCCTGTGCGTCAGAACGACGATCGTACACGACAGTTCAATCCGGAAAACCCGAACAAAACCACCGTCATGCCGGCGCAGCAGGCAGATCCGGAGGCAACCACCCGCTTGGCTTTGGAAAAGAACGACGTCCCCGCCAACAACGTTCCAGCTTCCCCTTCGAACGGTCCGGTCAGTGGTGGACAGCCGAAACGCAGTGGCAAGCGTGCACCTGTCATCATCGCCGTCGTAGCAGCCATCGTGCTTGCCTGCGCAGGCGGTGGAGGCTATGCCTGGTGGTATTTCCGAGGACCGGGCAGCTACTGGACCATGCCTCAGCCGGCAGATCTCACATGTTCCGATTCGGAGCCCTGCCGTATTTCCAACATCAAATGGAACGCCTATGAGGAACTGCTGAAATTCTCCAACATCGAGTACGAAGAGACCGAGGCGTTCAGTGATTCCGTCAAGGCTGGCAATGTCATCTCCACCGACCCGGAGAATGTCGGTTCGCATGTGAGCAAACGTCATCATCAGAAGGTCAAGGTGGTAGTGTCCAAGGGTATTAAGCAGGGCACTGTTCCCACAGACATTCTCGATGCCACCAGTGCGAACGGCAAGGATCCGATCAACGCGTTGAAGCGTGCCGGCTTCGACAACATCGAACAGACTCCGGCCAATGATGACGCGTATTCCATGGACGTACCTCAGGGCGCGTTGCTTGATTTAAGCGTGGATCCCGGCGCGACTCTGCCCCATAACGCGAAGATTACCGTCACGCTGTCCCAAGGACCGAAACCGGTTACCATGCCGGACGTCGTGGGCAAATCGAAGGATGAGGCGCAGCAGACGCTTGATGCGCTCAAGCTCACCGTCAACTGGACCGAGCAATTCGATGACAAGATTCCGCAAGGACAGGTGATTTCCGCTTCCGCGAAGACCGGAGACGAGTTGCACTGGGGCGATAGCGTCAATGCGGTGGTGTCGAAGGGACCGGAAACCGTAACGCTGCCGAATTATGTCGGACAGAAAGCCGCCGCTGCCAAAGCCGCATTGGAGAAGCTGGGATTCAGTGTGAAGATCAGCTCGCAACTGACACTTGACTCCAGTCAAGACAAGAAGGTCGCTTCGCAGGATCCGGTAGGAGGCACCGAGGTGCGACTGCGTCAGGAGGATGGCACGCCGAATACCGTCACCTTGAAAATGTATTCGTCGCTGTTCGACTGATTATCCTGATTACAAAATAGAAATCAGGGGGTGTCTGTTCCGAAAACATTCTTCGGAACAGACACCCCTGATTGGTTTGGAATGAACCTCGCTGAAAACTTATGCCTTCTTGGCAGCGGATTCGGCTTGTGCCTGCGCTTCGGCCTCCTGCTGGGCTTTGAGCTCGGCCTTGACCTTCTGCGCGTATTCGTCGACGTATTCCTGTCCGCTCATCTTCTGGATCTCACGGGTCACGCGGTCGGTAAGCGAACGCAAATCATCGTGGGTAATCTGGTCGGCGGATTTCTTCTCGACTTCAATCGGCTTGCCGTAAATCACCTTGGACTTGCCTTTGTTCGGAATGACCTGTCCTGGCTTCTGCAGTTCACGCGAACCGATGATGGCGGCCGGAATAATGGGGCAACCGGTTTCGAATGCCAGACGCGCCGCGCCGGTGTGTCCTTTGTAAAGACGTCCATCGGGGCTGCGAGTACCTTCGATGTGAATGCCGAACAGATGTCCGTCCTCGATGATCTCACGGGCGTGGTTCAGTGCGCCAAGTGATTTGGAACCGCCGGAACGGTCCACGGGGAACACGCCGACTGACGTGAACCACCATTTCTTGAATTTGCCTTTGATGCCTTTGCCTTCGAAATATTCGGCCTTGCCCATGAAATGAATCATGCGCGGGCAGGTCAACGGCAGCAACGCATCGTCGATGACGGCAAGATGGTTGGCTGCGATGATGGCGCCACCTTCGTGCGGAATGTTCTCAAGTCCTTGCGCGGTCGGTCCCAAACGGTGGATGGCGATTGGTCCCAAGCCTTTGACGAAAAACCAATAGAGCATTCTTCACGATCCTCCCGGCGGATTGGCCTCCGCCCGATTAGAGTATAAGTATGACTGACCTCAACAATAGCAATGACGATGAAGAACGCCCAAATGACGCGTCGCATGGTGGCGGCTCTCCAATGGACGACTTGGATGCGGCTTGGGCCGAGTTTGCGGATTCGCATGCTGACGATTTGAAGGCCGTGGAACGTTCGCGTAGTGCGAAACGTTTCGAGAAGCATGCGCAACGTCGGGAAAAAGAGGCTTTGCTGTCCATCGATGACTTGGATCAGGGCACGTTCACCAATGATGCGCCGGCGAATGGTCGTGGGCCGCGCGATTTCACTGGTTCGAGCTGGCTTGACACGGATCGGGTCATGGACCGTTACGGTGACGACTTCGTGCCGCCGAATCCTGAAATCGGCCATGTGAAACTGTCAAAACTGGTGTTCTGGATATTGCTGGTGGCCGGCGTCATCGGCATTATCGCTTCCGTGTTCGTTCCGGCGTTGGCTTCGATTCTTGGTTCGATTTTCGGTTTGTGTGCGCTGGTCGGCGCCGCTGGCCTCATCGTGCAGCATAAAGGGCATCGTGAAACGCGTACCGACGAATTCGATGATGGAGCACGCGTCTGACGATTCTTTGGCGACAAACTGAATACATCCATCTATGTGAAGGCCCCGGCGGTTATTGAACTGCGCCCCGTTTGTTGGACGTTGTTAATTAGGATACAGCCCTAGACCGCGAGGGACATGCTCCGGAACTCCTCCGGGGTGCGTCCCTCGAGTCGTATCTGGCGTCGTCTGGTGTTCCAATGGATGATGTAGGCGTCCAGCTCGCGTTTGAACTGTTCGTACGAGTCGAACACACGGCCGCGGTAGAACTCGTCCTTCAAGTGGCCGAAGACCTGCTCGGCCGCCGCGTTGTCCAGGCAGTTGCCCTTGCGGCTCATGGACCGGCGGATGCCGGGGCATTCGAGCTCGTCCCGCCACCATTGGTGCTGGTACTGCCATCCCATATCTCCCGTACCATCGGCTCCACGTCCGGCCTGGACACGTGCGCCGGGCGCGACAGGTGGTGGTAGTACGTGGATTTCGGCAGCCCGGCTATCCTCAGGAGATGGTCGAGCCGGTGTCCCTGCCCTGCGAGCAGTCGGACGACGGCGCTTCGCTCGCGCCGCGTGACTTGGACGCCCGCAGGGCCCGGAGTTTTTCCAGGTACGCGACCTTCGCCTTCAGATAGGCGACCTGTTCGGCGAGCTCCTGCTCGCGCGTGGGTTCGGGCTTCGGTTTGGATTTCGAGCCTCTGGGCCTGCCCTTGGGCTTCGGCCTGAGCGCCTCCGGGCCTCCCGCCCGGTACTCGCGGCACCAGCGTTCCAACGGCGCGATGCTCGCGATCGCGTACTTCGCCATGACCTCCGTCTTGGTCATGCCGTTCTCGACGTGGTCGCGCGCGGCTGCGACCTTCGTCTCCCAGTCGTAGCGTCTGCTGCCGTTGCCTCCCCATGACCGCCTCCTCGCCGCCGGACCTGTACAGCCTGATCCAGTTTCTCGCGGTATACACCGGTATGGCAAGCCGTCTGGCGAGCGTGTTCCCGCCGGCTCCGGCCTTGATGAGTTCCAGCGCCTCGCGCCGGAACCCGTCGTCGTAACGTCTCCTTCGATCCTCACGCATACGAAAGAACCGCACCTCCGATCATCGAATCTGAATTTCTTCAGTCCAACAATCGGGGTGCGGTTCATATTTACGCCGGGGTCTTCACATACACATACGTTGTCAGCGTTTTCAGGCTTTCTTCGCAGCTTGGGCGGTGGCGATCCACTTGTCAAGCAGCGCCGTGGCCTTGCCGGAGCCGACGGTCTGCTCCGCGATGGCGTAGGCGGCTTTGAACCGGTCAGCCAAGCTTGCGTCGCCCGGCACCAAATGACCGTCGGCGACGATTGCGGAAGCGGCGTTCAGCAGCGCGGTGGTACGGAACGACACATCCTTGCCTGCGAAGAAGTCTCGTGCCAGCTGCGCGTTGAGCGTCGGTTCGCCACCCTTCAGATCTGCGATGGTGACTTTGGCGAGGCCGAGTTCGACGGTCGGATCGAATTTGTTTTCGGTAACCTTGCCGTCCTTGAATTCCCAAATGGAGACCGGACCGGTCGGTGCCATCTCGTCAAGGCCCTCATGGGAAGTGTAGACCATGCCGATCTGGCCGTTCGCCGCATATACGGCGGCCATGATCGGGCTCATCTTGCGATTAGCGCAGCCGACGGCCATATGCTTCGGGCTTGCCGGGTTGGTCAGCGGACCAAGCACGTTGAACACGCATGGCACGCCGAGCGCGGCGCGAATCGGACCGACAAAACGCATGGCGGGGTGGAAGGTGCGTGCGAAAGCGAATGCGATGCCGCATTCGTTGCCGACTTCGCTCACTTGTTCCGGAGTCAAATCCATGGGCAGGCCGAGCGCTTCGAAGCAGTCAGCAGTGCCGCACTTGGATGAGGCCGCACGATTGCCGTGCTTGACGACTTTTACGCCTGCGGCCGCGGCTACGACGGCCCCCATGGATGACAGGTTCACGGTGGAGGCTCCGTCGCCACCGGTGCCGACGATGTCGGTGGTTTCACCGTCGATGTGCAGCGGAATGGCATGGGCCACCATGGCCTTCGCCGCGCCACGCACTTCGTCGGGGGTCAGCCCCAACTGCTGCTGGGTGGCGAGTACCGCGCCAACGGCCGCCGGATCGGCATTGCCGTTCATGAGGTCATCGACGAACCACTCGGATTCCTCGGCACTCAGATGGTCCCCTCCGACCAGCTTGGTGAGGATCGACTTCCATGTGATTTCAGCCATGATGCCCTCCTTGACGCTTCAGCATGTCACGTTGTTGATACGATATCGCCGCCATTGTAACCGTTCTACATTTCATGGTTTTTCAACGTCCATATCACGAACAGGTAATTGCAGAAAAGCGCTCATCATAAACAACACAGACATTTTCAATATCTATCTTCCGCATATCGGGCAACGAGCATGAAACAAAAAGGCGGTCTGCGAAAAATCCGCAAACCGCCTTCATTATGCGCGAATCATCAGAGCATCACACGATATGTCACTGTTCGTTCTGTCCGTGGCACATCTTGTACTTACGACCGGAACCGCACGGGCACTGGGCGTTCTTGCCCGTTCCCGGGAAGGTGCGGCCATCCGCCCACGGAGAGCGCAATTCCTCGCTCTTCGGGCGCTTATTGGCAGGAACCTTGCCCTCAGCATGGCTGATCGGCTGCATGCCTACGATGCCAGGCTCATTCTTCTGTTCTTCGGCCAGTTCGTCGATGACGGTCTTCTCGGCCTCATCGTCGGTTTCCGGCTCGGCAGGAGCGGTTTCACCGGTCGGCTGCGCTTCGCTATCCAGGCCCATCACCGCTTCGGCTGCGTTCACGGCCTCTTCCTCATCGGATTCGGTTTCGGCGTCTTCGGTGGTGGCGACACGATCGATGTCAACGTGGAACAGCAGCTGGATGGTCTCCTCCTTGATTGCTTCAATCATGGAGTTGTACATCTGATAGCCTTCGCGCTGGTATTCGACCAGCGGATCGCGCTGACCCATACCACGCAGACCGATGCCGTCCTTGAGATAATCCATCTCATACAGGTGTTCGCGCCACTTGCGGTCAAGAACCGCGAGCACGACACGACGTTCCAGCTGACGCAGACCCTCTTCACCAAGCTTGCTTCGAAGTCGGCATACTGGTCCTTTGCGTCGGAAACGATAAGCTCCTGCAGGGCTACGATGGCCTTGTCTCCCTTGAGCTTGGAGACAGCGTCCTTGGCGGCTTCCGGATCGACGGCAATCGGGTACACGGCGTTCAGAGCCTTGAACAGGCCTTCCCAATCCCAATCCTTCGGCTTGTCAGAACCCTTGTTGGCGCCCTTGATGTAGCTCAATACCGTATCGTCGATGAACTTGAGGATATCCTCGTGGATGTCTTCGCCCTTGAGCACAGCCTGACGCTCGGCGTAGATGACGGTGCGCTGCTTGTTCATCACGTCATCGTACTTCAGCACGTTCTTACGGATTTCGAAGTTGCGGG
>ENA-OQAY01000121-OQAY01000121.1-human-gut-metagenome-genome-assembly--contig:-NODE-121-length-20722-cov-0.954649_pt1 | contig 20722 bp, 22 predicted proteins | sample MGYA00242740_ERZ504537 | MGnify/ENA primary metagenome ERZ504537 (study PRJEB26092, sample SAMD00036272) | human gut metagenome | host: Homo sapiens | study: EMG produced TPA metagenomics assembly of... | reverse complement strand
TCAATAAGAGAATTAAAACGAGATGAAAATAAGATATTAGATACTTTTTTATACGAGGCAATTTTTATTCCTGAAGGTGTTCCAGCACCGTCCAAAGACATCATTAACAAACCAGATTTGCAGGTATATGTAAAGGACTTTGGTGAGAACAAGGGAGACTTATGTTTGGTTGCTCAAGTTGCGGATGAAATTGTTGGTGCTGTATGGGTTCGGATTATGAATGATTACGGTCATATAGATAATGAAACACCGTCTTTTGCAATTTCACTTCTTAAAGAGTATAGAAACTATGGTATCGGAACAGAATTAATGAAACAGATGCTAGTGAAATTAAAACTAGAAGGATATAAACAAGCATCATTAGCTGTTCAAAAGATGAATTATGCTGTCCGTATGTATTGGAAGGTAGGATTTGAAATCATTGATGAAAATGATGAAGAATATATTATGATTTGTAAATTATAGGAACTTTCAACTCCCAGTTTGTCTGACTCACAACAATTTAATATTAAACTAATACAAGCACTTTAGCCAATAAAGGTTAAGGTGCTTTTTTTTGCGCCTTGAAAGGAGGTGGTTGAAGCACACCACATCGGGGAAAGCCCGATTTAATCATTACAACAGGAATTGCCTGATCATATAGAGTAACTTTTAACAGCCAGTTAGGGATTTTCCCTGCTGGCTTATTTTTTTATCGAAAAGGAGACAAACAACATGAGAAAAGAACAGATTATTACAACCAACAACAATCAGATGGAAGAGAAAGGTATGAAGAGTAGATTCATTCACTTTAAGAAGAGATTCGTTCCGGCATTATCCGGAGCACTTATGGGAGTAATGCTTATGAGCACTACTTGTTTTGCAGCAGGTACAGGTACTTCCGCAGTAACACAGCCACTTGAGAACTTAAAGACACTTATTATTGCTGTCATTGGTGCGGTCGGTGTCATCATTCTTGCAAAGAATGTTATGGAGTTCGCACAAGCCTATCAGCAGCAGGATTCATCTACCATGAACTCCGCTCTGAAAGGAATTGTAGCAGGTGTCATGATGGCTGGTATTTCAACAGTTCTGACATTCTTAGGCTTCTAAGATGGGGAAAAGAGTTCCCCTTTTAGTAAAAGGAAAGAGGTGAATAACAAGTATGGATATTTTTAAGCTTGGAGACAAGATCCTTGCACTTCTTGAGGCGGTGTTTGGATTTTGGAACAATCAGATATCCCTGGTCTTTGCAATGCTTGGACAGTCACCGGTCAGTTTCAAGGGCGGAGGTCCTTGGGCAGTTATTGAGGGTATTGAGCCGGTCTTTGTAGCGGTCGGCTCATCCCTCGTTGTGCTGTTCTTTGTTATCGGTTTCTGCTCGGAAAGCATAGATGTAAAAGATGAGATGAGGTTTGAGTCTATATTTCGTATGCTTATCCGATTGGGACTTGCAGAATGGTTTGTTGCAAATAATGTCACGATTATGAAGGCATTTTTTACTTCCATAGGAAATCTGGTAGGACTTATATCTGCCGGGACAACAACGCAGCTTGCCATTGACAGTACACAGGCAGATATCATTAAAGGACTCGGATTTGGTGAAAGTCTGGTAATGCTGATACTTACAGCTTTGCTTGCAATCATCATTATTATCTGTGGATTCTTTATCATCTACACAGTGTATTTCAGGTTCTTAAAGATACTGATTATTGTGCCGCTTGGTGCGATTGCATGCTCCACAATGGCAGGAAACAGAATGGTCAGTCATACAATGGCTACCTACTGCAAATATTTTCTTTCGTGTGTATTCGAGGCAGTAACGATGGCACTTGCAATTGTGGTATGTAATGCATTTATCAATGCAGGACTTCCAGCATTTACAGGAAGTTACGCTGACTGGGCACAGACGCTTATTTATTTGTGTGAAATGACATTTACGATAGCAATGACTGTTGGAAGTGTGAAGGGTGCACAGACACTTACAAGCAAGGCATTTGGATTATAGAAGGAGGCAGAAATGGATAATGAAAAGAAACAGGTTACTTATAATTCAAGCATAACCGGAGAAACGCAGGTGACATTTGATATCCAGCAGTATATGAATAACAGGGCAATGTTTATCGGTCTTATGTGTAATGAAGATGGATATGAGGAGCCTTTTGGGGATGTGACTGTGAATTTGTCGGTTGCAGCACCAAATTACTGCGGATATCTGAATGTGAATGACATGCCGGATATTGAAAAGTTTATTACAGATAACGACCTTGGAGAGTTTACAGGATTCACGCAAAGGAGTGGTTTCTGCGAATATCCGCTTTATCTGTTCAATGTAGATAAGCTTAGAGAACTGTGTCCGGATGGAATGGATAAGTATGAGGCGAATATTGGAATGACAAGAAAGCCGGAGACAAAGGATTTATCAAGATAGGAGGCAGGGACAATGGTAATCGAAGTAAACAAGGATATTGACCGCTATCAGGAATCGGTTGCGATGGGACTTACTGCAAGGCAGCTTATATTTTCTATTGCAAGCGTAGTAGTCGGTGGCGGTATCGTCCTTCTTCTTTACAAGTATATCGGTCTTACGGGTTCTGCTTATGTGGCAATTCCCTGTGTGGCACCGATTGCACTTGGCGGATTCTATTCCTTTAACGGGATGAATTTCTACGAGTATATGGGAAAGAAACTGCATTTTATGTTTGGAAACAAGGCACTTACCTATGTATCAACAGAAGGAGAGCCTGCAATAAAGCAGTTAGAAGTAGAGCAGAATGAACAGGTAAAGAAGAAAGGCAGAAAGGCTGAACCGGAGACTGTAACAGCTGATTCGGCTGTAAAGAAGCAGGAGGAGTTTGAAGAAATGAAGAAAAAGACAAGAAACATGCTGCTTGGACTTGTCGCAGTCATTGTGGCGGCAGCAGCTGGTATTGCAGCATATAAGGCAATGCATTAGAAATAAATAGTATCTGACCGCAAGGTCGGGAACACAGCCCGCAGGGTGAAGTTCCCGGCGGGCTTTCATTATAAGAAAGCGAGGTTAGAGACATGGGTTTATTTACAGACGGATTTAAGTTATTAAAGAAGGCGAGTGAGCCTTTGTATAAGACACCTAAATCCATTCAGGAAACCATAGAGATTATGGCGGTGGCTGAAAACGGCATTTTTGAAGTAAGCAAAAATAAGTATTCCAAATGCTACCGCTTTCAGGACATCAATTACACGACAGCAACCGAGGATGAGCAGATCGGTATTTTCGAGAGATACTGCAAGTTCTTAAATTCGCTGGACTGTAATTATAAGATTACGATCAACAATAAGAACAAAAACATGGATGAACTCCGTGACAAGGTTCTGATTGCTGAGAAAAATGATGGTTTCAATAATTACAGAAGAATTTACAATGACATCATTGAAGAGAAGATTATTGAGGGCAGACAGGGGATTGAGCAGGAGAGATACCTGACAATCACGATTGAGAGAAAGAACTTTGAGGAGGCGAAGGCACAGTTTGCAACCCTTGAGGCAACGATACACAAGGCTTTCATTGAGCTTGGTGCGGAGATTGTACCACTTAATGGAAATGAGAGGCTGAAAGTGCTTTATGACTATTATCATCTTGGAGATGAGGGCAGCTTTGATTTTGATATCAAAAAGGCAAAGAAGGTCAGGGCAGATTTTAGAAATGACCTGTGCAATGGGATGGTGAAATATTTCCCGGACCATTTTGAGGATGAGAGTAAATTCTGCAAGGCACTTTTTATCAAAAAGTATCCGAGCAGTTTGTCAGACAGATTCATCAATGAGATTACTTCCCTTCCGGTTCATTCTATCACGAGTATTGATGTGGTGCCTGTTCCAAAGGATCTGACAACAAAGGTGCTTCAGAAAAAATACCTTGGTATTGAGTCGGATATTATCAAACAGCAGAGAGTTCGTAATAAGAATAACGATTTTTCTACGGAAATTTCATATGCCAAGAGAACGGAGAAAAAAGAAATTGAGGAAATCATGGATGACGTCCGTGAGAATGACCAGTGCCTTTTCTTCGTGGGAGTAACCATTATTCTTATGGCAGAAAGCATGAAGGAGCTTGAGAGTGTATGTGAGACTGTGGAGACCATCGGAAAGCGTAACAGCTGCACGATTGATACACACTACTTAAAGCAGAGGGAAGCTCTCAACACAGCACTTCCGATTGGTGTAAGACAGGTGGAGACAATGCGTACCCTTCTTACTCAGTCACTTGCGGTACTTATGCCATTCAATGTGCAGGAGCTTAATGACAGCACAGGCAACTATTATGGTATCAACCAGATCAGCAAGAATGTGAATATCGGTAACAGAAAGAAGCTTATCAACGGAAATGGCTTCGTTTTCGGAGTGCCTGGTTCCGGTAAATCCTTCTTCTGTAAGATGGAGATGGGCAGCGTATTCTTGTCGGGTGATGATGAAATAATCGTTATAGATCCAATGAATGAGTACTTTGATATAGCTGATACTTATGGTGGAACAGTGGTAAATATGTCTACCTACACGGATAACTATGTGAATCCGCTGGAGATGGATGTATGGAGCCTTGATCCGAATGATTCCAAGGGAATGGTTAGAGAGAAGGGCGAGTTTATGCTTGGACTTTGTGAGCAGTGTATCGGGGACAGTTTAAATTCAAGACAGAAGTCAATCATCGACCGCTGTGTGAGAAAACTGTATATCGACATTGCAAGGAGCAAAGAGAAGTATATCCCTGTAATGAGTGATTTCTACGATATCCTTATGGCGCAGCCGGAGGACGAGGCAAAGGACATTGCATTGTCACTAGAGCTTTTCGTAAATGGTTCACTTAACATCTTCAATCACCAGACAAATGTGGATGTGGATAACAGATTCACAGTATATGGCATCAGGGACTTAGGTACAGAGCTTAGTCCTATCACAATGCTTGTCATGATGGAGTCTATTCAGAACAGGATTGTTGAGAATGGCAAGAGAGGCAAGGCAACATGGCTCTATATTGATGAGTTCCATGTCCTGCTTAATTCCGAGTATTCTGCAAAATATCTGCAGCAGCTCTGGAAGAAAGTAAGAAAGCAGGGAGGTCTTTGTACAGGTATCACGCAGAATGTCGTCGATCTGTTGCAGAATTACACAGCAACCACAATGCTTGCAAACTCTGAGTTTGTGGCACTTTTGAAGCAGGCAAATACGGACAGTTCCAAGATGGCGGAAGTTATCGGGGTATCAGAGGCACAGCTTCGATTCGTAACCAATACTGCATCGGGAATGGGACTTATCAAGTGTGGTTCTGTGGTGATTCCATTTGATAATCAGATTAGTAAGGATACAGATTTGTACAGGCTGTATAATACCAACATTCATGAGAAGATTGCGGAACAGAAGAAACGTGAAATGCAGAAAAATGTCGAATAATGTTGATAGAGGTCGCAATTTGCGACCTCAAAGCATAGCCATCCGGGAAGCTGGGTGGCTGTTTTGCATTTTGAGTGAAAGAAGGTGAGAACATTGAAGATAAAAAAGGTGGATGATAAGCCTATGGTCATTCACACCAAGGAGAAAGCCAAGATTCATGCCCACGAGCCAAAGGGTGCCAAGATTAAAGGCAGCAACATCTATACAGTAGAGAGAGGTCCGAAAGTGCATGATGCTAAAGCCAATGAAATGGATAAAAAAAGCATCTGCAAAATTAATGCTTCAGAAAAGTGCTGGTGGAAAGCGTACTTATAGAAAGAGTACCATTCATCAATCGGAGGCTAAGGATAAAGGTCTTTCTAGGTTTAAGCGTAACATCAGAGAGTCAGGAACTTCCATCAAGACCAAGAACACCAATCTTCACATAGCAGGAAGAACAGGTGCACTTGCAGCCGGAGCAGTAACAGAGCAGGTGGAAGGTGGGCATGAGGTATCGCAGGCAGCATATCTTGCATATGAATCAAGCCGACCTGTTACCGGAACTGCTTCCAAGGGTGCAGCACTTTTCAGGAAAAAGGCGGCAGCGAGGCAAGAAAGCGTATCAAGAAAGTAGAGGCAGGAAAGAAGCTGGCAAAAAGGACAGCAAAGAAAGCTGCTAAAGATACTGCCAAGACGGTAGCTAAAGAGACGGCAAAAGAAACAGCAAAGACTACTGCCAAGGTTGCAACAAAAACTGCTACAAAGGCAGCTGCTACAGCGGCAGGAACAGCGGTTGCACCGGGAGCAGGCACGGCAATCGGCATGGCAGCCGGATATGCTGCAGGTGTGTCCATAGAGGTCAAGGATGAAAAGATGACCAACCGGAGCAGGAAGATAAAATTCTTTCTGGATAAGATGAAAGCACAGGAGAATCAGACAGACAGCGTGGCAAAACTGGTAAAGGATCTGATTGTGCGAAAAGCGATTACCTGGGTAAAGGCAGCGGCACCGATTATCGGATTGGTGCTTTTATTACTTGTTCTTGTAGTTGCCATGATTGCGGTTCCGGTTATAGCGGTGATAGCAATCCTTTACAATTCTCCATTTGCTTTATTCCTGCCACCACTTGAATCAGGAGATACCGTGCAGACAGTAACGAGTGCCTATGTGCAGGAGTTTAACCGGGATGTGAACACGAAGGTTAATGAGCATACCGGATATGATCTTGGAGAGCTTGTATATGTGGACTATGAAGGTATGGAAGAAAACCCAAGCAATTACTATGACATCATGGCAGTCTATATGGTCAAGCATGGTGTCGGAGATACTGCAACAGTCATGAATGATACTTCTAAAGGCTGGCTGCAGGCAGTTGTAAATGATATGTGTTCATACACCACAAGCACCGGAACAAAGGCTGTGGAAGAAACGGATGCAGACGGCAATGTGACTACTGTCACGAAGTCTGTTCTGTATGTGAATGTTACACTGAAATCGTACAGGGATATGATTTCGGTCTATGGGTTTAACTCTGATCATGTGGAAATGCTTGAGCAGATCATGAGTCCGGAGTTTATGGGACAGCTTGGATATGCCGGAAGCGGAAGTGGCGGCGGAGGCGGAAGTCCGGGAGTAAGCTCCATGACTGAGGATGAAATCAATGCCATCCTAAACGAAATTACAGACAGCAGGCAGAAAACAGTCTGCTCCTATGCACTTCACAGAGTTGGCTTTCCTTATAGTCAGGATTTAAGAGACAGCGGTAACTATTATGACTGTAGTTCCTTAGCCTATTATTCATGGAAAGATGCAGGCGTGGATATTAGTTACGGCGGTGCAACCACAGCGGCAGCGGAGGCACAGGGACTGGATGAAGCCGGAAAGACTGTCTCCTTTGATGAGTTACAGCCGGGAGACCTTATCTTTTATAGTTTTACAAGCAACGGAAGATATAAGAACATCAGCCATGTGGCAGTATACGTCGGAAATGGCAAGGTGGTAGAGGCGCTTAATGAAAGTCTTGGTGTTGTTTACCGGGATGTGGCAAGCACAGGAAAGATTGTTGTGATAGGAAGACCATAACAGGAAATTTGCAGAGAGGGCATAGTCTCTCTCTGAGACTGGAGGTAAGAATGGATTTAAAAGATATGATACTGGTAACAGAAAACGACAGGGGAACAGAGACAAATATGCTGATGACTCTGGATGATTATAAGAGTTTTATAGCAGTTGATGACATGTCAGAGCTTGCAGACAATTTGTTGCAGCTTGGAAGAACACTTGGTGAAGCAGATAACTTCGCAGAGTATTACAGGGCAGCAAATGTAACTGTATCTGCGAGATTCTGTCTGGATGATATTCAGCTGGGGCACTTTCTTCAGGGACTTTATAACGATTCCAAAGAATTTCGGTTTGATAAAGAAGCCAGTTCTTCTGAATGTGTTGCAAAGCTTAAGGAGATTGGAATGACCGATAAGGGCTGGGTGGATGATTTTAACCTGCATTATGAAATGGAGAACCGCTCATTTGAAAGGGGACAGACATTTCATAACTTCAATGACCATGATTACATGGTGCTTGAAGCATTATCACCAAGGAATCTCGTGGTGATGGATATGAAGTCAGGTTCTCTTACAATCGCCCTTGGTGCGACAGAGTATAAGCGTTATCCGAAGGATGAGAAGCCTACAAAGGACAATACCACAATCGGAGTATCGTGGGAGCATGGCATTTATCTTGGTTCCACACTCTCAACCACGAATTTCAAGGCATACAAGAGGGAGTATGGCACACCGGAAAAGATAGAGGATATCTATGATTACAGGGCAAAGCTAAAGCAGAAGTTCTATTTTTATCAGGATATGTCAAAGGATGATGATGTACCAAAGAAGCTGCAGAATGACTTCCTTCACCAGATGTATGAGGATTTTGGAACGATTGAAGAGGACTGTTTTTACGACAGGCTGGAAGATGGAAAGTACGATGAAGGCTTTAAGGAAAGACAGGTAAAGGAAGAAAAGAGCCGGTGATGAGATTTTTACAGGAGGCGATATCATATGGAACAGGAATTTGATGTTGAGATAAAAGAAGTGCTTTCACGAGTACAGAAAGTAAAGGCAGAGTCGCTTGACGATGCCATCAATAAGGCAATGGATATGTATTATGCAGAGCAGATAGTCCTTGGAGCAGAGGACATGAAGGGAGTTGATTTTGCACCTATCAGCGAAAGTCAGCTCCCTTCTTCATTAAAAGAAAACGGAGGAAGAGCAAGATGACAAGTGATTCAACAACAGTAATTAAGAACATGGAGTTTTTAGTAAAGGAACTTCATAAGGAGTGGGACAGATCGGGTGCTTCTAAGGCATCCGTTATTATTTCCATTGAGGAAGTAGATGGTATTAATGATAAGTTAAAAGAGATTATCTATCAGACACAGAAGTCAGTCGATGAGGATGAGCTGACATTTAAACAGAGCATGGCAAAGTCAAAGGAGTGCTATGTGCTTCTTCGTGTGGTGCGTAAGATTGCAAAGAAAAAGGATAAATGCGAAAAACAGGCAATCGACAATGAATTTGCAATCGAGCTGGATAAGGATGAGTTAAAGCTATTTAAGGGATTGTTTGCAGAGATGTTTAAGTAGAGGAGGACAAAGGTATGGGCGTTGATATGAAGGTCAAAGCGATATACGATTCTGAGATTGGTAACATCACCAGATCAGAAAAGAACTGGAAGGATGTGTTAAAGGTCGCAGGTCAGTTATACCGCTATGAATTTGACAATATCGTTATGGTAACAGCTCAGAGACCTCCGGAAAAAAGCACACTCATGGCAGATTATGATACCTGGAAAAAGGTGGGAAGATATGTAAAGCGTGGTGCGAAAGGCTGCGCTATCTTCCCATCAAGGGCACTGAATCCACGCATGAGGTATATCTTTGATATCAGTGATACCGGAGGGAAGAATGTTAAGCTGACATGGGACCTTGAGGGAGAAAATCTTAAAGATTATGTGGATTTTCTTGTGTCAGAAGGTCAGATTGAGCAGTACGATAACAGCGACAGGGAGTCTCTAAAAAATATATTAAAACAGTTTACAGGAACAGATGTTTGGCTTATAATAAAAGAAGAGTTCGGAGACCGAATGACCGAGCTTATGCAGCTATCAGGTAGTGTGATAAAGGAAGAAAGTAAGAAACGCAATGGCTTACAGCAGGAAATGGACATGGAGCAGCTTGTATATGCAAGTGTCATGTATGCTGTAGGGACGAGATGCGGATTTGACTTATCTGTGCAAGAACAGGATTTTAGTCAGATCGTAAATATCAAAGACGAAGAGATCATTTACCGTCTTGGTTCCATTGTATGCGATGTCTCCTGTAGTGTTCTTAGAGAATTTAGTCGTAACTTAAAGGCAATCGAGAGCGAAAGGAGAATTGGATATGTTAGAAGAAATGACTTACAAGGAAGTGGACGGACTGCTTTATCCGCAGATAGAGATGCCGGACGAGACGGAGGATCTCACGAAGCTGGGCAAATACGGAAGGATGGCGATGAACTATCTCAAAGAGAACGAGCCGGCAAGATACAAGACGCTGATGAGATTCGGGAAGATGTACGAGAAGATGTCAGCGGTAGAGGAGGAAGCGAACCAGCTGTACGACCAGTTAGAGATGCAGTATCTGGCGAAGCACAAGCCACAGAATCCGACATCGACAATGGAGATGTGGAAGATAAGAGAGCAGGCGAAGATGCAGGCAGAGGAAGTGGTACTGAATCAGATAGTGATGCGATTCCACTAGAATCAGATGATACAGAATTGAATAGGGAACTTGATGAAATCAATTCATTGGGTGTTAGTAAGGAAGCCGAATATACACAGGCTTCCTTTTTTTTTCGACCAGAACGGGCAGGCAAGCATTGGCACCATTCATACTGAGGACGAAAACAATAATCAGTTTATGCGTCAGTTCGAGCAGGACAGAAAAGCTGCATTAGCAGGTAAATACAATTATCTGAATCCCAAAAAGTCTGCAACAGTACCAGGTGAGTATATCAAACAGGTGCTTATGAGAGGTACAGGCTTTGTCGGTGGCAAGGGCAGGGTATGCAAGATTTTTGAAACAGAGATTGATGCAGGAACCAGAGCAAAGCGTATCAAAGCAGAGTATGGTCAGGGAGGTGCAGGCTGGCCGGTTGACGGACTGGGACTGCACGGATATGACACATTTCATGGGAATGGATTGCGTTTTCAATGGCGAGATGAGGATGGAGAGGTTGAAGGATATGTTTCGTGGAAAGATATCGAAAAAGAGCTTGGTGTCCTTATTCTTACAGGGGAATACCAGCCTGAGACACCTCGTATTGATGAGCTTGCGATGGACGGACTCCGTGAGGATGATGAGGTTATTGATGCCGAATATCGGGAAGTGGAACCGGAAGAGGCAGAATCAGAGATTGATGATTATGCAATCCCTGATGAGCCGGAGAGCTATGCTTCTAACAGAGATTATGTAAGTGCAAAAGGCATGACACCACAGGAAGCTGCCGATGAAGACCGCATGGTAACACAGGCAGAATATGGTGCAGAGATAGAAGCTGAAACAACTGAAAAAGATCCATCAGAGCTTCAGTATATTACACCGATTGATTATGCCAAGCGTATTGCAGAGCTTGATGAAGACCTGCGTGATGCGGCGGAGATTCTTGTAACAGATTGCAGCTGCTACACTCCGTTTAGGGCATTCCTTATGGATGTGGTGCAGTCTGATTTTGCATTTATGCCCAATAAACTTGACCTTATCAGGGATATTGCATTAGGGACAGATAATGCAGAAAGAAAGGCATATTCCAACAATAAGTATGGTCTTGTGGAGTACTCAATCAGAAGCGGATATGTGAAGATCAGCTATAAGAACAGGAATGGTGTGCGTAAAGAAGGTGCTCTCGATTGGCGTGAGTTATATGAAATCTTATCTTATATGGTAAAACAGCCATTTTACTGCGGAGAAGACCAGAAGAAGTATTATCAGGAGACAAAGCAGAAGGCTGACAGGGATAAGATGAATCCGGTCTATAAGAGATTCTTTGATATCGAGGATAGTGTAAAAGCCAATCGTCTTGAAACCAGGGAAAGAGCAATAGCGAATGGCTGGGAAACCAAGATTGATGAGAATGGACATGTGGTTTCAGATGATGCAGTATCAGTATCTGTGGATGATATTCAGGCTGATACAGAATCACAGGAAACTGTAGATTTTACACCAAAGCAGGAACCAGTACAGCAAGTAGAAAGTCTTGAAAATGAGAAGAATGTTGCCGGGCAGACGAAGCACAACTTCCATTACAATCTGTGGGAACTTGAAAAAGGCGGTGCTAAGACCAGATACCAGTGGAATATGGATGCAATCCGCACTTTAAAGCAGATTGAATCAGAGAACAGGCTTGCCACACCTGAGGAACAGAAAACTCTGTCGAAGTTTGTCGGATGGGGCGGACTGTCACAGGCATTTGATGAGAATAACGTAGGCTGGAGCAAAGAATATGCAGAGCTGAAAGACCTTTTATCTGATGAGGAATACAGTGCTGCAAGGGCAACAGTAAATAACGCCTTTTATACTTCACCGGAGATTGCCATGTGCATAAATTCGGCACTTGTCCAGTTTGGTTTCAGAGGCGGCAATGTATTAGAGCCATCTATGGGTATCGGTAACTTCTTTGGAAGTATGCCGGCACCAATGCAGAGAAGCAAGCTGTATGGGGTGGAGCTTGACAGCATTTCAGGAAGAATTGCAAAGCAGCTTTATCAGAATGCCAATATCAGTATCACAGGATTTGAGAATACCACATATCCGGATAACTTCTTTGATGTGGTTGTCGGAAATGTGCCATTTGGTGATTATAAGATATTTGATCCAAAGTACAACAAGTATAACTTCCGTATCCACGATTATTTTCTGGCAAAAGCACTTGATCAGGTAAGACCGGGAGGCATGGTTGCAGTAATCACCACAAAGGGAACACTTGATAAGGCAAATCCTACTATCCGAAAGTATCTGGCTGAAAGAGCAGAGCTTGTGGGAGCGATAAGACTTCCGAATACTGCATTTAAAGATAATGCAGGAACCGAAGTGACAGCAGATATCCTGTTTCTGCAGAAGAGGGAGAGAAAGATTGATATTGAACCTGACTGGGTACACCTTGGTGTAACTGAGAATGGCATTGCAGTCAACTCTTATTTTGCAGAGCATCCGGAGATGATGCTTGGATCTATGGAATATGACACAAGGATTTACGGACAGGACAGCAGATATACAGTCTGTGTGAATAATGATGAGAACTTCAATATGTATGAGACTCTCAATAAGGCTATCGGTAATATCAAAGCCCAGATGACAGATTTTGAGAGAGTGGCAGATGAGGCGGAGCAGACGGAGGAAGTTATCCCGGCTGATCCGGATGTGAGAAACTACACTTACACATTTTTTGAAGGAAAGCTCTATTACAGGGAAAATTCCGAGATGGTAAGAAAAGAAGTATCACAGACTGCCGAGGAGCGAATCAGAAGCCTTGATGAAATCAGACAGATAACAAGAGATCTGATTGATATCCAGATGGATGGCTGCAGCGAGGAGGAGCTTTCTGATAAGCAGAGACTTCTTAATGTAAAATATGATGCCTTCGTAAAGCAGTATGGAGCCATTACTTCAAAAGCAAACAGAATAGCATTCAGGGATGACAGCGATTATCCACTTCTTTGCAGTCTTGAGGAAGTAAACGAAGATGGGGAGGTGAAAAAAGCGGATATGTTTTATAAGCAGACGATTAAGGCAAAGACAGTCATAGACAGAGTGGAGACCGCTGTGGAAGCATTAAATGTATCCGTCAATGAATTTGGATATGTAAATCTTGCCTATATGCTTTCTATCTATGAGCCGGATATTACAAATGCAAAGGAAGAACTTGCAGAAAAGTCTGGACAGACAGTGGATGAGATAACGCTAAGTGATGATGCATTAGCAGAGCTAGAAGGGCAGTCCTTGTGGAAGAGCTGGACGGACTGGTTTTCCTAAATCCAGACCGCTACAACGAGAACAATCCCGACATCGGCTGGGAGACAGCAGACGAGTATCTATCCGGAAATGTGAGAGACAAGCTTCGTGTAGCAAAAGCTATGGCAGCGGATACAGACAATCCGCAGGCAGAAAGATTTGCAGGAAATGTGGCAGCACTTGAAAAGGTGCAGCCGGAATGGATTGAAGCCTCGGATATTGATGTAAAGATTGGTACGACATGGATTGAACCGCTGGATTATGAGCAGTTTATCTATGAACTTCTCAATACGCCAAGGCGTGCAAGGGAAGTCAGAAGCCAGTTTTACAATACAGGCATTCAGGTACACTTAAATAAGATGAGCATGGAATGGTTCATTGAGAATAAAAGCATGGATAAGCATTCAGTGGCAGCTACTAAGACTTATGGTACAAGCCGCATGGATGCTTATTCTATTTTTGAGGATACGCTGAACCTAAAGACTGTAACAGTCAGGGACAGGATTGATGATGGTGATGGCAGGTATCATTACGAAGTCAATAAGAACGAGACAATGCTTGCAAGGGAAAAGCAGAACATGATCAAGGAGAAGTTCAAGGAGTGGCTGTTTGCAGAGCCGGAGCGAAGACAGAAGTATGTGGAGTATTACAACGAGACATTTAACAACATCCGCCTGCGTGAGTATGACGGAAGCCACTTACAGTTTCCGGGAATGAATCCGGCGATTGAGCTAAAGCCCCATCAGAAGAATGCGGTGGCAAGAATCCTTCTCGGAGGAAACACCCTGCTGGCACACTGTGTCGGTGCCGGAAAGTCCTTTGAGATGATGGCTGCCTGCATGGAGCAGAAGAGACTAGGACTTGCCAATAAGACGATCATGGTTGTTCCAAAGCCGCTTATCGGTCAGACTGCATCAGAGTTTTTAAGGCTTTATCCGTCAGCAAATATCTTAGTTGCCACAGAGCGTGATTTTGAAAAGAGCCGTAGAAAGCAGTTTGTATCAAGGATTGCAACAGGTGACTATGACTGTATCATCATGTCGCACTCGCAGTTTGAAAAAATCCCGATCTCAGCAGAGAGAAAGGAAAGAATGCTCAATGAGCAGATTGATGAAATCAGCTATGCGATTGATGAGATGAAGGAGCGTAACGGAGAGCGATGGACTGTAAAACAGATGGAAAGCCAGAAGAAAAAACTGGAGGAACAGCTGAAATCCTTGTCAGATGAGAGCAGGAAGGATGACCTTATTACCTTTGAGGAACTGGGTGTAGATTCTATCATGGTAGACGAAGCACATAATTTTAAGAACCTTGCGATTTTTTCAAAGATGAATAATGTGTCAGGTATCAGCAGCAGTGGAGCAAAGAAGTCAACAGATATGCAGCTTAAATGCCAGTATTTGTCTGAGATAAATGATGGCAGAGGCATTGTATTTGCAACAGGTACACCAATATCCAATACCATGTGTGAGATGTATGTCATGCAGCTTTACTTGCAGAAAGCGGCACTTGAAGAGATGGGGATTTATCACTTTGATTCATGGGCAGCGAACTTTGGTGAAGTGACAACCGCACTGGAGCTTACTGTAGAGGGAAGCGGTTTCCGTTTTAAAAGCAGATTCAATAAGTTTACGAATCTGCCGGAGCTTATGAATATCTTCCGTGAGGTAGCAGATGTGCAGACCGCAGACATGCTTGACCTTGATGTGCCGGCACTTCGTGGTGGGAAGCCTATCATAGTGGAGTCAGAGCCTGACTGGTATGTAAAGCAGGTTATGGAAGACTTTGTTGTGAGGGCAGAGCGTATCAGAGGTGGTGGAGTTGATCCAAGTGTGGACAACTTCCTAAAGATTACTCATGAGGCAAGATTACTCGGAACAGATGCAAGGCTGATTGATAAAGACGCACCAAGTAATCCTGACGGAAAGCTCAATAAGGTAGCAGAAAATGTGTGGAAAGAATATGAGAAAGGAAATGCCAACGGTCATATAGGCTGCCAGCTTATTTTTTCGGACATCGGCACACCGGGACCGGATAAGGACTTTACCATCTATGATTATCTGAAAGAAACTCTTATCCAGTATGGTATTCCGGCAGAGGAGATAGCTTTTATCCATGATGCAAAGACGGATGCACAAAGGGACGCACTTTTTAAGGAGATGAGGACAGGTAAAAAGAAAGTTCTTATCGGTTCAACAGATAAGTGTGGAACAGGTGTCAATGTGCAGACACACCTTGTAGCAATGCATCATGTGGACTGTCCGTGGAAGCCAAGCTCCATTGAACAGAGGGAAGGACGAGGCATACGACAGGGCAACGAAAATGAAGAGGTTGCAATCTACAGATATGTCACCAAAGGAACCTTTGATGCATACAACTGGTCGCTCATCGAAAATAAGCAGCGATTCATCAGTCAGGTCATGACAAGCAAGGCAGTAAGCCGAAGCTGTGAGGACATCGACGAGGCAACACTTTCCTATGCAGAGATTAAGGCAGTCGCCACAGGCAATCCTCTTATTCGTGAGAAGATGGAGATTGACAATGATGTCCAGAGATTAAAGCTCTTAAAGGCTTCCTATGACAACCAGAGATATGGCTTGCAGGATAACTTTATGATTAAGTACCCAAAGCTGATTAAGACAGCAACTGAAAAGCTTGCCAATGTCCGTGAGGATGTAAAGGCAAGGGATAAAGAGCTGATTGATAATCCGGAATTTGCCATTACCATAGGCAAAGCAACTTACACAGAGCGAGTGGATGGCGGAACGATGATGCTTGAAGCAATCAGCAAGTGCAAGACCGGAGAGACAACTGCAATCGGTAAACTCCACGGATTTGAACTGCTTGTGGAAAAGAACTTCCTTGGCATCAATTATATGGTGCTTCATGGAAAGACCGAGTACAAGGCAGAGCTTTCCACAAGTCCTGTCGGCAGTATGGTGAAGCTGGAAAACCTGTTCAACGGACTCCATGAGAACATTGATTTCCTGGAAAAGAAGATTGAGCAGTACCAGAATGACCTTGAAGCATCAAAGACTGAGTATGACAAGCCATTTGCGTACAGCAAGGAACTGGAAGAAAAACTTGCAAGGCAGTATGAATTAAATGCCCAGCTTGACCTTGAGAATGCAAAAGCTATGGACGCAGATCTTGGCGGACCGGACAAAGAAAAGTCTGAGGACAGAATAGAAAATGCGGGCATTGTTGCAGAGGATAAGGGAATCTATATGCCGGACAGAAACAGGAAAAGATAGGAGTGAAACTCTATGAGCATAAGGAAAGTGGTCACAGGACTACTGATTACAGCAGGGATTGCCATTATGGCAGTCCCTTTTTTCTGGTGTACAACCGGAGAGAGAAACACGAATCAGCTCATAAATGAATTTGAGCAGACATTGGAGGAGAAGCAGGATGAAAGGTCAGAGGTTGAGAAAGAGCAAACCACCGTTAGTAAAGAGGAGGAAGCCATTCTTAAAGAAGGCAGTGTCATCGGCATTATTGAGATACCGGGCATAGATATCAGATACCCGGTAATGGAAGAAACCGGAAGTGAAATGCTGAATGCCGGGATAGGGAACAATGCGTTTTGTTGTCAGGTGCAGATATAAGGAGGCGGCAGATGAATAAGAGATACCGACTGGGGGAGATAGAAGAAGCAGTATCGGAAATGGAGGAGCTGATCGACACTCAGGACGATATTGCAGAGGTTGATGATGACTTTCAGATTGTCGTAAGCGGCTGGTCTGTGTATGTCGAAAGCCTGAATCTGACACTCAGACAGGGAGTTGCCTGTATCTGGGATACGGAGGCAGGATTATTTATGCCTGATTTTGATGTGACTATCGTGTATGAGGGAAACATCGAAACACAGGAATGGCTCTACTATGAGCAGGACGGAGTGGTTGTTACACTTGGCAACTGGTTAAATGGCAGATTGTCTTGTGAACAGATAGAACAGCTTTGGTGTGAGCTTATCATACCAGAAAACAATGATAATTCAGAAGTATAAGAAAGAGAGGAACAGCGTATGAAGTATTCAATTAAGGTAAACGAGGTAAGAGCAAGAGATGGCAGCAATATCAAGGGTTTTGCGACCGTGGTATTTGGTGATTCATTCAAGATTACCAATATCGCAATCCTTGAAAATAAGGAAAAGGGAGAGCTTTTTGTATCAATGCCAAGATACCGTTCCAATGAGCGTGATGAGAAAAACAGCGTGATTTATAAGGATGTATGCAATCCTATCACGGCAGAGTTTCGTGAGGAACTCTATACTAATATCCTTGGGGCTTATGCAAAAATCAGGGAGCCGGAGAAAGCAGAAACACAGACACAGGGAAAAACTCAGGAAATGCCGGAGTTTTCCGTGACGGTAACACCTTATGAAAGGGAAGGCAGTAATATCAAGGGACTTGCCCGTATTTACTTTGAAAACAGCTTCATTGTAAATAATGTAAATATCCTTCAGGGCAAAGAAAAAATCTTTGTGTCAATGCCTTCTTATAAGACAAAGCAGGTGGACGAGAATGGCAAACCGATTTATCAGGATGTCTGCTATCCGGTCACAAAGGATTTCAGGGAGAAGCTCTATAATGAGATTATTGCAGAATATGAGAAAGCAAAGGATAAGAGCAACGAAAAAGCAAGGGAGAATGCCGAACAGAACCACGGAAATCCCGACAAGGATAAAAAGGATACACCCTTTCGATAATTAAGGCTAAGGGGCGGCATATGCTGCCCCGTTTATAAGGAGGAAAAGCAGATGGAAGCAGAAAAGACACTTACTAATGAGGAGATCATAAGAGAACTTCTCGATTTATTAAAAAAGAATACTATGAAAGAACAGGCAAATGATGTATTTGAGATATGCAGCTATGTGGATGTACTGGAGAAAAAGATTGATTCCATGACGGAAGAACTCACCAATATGCAGAATCAGATCAAAGAAATGCAGGAAGATACACTTATCAATAATGCAAAAAAAAGCATTAACAGAAGCACAGGAGCGACTCAATGCCAGATGTGAGCAGATAAAGTCACAGGTATCTGAGATAAAGGTACAGGTAAAATCTACTGCCAAGAATATTGTTGATGAAACAAAGGCAAAGGGCAGGGCGGCACTTTACAGGGTGACAGAATTTGTAGGAATCAAGAAAAGACTTCTCAATGTCAGAACAGCGGTAAAAGATATGATTGTATCTACAGACAGGGATATTGCAAGGACAGCACTTCTTGCAAAGGGACTCCGTGAAGCTGGTCAGACCGTAAACAATGCGTTCCATACCTTTGCATATAAGCCGGAGGTGGATTATTCGCAGAAGGAACAGAAACACCCTTTCACAAAGGCGGTACTTGCCCCTATGAAAGCAGTGAAAAAACTGCTTGTATCAATGGAGCTGCATCTGGACGCCTCGATTGATAAGCTGGATAATCTGGCTATGAATGTGCGGTTTGATAAGGAAAAGCGTATGGAGCAGACAAAGGATAAGGAACAGAAAGCACCGGATACAGAAAGAGAGATCATCTACTCACCGATGGTAGCTGAACCACAGGAGTACAAGTATAATGCAGATGCTTTTGAGGCAAGAAAGACATCGGAAGCAAAGCAGGAAACGGCAGGGAATGAGCTGCCAAAAGTCAGAGAAGATAAAGCCAGATAAGTTTAGGGGCGTGGGAGTAAAATCCTGCGTCCTTTTTATCTGTTTTGTTTTAATAGCAGGCAAAAAATGGCGAAAATATAAAAAAATGCAAGAAATAGCGAGTAATTTATCTAGGAATAAGTTATCCTTTGAGTAAGATAGATGGACTGTGGTTATGTATAAAATTTGATGTTGTCAAGATTGGTTGACACATTTTTTCTCAAGGACATCATGGACTATGCTGCTATACGCAGAGAATCATAGTATCTCTGTCGCTTGAGCATGGGAGGAAGACCACCATTGGTGGTGCAAATCCTCCGATTGTTCCAATAACTGATAAAGTATCTCCAGATAGAGACTTCAGTTCGGACACAGTCAGGTTTTCACTGTTGTATCGGTCATACAATAATTCTGTCTTTAGACGCGCCCACATGCTTTCACAACGGGCATTGTCATGGCATCGACCACCGGCACTGTTCATACTTTGGATGATTTCATATTTTCTCAGGGTGCTGCGGTAAAGCTCACTGGTATATTGGCTACCTCGATCGGAGTGAAGCACTGCTCCTTGAATTTCAGGATATGCGATAAAAGCGTTTTCTACCGTATGCTGGCAAAGCGTTGCCTTCATCGTGGTTTCCATTGCCAGCCCCAGTACTGCTGAATCAAAACAATCGAAGATTGCCGAAACATAGAGTTTTCCATCTTTTGCTTTGATTTCGGTGATATCTGTCACGCATTTTTCAAGAGGCTTTTCTGATGTGAAATTTCTCTTAAGAAGATCATCCGATTTACGAGCCTCACGGTCTGCTTTCGTAATTCCTTTCGGATTACGCTTAGGACGATGACTGAGACCGATTTTTTCCATGACTCTATAAACGGTACGCTCACTGGGGATAGGAATGCCATCAGGTCGTTTAAGAGTTAATGCCTGGAACATACGTACACGTCCATAGGTGTCGTTGCAGACATCCTCAGCATGGATTTCAAGCATGGTATCTGCAAGCGTCTGGTATTTCCACGGACGGTCTTTTACGGACAGATATTTATAAAATCCCTGGCGGCTCACATGTAACATACGACAGTAAAAAGCCAGTTTTCCCTTGATGGTGCCATCGTCAGTCTTAATCGCAATGAATTTCATTCTTTCGGTCTTAGAGACTTCCGACGGCTCGCTGCGAAAAAAGCGCTGGCTTCTTCCAGAAACTCGTTTTCTTCTTTCAGACGACGAATTTCTTTATCCTGATCTTTCACGCGTTTTCGAAGCATGGTTAATTCCTCCGCAAGGCTCATGGCAGATTCTGGAGTATGGGCACCTTCTCCAATATCCAGTTGTCCGGTTCTTACGGCTTTAAGCCAGGTATGGATAGTCCCTTCAGGAATTCCTAATTCTTTAGCGGCTTTCGCACCACCGATTTCTTTTGCAAGCTTAACTGCCTGCACTTTGTATTCATGATCGTACTTACGTTGACTTCGTGCCATAGTTGGGCACCTCCTTATTCTCTTGATTATACTATGAAATCCTTGAGAATAGGCTGTCAACTTTATTTATACACCATCATTCGCCAATCTCAAAAAATTTTGGATGATTGGATTGTTGATGGAAGCATTTCCGACACAATGGCTGCATTTATTTCTTACCCACAGG
>ENA-OQAY01000120-OQAY01000120.1-human-gut-metagenome-genome-assembly--contig:-NODE-120-length-20842-cov-0.975380_pt1 | contig 20842 bp, 19 predicted proteins | sample MGYA00242740_ERZ504537 | MGnify/ENA primary metagenome ERZ504537 (study PRJEB26092, sample SAMD00036272) | human gut metagenome | host: Homo sapiens | study: EMG produced TPA metagenomics assembly of... | reverse complement strand
CGAGCCCTTGGTCCCCATGCCGCCGGTGGCCATCAGCTTGACGAAGTCGGCACCTTCCCGCAGCTGAAGGCGGGCTGCCTTGCGGGTCTCATCCACAGTGTCCGTCTCGATGCCCATGGGCCAGGCGTGGCCGCCGGTGATGCAGATACAGCGCCCGCAGCCCACGATCCGGGCCCCGTCGATCAGGCCGTCCCGGATCATGTCCCGCACCACGAGGTCTGCATTGACGCCGGTGCCGCAGTTGCGCACCGCGGTGATGCCCCAGCGGCGCAGGTCCTGCACCTGTGCGGCGATCAGTGCCCCGGCAGCGGTGTGGCCCTTGGGGTCGGTGGGGGAACTCATGCTCAGGGAGCCCAGATGCACATGGCCGTCGAGTCAGGCCGGGGGTCAGGGTCTTGCCGGTGCCGTCCACGACTGCGTCGGCTGCCGCCGGGGCCGCTCCGGCTTCTTTCACGGCGAGAATGCCGCTTTCATCGAACAGCACATCCATCGGCCGGGGAGCCAGGGCGGTACCGTCGAACAGTTTCACATTTCGGATCAGCGTTTTCATTGGTGTTTTCCTTTCTCAGTACCGGAAAAGGGGGCTGTCTCCCCACGCCCTGCGGGGCGTTTCCGGGAGACAGCCCCCTTTCGGTGCGATCCGTTGAACTTATTTCAGGACTTATTGTGCGGCAGCAGCCTTCTTCTTGGCCAGATGCTCTTTGATCAGAGGCACAAAGACGGAGCCGACTGCCACGATCAGCAGGATGCAGGAGACCGGACGGGTGAAGAACAGGGTCCAGTCACCCTTGCCGTAGCTGATGGCCTTGCGGAAGTAGTTCTCCATCTGGCTGCCCAGAACGAAGGACAGGATGAAGGGCGTGGTGGGGATGCCGGCATACATCATGTACAGGCCGACCGCGATGAAGAAGCAGGCCATGATGATGTTGGCGATGTTGAAGGTCTCGATGTAAACGCCCAGCAGGCAGAGGGCCAGGATGGCAGGATACAGGAAGTGATAAGGTGCATCCAGCAGCTTGGGGAACCAGCGGATGCCGAAGATCTCGACCAGCAGGCAGAGGATCGCGGCCAGCAGAGCGGACAGGAAAATCATGTAGGTGAACACAGGGTTATTCTGCTGCATCAGGGGGCCGGGCTGGATGCCGTGGATGGTCAGGCCGCCCAGCAGCATTGCCGTGGTGCCGTCACCGGGGATGCCCAGTGCGATCATGGGGATGACTGCGCCGCCGACGGAAGCATTGTTCGCGACCTCAGGAGCCCAGATACCATCGGGGATGCCGGTGCCGAACTCTTCCGGATGCTTGGAGGAGTTCTTGGCGGTTGCGTAGGACACCATGTTGGACAGGGCAGCGCCCATGCCGGGCAGGAAGCCGATGCCCAGACCGATGAGGAAGGAGCGGATGATGTTGGGGATGTTGGAACTGAAGTCACCCTTCTCGATCTTGAAGCCGGTCAGCTTGCCGTCAAAGGAAGACTTGGGGCCGTTGACACCGTGGGCGTAGTTCATGATGATCAGGGAACCGGCGAAGATACCGATCATGACGCAGGACATGGAGAAGCCGCTGGCCAGATAGTAACTGCCGAAGGTGAAGCGCTCGGTGGAGGAGATGGGAGCGTAGCCCACCTGAGTGAGCAGCAGGCCCATGCCTGCGCCGATGAAGCCCTTGACCATGTTGCCCTTGGAGATGGAGACCACCAGGGTGATGGCCATGAAGGACAGGGCGAAGTACTCCCAGGGGCCCATCTTGACGGCCACAGAGGCGATCAGGGGGCAGGCGATCATGGCGATGATGATGGAGGGTGCGGTGCCCAGGAAGTTGGACAGCGTACCGATGGACAGAGCGCGGGTGGCCTGGCCCTTCTTGGTCATGGCGTAGCCGTCAAAGGTAGTCGCCAGAGAAGAGGGGGTGCCGGGGATGCCCAGCAGGATGGAACCGATGAAGGAACCGGAGCAGCCGCCGACCCAGATGGACATCAGCAGGGCGAATGCCTGGGTGGACTTCATGGTGAAAGAGATGGGCAGCATGACCGTGATGGCCAGACCGGCTGCCAGACCGGGGATCGCGCCCAGGATGACACCGACCAGCATGCCCACGAAGCACATGATAAAGGTCGAAGGCTCAAACAACAGAGCCAGAGCAGATAATACGTCAGCCATTGTTCTTTGCCCTCCTTACAGACTGATATCCAGCAGCGTACCGACCGGCAGGCGCAGCTTGAGCATATAGACGAATGCCACATACAGCGCACCGGTGACGATGATGGAGTAGACGATGGGCTGCCACTTGGGGATGTTCTTGCCCTCTGCGAACATGAAGCAGAGCAGGCAGACCACCAGCAGCGTGGGTACCAGGAAGCCGAACAGCCACATCAGGACGATGTAGGCGGCGATGACGAGGATGATGGAGATGAAGCGCTTGACCTCTTCCTTACCGTTCAGGAAGGGCTTTGCCTCTCCGGCGGGCTTCCGGATGGTGAGGATCAGGCCGCAGACCAGCAGGATGCCTGCGCAGATGTAGGGGAAAACTTTGGGGCCGGGGTCGCCGGGCATATTGGTACCTGCCAGCTGGCTGGTCATATAGGCCACTGCCGCGCCCAGAATGGTGGTGAGTACACCAACGATCCGATCACGATGCATAGAGTGTTACCTCCTGTTTTTCAATAGGAAGGGCCGACGCAGGCTTGAGCATCCGCGTCGGCCCTATTCTCAAATACTTATTTCAGCCAGGACAAGGCATCAGCCCTGGGTCAGAGCGTAAGCCTCGTTGTAGGCGTTCTGGCACTGCTGCAGGATCTCAACAGAGTCTGCGGGAGAGACCCACTCGACCGTGGTAGCCAGCTTCTTGTAGCCTTCCTTGACGGTGTCGGTCTCAACAGCTTCCTTGATGGCATCGTTGATGGTCTGGACCAGCTCATCGCTCATGCCGGCAGGGCCTGCGATGTAGCCGTACATATCCAGACGGGGCATGTTCTCATCGGGATAGATCTCTTCCAGAGTCGGGGTGTCGGGGATGATGGAGCTGCGCTTGCAGCCCTTGCCGCCCCAGGCCACCAGGCACTTCAGGTCGCCGGACTGGACGTACTGATCGTTGCCGGTGGTGTTCATGAAGCAGTAGTCGATCTGGTTGCCCATCAGAGCAGTGACCTTATCGGCGTTGGAGCTGCATCGACCATGGTAGCCTGGAAGTCGAACTCCTTCTCGAACAGGACCTCGATCAGCTGGGTGGAAGAACCATTCTGCATACCGGCCATCAGCTCGCCGGGATGCTCCTTGCCGTAAGCGATCAGGTCTTCCAGCTTGTCGAACTTGCTGTTGCCGGGAACGAACAGACCGCCGGTTGCCTCATCGGGCACGGTGATGAACATGCCGCAGATGGTGAACTCGCTCAGATCATGTGCGTACTGGCCGGACGCAATGGAGGTACACAGACCGGTATGGTAAGCCAGCAGGTTCAGGCCGTCGGGCTTTGCATTGCGGACGTTCTCAGCTGCGACCGTGCCGCCGCCGGTGACATCGTTGACCACGATGTAGTTGCCGGGGTGAACTTCGTTGATGCCCTGCAGGAAGACGCGGGCGGTCATATCCGTGCCGCCGCCTGCCTTGGCGGGAACATAGAAGCTGACGGTATCGGTGGGCCAGTTGCTGCCGCCTGCAGAAGCGGTGGAACCGGCTGCGCTTGCGCTGCCGGAAGCAGCGGTGCTGGAGCTGGAGCCGCCGCAGGCGGTCAGGCCCAGAGCAGCGGCGGAAACACCGGCGGCCTTCAGGAAGTCACGACGGGAAATGTTGAGCTTACTCATGATCTTGTTCTCCTTCTAACGAATGTCTTTTTTCTTTTACGATCTTCTTCATTCACGGTGCTTACCCGACACCGCTTTTTCTGAATTCAGTATACGCCGCACCCCGTCTTGCCGCAATGGCAAAAACGTATAAACAAGTGATCGAAAGTTCTGTACATCTCACAAAGTTTCAGTCTGCGAAATCTTTGTTTCAAATTTTCGTTTCATTCGTTTCATTTTTCTGGGATGCAACGTTTGGCACATGCGATCCGGCCTTCCGGATCAGCGCACCAGGCAGGGCTTCTTGTTATCGAAGGTCCAGCCGGGAATCAGGTACTGCATACCCACGGCGTCGTTGCGGGCACCCTTGCCGTAGCACTTATCCAGATACAGCTGATGTGCCTTCAGCACCTGCTCGCGGTCGACCTCGATGCCCAGACCGCCCTTCTTGGGCAGATCGATACAGCCGTCCACGATCTGCATGGGCTGCTTGGTCAGGCGCTCGCGGCCCTCCTGCCAGATCCAGTGGGTATCGATGCCGTTCATCTTGCCAGGGATGGCGGCAGCGCACTGCACGACCATGGCCAGGGAGATATCGAAGTGGTTGTTGGAGTGGCAGCCCCACATCAGGCCGAAGTCATTGCAGAGCTGGCCGACACGGACGGAACCCTCCATGGTCCAGAAGTGAGGATCGGCCAGAGGGATATCTACGCTGCGCTCCATGATGCTGTGGTACATCTGACGCCAGTCGGTGTTGATCATGTTGGTAGCGGTGGGCATTCCGCTCTCCCGCTTGAACTCGGCCATGATCTCGCGGCCGGAGAAGCCGTTCTCGGCACCGCAGGGGTCCTCGCAGTAGGCCAGGCACTCCTTGAGCTGGGGTGCGATCTCCAGAGATTCCTTCAGGCTCCAGCAGCCGTTGGGGTCCAGATCGACGCGGGCATTGGGGAACGCAGCCTTGACGGCCTGCACAGCCTTCAGCTCTTCCTTCGGGGCCAGGACGCCGCCCTTGAGCTTGAAGTCCTCAAAGCCGTACTTCTCGTGGGTGGCCTTTGCCAGCGCAACGATGGCCTCCGGGGTCAGGGCCTCCTCGTGGCGCAGACGATACCAGTCGCAGTCGGCATCCGGCTCCTCCTCATACTCGAGGTCGGTCTTCTTGCGGTCGCCCACATAGAACAGGTAGCTCAGGAAACGGACACGCTCGCGCTGGATGCCGTCGCCCATCAGGGCAGCGGCGGGAACTTCCAGGAACTTGCCCATCAGGTCCAGCAGCGGGGCCTCAATGGCGGTGACCACATGGACGCCGGTGCGCAGGTCGAAGGTCTGCAGGCCGCGGACATCGCTCCTTGATGTTGGCGCTCAGCCATGCACGGACCTTGTTCAGGGTCTGCTTGTAGTCGGCGATCCGGGTGCCCAGCACCAGATGCTTCACATCCTCCAGCGCCTTGGTGATCTTCTCACCGCCGGGCACCTCGCCCACGCCTTCCACACCATTGGAATCGGTCAGGATGACGATGTTCCGGGTGAAATAAGGTGCATGTGCGCCCGAGAGGTTCAGCTCCATGCAGTCGTGACCTGCGACCGGATAGATCTCCATTTTTTCAACGGTAGGGATTCCCATATTCTATCTCCTTTTCTTCTTGTTTGTGCGTTGGCACGAATCATTTCCAGATCTCTCCGTCCGCGGCCCTGTGTCTGTGCCGTGGGACCGAATCTGTTTTTCACTGGCACTATGATACCCGATTGGCACTTTTTCGACAATAGAGGAACCACACAAACAACCGGGGGCAAATCCGGCATTTTGCACTTCTTTTCAAAAAATGAAATTTCGGTTTCATTTTTGTTTCGCTCTGTCCAAAGTTGCAGGAAATGAAACGCACCCCGTGTTTTTGTCGTTCTTTCGTTTTATTTCGCGATTCCAAATTTCAAACTCCGTTCCATACTGAAAAGTCCCCTGTTTTTTGTCACATCCTACAAAAAAGCCGCCTGTTTCCCAGCATTTTGCCCATTGTCTCTTGTATACTTCACCCGTATACTCAGGACAGAAACCGGAGCGCCTTTCCGGCGTCCGGAACACGTCGAAGAAGAAAAGAGAAAAGGTGGTAACGATATGGAAAGACTGTCCATCAAGATCAAGGATCAGGACAATGTCGTGGTCGCTGTCCACGACCTGCCCGCAGGCACCACGCTGGAAAGCGGCGTCGTCACCCGGGAGAAGATTCCCCAGGCCCACAAGATCGCACTGGTGGATATCCCGGCCGGCGGCGAGATCCTCCGCTACGGCGTAGTTCTGGGCTACGCAAAGAACGATATCCCGGCCGGCAGCTGGATCAACGAACATATGCTGGACCTGCCCGAGAGCCCGGCTCTGACCGATATGCCCTGGGGCACCAGCATCAAGACCCCGGACGAGCTGCCCACCCCGCCCCGCACGACCTGGATGGGCTACCGCAACAAAGTCGGCCCTGCCGGTACCCGCAACCTGCTGGGCATCGTGACCACCGTGCAGTGCGCCGCCGGTGTGGTCAAGGTGGCCGTGGAGCGGATCAAAAAGGAACTGCTGCCCAAGTACCCCAACGTGGACGGTGTGGTGGCCATCACCCACCCCTATGGCTGCGGCGTGGCCATCAATGCCCCGCTGGCCTACATTCCCATCCGGGCCATCACCAACGTCATCCGCCACCCCAACTTCGGCGGTGAGATCATGGTGGTGGGTCTGGGCTGCGAAAAGCTGACCTATGACCGGGTGCTGCCCCCGGAGGACATCACCCCCGAAAACTGCCTGACCCTGCAGGACTGGGAAGGCCACGATGCCATGATGCAGGCCATTCTGGATATGGCGGAGAAGAAGCTGCAGAAGCTGAACCTGCGCCGCCGTGAGGAGCTGCCCCTGAGTGAGCTGCTCATCGGCATGCAGTGCGGCGGCAGCGACGCCTTCTCCGGCATCACCGCCAACCCCAGCGCAGGCTATGCCGCCGATATGCTGGTCAAGGGCGGTGCCACCGTCCTGTTCAGCGAGGTCACCGAGGTCCGCGACGGTGTGCCCATGCTGGCCGCACGCTGCGTCAGCGCCGAGGTCCGGGACAAGCTGGCCGCCGAGATGAAGTGGTACGATGACTATCTGGCCGAGGGCGGCGTGGACCGTGACGCCAACCCCACCCCGGGCAACAAAAAGGGCGGCCTTGCCAACATTGTGGAAAAGGCCATGGGTTCCATCGCCAAGAGCGGCACCAGCCCCATCGTCGAAGTTCTTTCTCCGGCCGAAAAGCCTACGAAACACGGCCTGATCTTTGCCGCTACTCCCGCTTCTGATATCGTCTGCGGTCCCTCGCAGGTGGCCTCCGGCATCGGTCTGCAGGTGTTCATGACCGGCCGCGGCACCCCCTACGGTCTGGACGTCGCCCCGGTCATCAAGGTGTGCAGCCGCAACGAGATGAAGGATCACTGGTTCGACCTCATCGACATTTCGGCCGGTCACATCGCCACCGGCGAAGCCACCATCGCGGATGTGGGCACCGAGATCTTCAACCTCATCCTCGATGTGGCCAGCGGCACCAAGCAGCCGTACAGTGACCAGTACGGCTTCCACAACGATATGTGCATCTTCAACCCGGCACCCATTACCTGATCTGACCTGAAAACTACAGGCGGCCCCTGTCCCTGATCCGGACAAGGGCCGCTTTTTGGTGCAGGTGCATTTCAACGCCGTTTCACCTCCGATTTCAGACAACGAAACACCCCCGCGGAACGATAGCGCTCCGCGGGGGGTGTTCCCTGTGATCCGGAAAAAGGTTTAGAAGAATTCAGGAGAAATGGAATTGTCAGAAAGGTTCAGTGCAGCAGTGCCACCGCCACGTCGTTGACGTTGGTGCCGGTGGGCCCTGTCACGATCAGGCCGTCCACGGCCTTCAGGGCATGGTAGGCGTCGTTGTTCTGCAGGACGTCGAACACATCCAGCCCGGCCGCCTTCAGGGCGGTGAGCGTGTCACCGTCCACATAGCCGCCGGCGGCATCGGTGGGGCCGTCGGTGCCGTCACTGCCCACGGAGAACACCGCAGCATTTCCAGCCCTGCGATGCCGGGGGCAGCTGCCAGCGCCAGTTCCTGGTTCCGGCCGCCAAGACCCTTGCCGGTCAGATGGACAACCGTCTCGCCGCCCGCCAGGAAAGCCACCGGCCTGCCGTTTCCGGCATGGGTGCGCAGGATGCTGGCCAGAAAACTTCCGGCCTCCCGGGCCTCGCAGCAGAGCTGGTCGGTCAGAATTACAGCCTCGTATCCCATGGCGCGGCACTCCTCGGCAGCGGCGGCGCACAGCTCCCGCACACTGCCGGTGATCTGCGTCGTCACATTGGAAAGGCTCTTGGGGGTCTCGCGGCGCAGCAGTTCCTGCGCCGCCGGGCTGAGGTCCAGCCCGTATTTTCCACAATGGCCTGTGCCTGCGCACAGGTGGAGCTGTCCGGATAGCCGGGCCGCTGGCGATCATGTCCAGCGGGTCACCCAAAATATCGCTGAGGACGATGCTGAACACCTGCGCCGGGGCGCACAGTTCTGCAAAGCGTCCGCCCTTGACTGCCGACAGACGCTTGCGGATCGTGTTCATCTCCACGATATCGGCACCGCAGGCCAGCAGCTGGCGAGTGATGTCCTGCAGCTCTTCGCCGGGGATCAGCGGCTTTTCAAACAACGCGCTGCCGCCGCCGGACAGCAGGAACAGGACGGTATCCTGTTCGGTGAGTCCCTGCACCAGATCCAGCGCCTTCTGTGTTCCGGCAAAGCTGCCCTCGTCGGGCACCGGGTGGCCGCCCTCGCAGCAGACCACCCCGGGGATCTCGCCCCGGACATGGCCGTATTTGGTCACGACCACACCGCCGTCCACATGGCCCAGCGTATTGACGGCCGCTGCCGCCATCTGCCAGGCCGCTTTTCCGGCTGCTACCAGAAGCGTCCGGCCGCCCCGGGCTGGTACGCCCGCAGGGCGCGCTGCACCGCCTCGTCCGGAAGGACAGCCTTCAGGCTGGCGGAAATGATCCGGTCCGCGTCCTTACGCAACATCTGACTCATAGTGCATCTCCTTTTTTACAGCAGACCCGCCTCGGTCATGGCCTTGATGAAACCCTGCTTTGCGGGACCCTCCGGGGTGGGCAGGGTAGGCAGATACGGCACACCCACGTCATTTCCGCGCAGATTGGCCATATCCTTTGCAGCCACCGGGAAGCTGGCCGCATCCATCGACAGACGGACGGGGTTCAGTTTGAACTGGGCTTCCAGGCTGCCTGCCAGATCCCCGGCGGCATACTTGTTGTACACGTCCGTGATCAGCTCCGGCATGAAGTTGGCTGCGGTACACACGCCGCCCACGGCACCATGGCACAGGCTGGCGTACAGCAGCGTATCCTTGCCGCCGAACACCTTGAAATCCACGTCGCGGGTGCGGCGGATGAACTCAGAGGTCTGGGTGATATCGCCGCTGGTGTCCTTCATACCGATGATGTTGGGCACATTGTGTGCCAGCTCTTCCACCAGCTTTGCGCTCAGGGTATAGCCCACACGGCCGGGGTTGTTGTACAGCAGCATCGGGGTCTCCGGTACGCTCTCGGCAATGGTCTTGAAGTGGTTGTACAGCTCGTCATAGGTGGGCTTGAGGAACATGGGCTGCAGCACACTTACGGCGGCGGCACCGTTCTTCACGGCCATCTTTGCCAGACGGCAGCTCTTTTTGGTGCTGATGGCACCGATGCCGAAGTACACCGGCACACGGCCGGCCGCCTGATCCACCATGATCTTCAGGCCGCGCTCCATCTCGTCCTCTTCCAGCATATAGAACTCGCCGTTGGAGCCGAATGCCAGAATGCCGGTAACGCCGCCCTTGATGACATAATCCACCTGGGCGCGCTGTTTGGCCTCATCGATTTTTTCGTCCTTGTCGCAAATGGTCAAAATGGGCACGACAACACCCTTGATAAACGATGTATCCATCTGTAAATGATCCTTTCTGCTGTTGTACTGTATGCTGCGATCGATCATCTCTGATCTCTTCTGTTTTCATTCTACCAAAAGGAACCGGAATGACAATCGGCATTCAGCCCAAGCCTGAGGCCATTTTTTATCAGATTCGTAAATCGTTCACTTTTTGAAACGCAGCAAAGCATCTGCGTTTCATTTGTTTCAGTTTTTGAACCGCCGGATCAGACGATCTCCAGCCGGGTCTTGCGTTTCGGCTTGGGGAACGCAGCGTCCAGCAGTGCAAGCTCTTCTGCCGACAGGCGGATCTCCGCTGCGGCCGCGTTCTGCTGTGCATGCTGTGCGCTGCCCGTCCGGGGGATCGGCAGGACCCCCGGCTGGGCCAGCAGGAAAGCCAGCAGGATCTGAGGCACCGTGGCATGATGCTCCCCAGCGATCTGCCGCAGGGCCGGGTGGTTCAGCAGGCCGCGCCGCAGCCGTCCCGCCTGCGCCAGCGGACAGTAGGCCATCACCGGGATCTGATGCTGCCGCATCAGGGGCAGCAGGTCATACTCGATGCCCCGGCTTCCGACATTATAAAGGACCTGATTGGCGGCACAGTGAGTGCCGTCCGGCTGGGCGAACAGCTCCTGCATATCGTCCGTATCCAGATTGGACACGCCCCACGCCCGGATCAGACCATCCTCTTTCAGCTCCTCCATGCACTCCACCGTCTCCGCCAGAGGCACGGAACCGCGCCAGTGGAGCAGATAGAGATCCAGATGATCCGTCTTCATCCGCATCAGTGAGTCCTCGCAGCTCACCCGGATGTCCCCCCGCCCGGCATTAAAGGGGTAGACCTTGCTCACCAGAAAGAGCTTGTCCCGGTCCAGACCCTGGATGGCCCGTCCCACCAGCTCCTCGGCAGCGCCGTCCCCGTACATCTCCGCCGTGTCGATCAGGTTCATCCCCGCTTCCACACCGGCCCGCAGGGCAGAGCATTCGGCATCGAACCGGTCGGGGTCTTCCCCCAGATACCAGGTCCCCTGTCCGATGGGGCCGACGGTCTGCCCGGATTCTGTCTGAAACAACATGTTCATTTCTCCTTTCAGGATGTTTCTTTGGGTTTCCGTTTCGGATTGCAGCTTCATTGTAGCACGAAGCTCCCGGCGGGGCAACACAGCCCCTCGGTTTCAGTGAACTGTTTTGAAACCGATATTCCTCATTTTGAAACGTTCCTTTTCACGAGCTGTGTTTTTGGTGCCTTCCTACAAAAAAATCAGTCAACAATTTGGCATTTTATTCCTTGTCGGAATCCGCATTTCCCGCTATACTAGCCTCAAACGGAGACAGCGGGCCGGAAGGCCGGAGCTGTCCGGACAGAATTGCAATGAAAATGAGTACGGAGGTATTTCTTATGAAAATCGGTCTGATCGGTCTGGGCATCATGGGCAAGCCCATGGCAAAGAACATCCTGAAGAACGGCTACACGGATCTGATGGTCAGCGACCTGAACAAGGCTGCAGTGGACGAGGTCGTGGCCGCCGGTGCAAAGGCCGCTACTAATCAGGAGATCGGCGAGCAGTGCGATGTCGTGCTGACCATGCTGCCCAACTCCCCCCACGTCAAGAGCGTCATGCTGACCCCCGAGACCGGTGTTGTAAACTTCATGCACAAGGGCCAGGTCTTTATCGATATGAGTTCCATCAACCCCGTGGCTTCCAAGGAGATCGCCGCTGCTCTGGCCGAGAAGGGCGTTGAGATGCTGGATGCTCCCGTTTCCGGCGGCGAGCCCAAGGCCATCGACGGCAGCCTGAGCTTCATGGTCGGCGGCAAGCAGGAAGTCTTTGATACTTACAAGCCCCTGCTGGAGACCATGGGCGCATCCGTTGTCCGCTGCGGCGACGTGGGCGCAGGCAACACCACCAAGCTGGCCAACCAGATCATCGTGGCCTGCAACATCCAGGCTCTGGCCGAGGCTCTGACTCTGGCACAGAAGGCCGGTGTGGACCCTGAGCTGGTGTTCCAGGCCATCAAGGGCGGTCTGGCCGGTTCTACCGTCATGAACGCCAAGGCTCCCATGATGATCGCCGGCAACGATAAGCCCGGCTTCAAGATCGACCTGCACATCAAGGACCTGAACAACGCTTTGGACTGCGCACACACCGTGGGCGCACCCCTTCCCATGACCGCCGAGGTCCAGGAAGTGCTGCAGTGGCTGCACAACAACGGCAAGGGCCAGGCTGACCACAGCGCCATCGCCCAGTACTACGAGAAGCTGACCGGCATCGAGATCGGCCGCTGATCTCAGAGGACTTTTCATTTCGTTCGAATTCTGCTATCATAGACCTGTAAAAACGGGGCTGTGACACAGACGCTTCCCGGCGGCCCGCTGTATGGCGGGCCGCCTTTTTCATCAGCCCGGAACACAGGAGGACAACAGCATGGCAAAGGTAGCCGTTCTCGTGCCCAGCCAGGAGCTGTGCAACCTGGCACAGCCCCTTGTCGGGACATTCCCATCCATCACGCTCATGACCCTGGAATACATCAAGACGAGCCAGGCTGAGAGCCGGGCCAGAGAGCTGGAACGGCAGGGCTGTGACCTGATCGTGGCCCGCGGTGTGCAGGCTCGGATCATCAAGCAGAGCGTCAAGCTGCCGGTGGTCGAGATCAGTGTGACCCTGCAGGAGCTGGCCTCCGTGATGCTCGAGCTCAAATCTGAGCTGGCACTTCCCTGTCCGCGGATCGGTCTGATCGGCGTTGCCAATATGTTCAGCGACACTTCCCGGTTCAACGAGCTTTTCGGGATCGAGCTGAAGCTGTACATGGTGCGCCAGAACGAGGAGCTGGCTAATGCGGTGTCCCAGGCGCAGGCCGACGGCTGTGTCGGCGTCATCGGCGGCGATATCGTCTGCGAGACCGCCCGGCAGAAAAAACTGGCCTACAAGTACATTCCCACCGGCAGCGAGAGCGTCCACAACGCGCTGAACTTCGCCAGCCGGGTGGCTACGCCATCGATCTGGAAAAGCACAACTCCGCCGAGATCAACGCCCTGCTGAACTACACCTTCAACGGCATCATCCAGGTGGACTCCTCCGGCGTCATCCGCCGGGTCAACCGCATCGGCTACAGCCTGCTGGGACAGGCTTCCAGCACCCTTCTGCTGCTCCATCTACGACGCCCTGCCCAACCTGAACCGCACCATGCTGGAGGACGCCCTGCTCCGGGGCAAAGAAGCCTACTCCTTCCTGCTGGACATCAACCACAAGGGCGTTGTCGTCAACATCGCCCCCATTCTGGTGGACAGTCAGATCGAGGGTGCGGTGCTGACCTTCCAGGAAGGCCAGCGCCTGATCGATATGGACAGCGAGATGCGCCGTGAGCTGTACCAGCGCGGCTTCGTGGCCCGGTACAACTTCGACAACATCATCTGCGATGACCCGGAGACCCAGGCCCTGTTCGAGCTGGCCAAGCGGATCAGCAAATTCTCAGCCCCCATCCTGCTGACCGGCGAGACCGGAAGCGGCAAGAACCTTCTGGCCCAGTGCATCCACAACGAGAGCCTGCTGCGGAAAAACGCCTTTGTCACCATCGACTGCAGCGCCTGGCTGCCGGAAACGCTGGACAACATGCTCTTCGGCAACTACACCGTGCGGAAGGACTCCTCGGTGGACAGCTACGCCGAGATGGCCCAGGACGGCACCCTGTACCTGAGCCACGTCGAGATGCTGCCCCTTGAGACCCAGTACAAGCTGCTCTGCCTGATCCGGGGACGCTTCCTCCACAACGGCCCCTCCCGCCCGGTGGCAGCCAACGTCCGCATCATCGCTTCCAGCACGGTCAGCCTCATTGCGCGGGTCGAAAAGGGCGAATTCCGAAGCGACCTGTACTATGCCCTCAGCGTCCTCAGCCTCGAAATGCTGCCCCTGCGCCGCCACCGGGGAGATATCCTGGGCTGGACCGCCTTCTATCTGGACGAGTGGCAGGAGAAGTACAAGCGCTATGTCCACCTGACCCAGGGGGCCCAGCGCTATTTGCAGGAGTATGAGTGGCCCGGCAATCTGGACCAGCTCAACAGCGTCTGCGAGCGGCTCGTGCTGCTGACCCAGAAGCGGAACATCGACGAAGTGTTCCTCCGCCAGCAGCTGGAGCAGATCGCCCCACGGACGCTGCCCGGGACCGAACAGATCGTCCTCTATAAGGATCAGAAGGCCGTCGAGATCGCCGCTCTGCTGAAAAAGCATCACGGCAACCGCCAGCAGGTGGCGGCCGAACTCGGCGTCAGCAAGACCACCCTCTGGCGGTACCTGAAAAAATACGGCATCGACCCGGATTATCACTGCTGAGCGGCATTCCCGCAGCCCCGGCGACCGGAAACCGACAGGTCCCGGTTTTTCCGTTGATGAAACCATAAAATTTGAAAGAAAGCCTGAACGTCTGCGTAAAGCTGACGTTCAGGCTTTCTTTTTTATCTGTTTATACCCAGTTCATCCGGCCATAGCGGGTGGTGATGCTGCAAATTTCTTTTTGCAGCTTTGGGGTCAGCTGGCTCTTTTTCAGCCGCCAGCGCCAATTCTCGCCTACGGTGGAGGGCTTATTGATACGGGCGGAATTGTCCAGCCCCAGCCAATCCTGCATGGGAATGATGCAGGTGGCGGCGGCACTGCGGAAGATAAGGGCGATCATGCTCTTGTAAAGCTGTGTTTCCGGCGTGGTGTAATCGTACAGATAATCCCGCACCAGTGTACGTTCGGCAGAGGTGATGGTCTGATACCAGGATACCAGCGTTTCGTTGTCATGGGTGCCAGTGTAGGCCACGCTGTTCACCGGGTAATTATGGGGCAGGTAGTCGCTGGCGCTGCCGGTGTCACGGGAGTCGAAGGCAAATTCCAACACCTTCATGCCGGGGAAGCCACTGTCCAGCACCAGCTGCCGGACGGTCTCGCTCATATAGCCCAAATCCTCGGCAATGATCTCCCGCTTGCCCAGTGCCTGCTCCACCGCACGGAACAGCTCGATGCCAGGGCCTTTTTCCCAATGGCCGGGGGCCGCGGTTTCACTGCCGTAGGGAATGGAAAATACTCGTCGAAACCGCGGAAGTGGTCGATGCGAACCACGTCGTACAGCTCAAAGCAATACCACAAGCGGGTGATCCACCACTGATAGCCCGTTTCCCGGTGCTTTTCCCAGCGGTAGAGCGGATTGCCCCAGAGCTGGCCGGTGGGCGAAAAACCATCCGGCGGAACGCCTGCCACGGCGGTGGGAATGTTGTCCTCATCCAGCTGGAACATCTGCGGGTTCGCCCATGCATCGGCAGAATCCAGTGCCACATAGATGGGGATATCGCCGATGATGCGGATACCCTTTTCGTTGGCGTAAGCCTTTAGTGCACGCCACTGCTGGTCGAATTTGAACTGGAGATATTTGTAGTACTCCACCTCAAAATACAATTCCCGGCGGTAGTAGTCCATGGCATTCTGCCAGCGCAGGCGGATATCCTCCGCCCATTCGATCCACGGCTTACCCTCAAAGCGGCCTTTCACTGCCATGAACAGGGCAAAATCGTCCAGCCACCACTTATTTTTCTCGCAGAAGGCCGCGAACGCTGCATTGTGGCCGATATCACTGCGGGAATAGGCCAGCCGGAGCAGGCGGCCCCGCTCCTTGTAGAGCTGGCTGTAGTCGATATCATCGGCTTTGCGCCCGAACTTTGCCTTTTTGCACTCCTCGGCGGTGAGCACGCCCTCTTTGACCAGTTCATCCAGACTGATAAAGTACGGGTTGCCCGCAAAGGCCGAAAAGCTCTGATAGGGGCTGTCACCATAGCTGGTCACACCCAGCGGCAGGATCTGCCAATAAGTCTGTCCGGCCTCTTTGAGCCAGTCCACAAAATCGTATGCTTCCTGCGAAAAGCAGCCAATGCCATATGGGGACGGCAGACTGCTGACGGGCAGTAAAATGCCTGCACTTCTCTGCATCTTCATGTTCTTTCTTATCCTTTATAATTCGATCAGGATACCCGCATGGTCGGAGACCTGCGGTTCCTGTGTACCACGGAATATCACCCGGCTGCTGCGCACCGGAACAGCTTTGGAGCACCAGTCTGTGCGATGCGCTTTTTGGCGGAAGCATCCGGGGCATCCCGCCAGCCGTCAATGGCCTGCACAACGGTATAGCCGTCATCCCGCTGTTGTGCCAGCCGGTAGGTATCCTGCCAGCCGCTGCGGAGGATAAGGTCATACCCCTCGCCCCGCACATCGGCTTCGCTGTTGAAGTCGCCCAGCAGGAATGCCATAGGCTTCGCACCAGCCGTTGCTTCCAGCGCATTCCACTGGTCAGCAAAGGGTTCTTCTTCGTCCTTCCACCAGCCCATGTGTACAGCATAGTACCAGACATCTCCTGCACAGATGCCCAGCACGCGGCGGGTCTTCCAGTAACTGTAATCGTTCGACCGGCTCAGCAGCAGATTCTCGGTCTGCGTGATGGGCGCACGGCTGAATACGGCCATGCCCTCATCATATCTGTCATAGCCGATCTTGGCCGGGAGCCAGCTCCAATGGTAGCAAACGCCCTTCTGTTCTAACATCCGGGCCACGGCTGCCGCATGGTTGTCGGCTTTCAGCGGCACGGTGTTGCCCGGACAGGACGTGTAGCCCGCCGGGACAGCTTTCAGCTCCGGTGCGGCGGCGGTCTGGTTCACCTCCTGCAAGGCGAACACATCCGGCTGCTCCTTTGCGATAAACTCCACAAAAATTTCCCGTTTGGCCTCGTATTCCGGTTCGATGAGGCTGTGGGTGTTCAATGTCAGCAGTTTCATAAGCAATTACAGAATATCGTTGATATCAGATTTCAGAACATCTGCCTTGGGGCCATAGACCGCCTGAATGCCGTCGCCCTTGACCAGCAGGCTCAGGGCACCCTCAGCCTTCCATGCCGCCAGGTCGGCCACCTTGGCAGGGTCCTTGACGGTGACGCGCAGACGGGTCATGCAGGCATCCACCAGCACGATGTTCTCGCGGCCGCCCAGCAGGGCAATGATGCGCTCGGCCTGACCGTTATCGGACTTTTTCTCAGCCTTTGCACCGGAAGCATCCTCATCCGGCGCGTTGTCATCGGTGTAGTTGCCCAGACGGCCCGGGGTAGCCAGATTGAGTTTGCCGATCATGAAATAGGCCACGAAATAGCCAATGATGAAGAATGCCACGACGCAGATGACAAAGTTGACGATATCACCGCCCAGACCGGCCTGCAGAGACATGGGGATGCGGGTGATGAATTCCAGATTGCCGAAGGAATGCAGGCGCAGATGGATGATGCCGGCCATGGCAAAGGCACAGCCCTGCAGGATGGCATATACAATGTACAGCGGCATGGCGCAGAACATGAACATGAACTCCAGCGGCTCGGTCACACCGGTGAGGAACACAGCCAGCGCAGTGGAAATGAACATGGATCTGTAATTCTTACGCTTGTCGGCATCCACGCGGCGGTACATGGCCAGTGCGACGCCCAGCAGCAGGCCGGTCGCACCGATCATCTGGCCGACCTTGAAGCGGGCGGGAGTGACGGTAGCCAGCAGATTATTATATGCGGCCATGTCACCGGCCTTCTTGAAGTTGATGAGGTCGTTGGCCCATGCCAGCCACAGCGGGTCCTGACCAAATACCTGACTGCCTGCGTTCACGCCGGTGGCGATGGTGTAGGTGCCGCCGAAAGAGGTGTAGTTCATGGGGATGGTCAGCATATGGTGCAGACCAAAGGGCAGCAGCAGACGTTCCAGCGTACCATAGATGAACGGAGCCAGCACCGGAGAAGTCTCGGAAGAGTTGGCGATCCAGATGCCAAAGTTGTTGATACCGGTCTGCACCACAGGCCAGAACAGGGCGAGCACCAGAGAGATGACCACGGAATAGGCGATGACCACCATGGGCACGAACCGCTTGCCGTTGAAGAAGGCCAGTGCGTCCGGCAGCTTGCGGAAGTTATAGTATTTATTGTAAGCTACGCCGCCCACAAAACCGGCGATGATGCCCACGAATACGCCCATATTCAGGGCCGGTGCGCCCAGGATGGAGGTAAAATAGCCGTTGACGGCGATCTCCTGCCCAAACAGGGTGTGGGTCACGGCATTGGGATCCTCCAGCATAGCACTGGTGACGCCGAAGATGTTGCCGGTGATGACGTTGATGAGCGCAAAGGCCAGCACAGCCGCAAAGGCACCGCCTGCGCGTTCTTTTGCCCAGCTGCCGCCGATGGCGACCGCGAACAGGATGTGCAGGTTGTTGATGACGGCCCAGCCGATGTTCTCCATCGTAGTGCCGATGTCATGACGGCGGCAATATCGCCACCGCTCATCTGCACCAGCTTGCCCAGACTGATCATCAGACCCGCCGCCGGCATGACGGCGATGACGGTCATCAGAACCTTGCCCAGTTTTGCAAAAGTCGAAATTGATGAGCCCTTTCTTCTTGGGAGCTGTCTGTGTGGTTGCCATGATGTTCCTCCTTGTTCTTTTGCATTTGATTGCGCAATCATTGCGTTGCGCTTGCATTAAATTGCGCAATAAGAATAACTCATTTTCGCAAATTTTACAAGAGTTTTTTGAGATGCAGAACGCCTTTCTGCATCTTGTACATTGTTTGAAGCGATTTTGTTGAAAATGTCAAACCTTTGCAGCAACACCGTTGCGCGATTTACGCAAATGAGTACGCAAACGTTGACTTTGTGTGCAAAGCCCTTTACAATAGAGCTATCAGAAAGGGGATTCAGAGCATGGCAGTTACGATCAAAGATATTGCGGCCGCTGCGGGCGTTTCGCCGTCCACGGTCTCCCGCACCTGCAAGGACAGCCCATCCATCAGCCGGGACACAAAAGAACGCATCCGCCGCATCATGGCGCAGATGGGCTATGAACCAAATTTTGAGGCCGAACCGTCAGAAGCATTTTCCAAGACCATCGGCATCATCCTGCCTTCTTCCCAGCGAGATGTATATGAAAATGCCTTTCATCTGGAGATCATCCGGGGCATCGGGCAGTTCTGCAACCAGCGCCGTTATGTAAACACCGTCATCACCGGTGAGGACGATGCCGAAGTGCTGGATGCCATCCAGAGCATGGTGGCCAACACACAGGCCGATGGATTCATCCTGCTCTACTCCAAAAAAGATTGTCCGGTGGCTGCCTATCTGCGCAGCGAGGGTCTGCTTCACGTTATCGTGGGCAAGGCAGCGCAGTCGGCCAACCAGACCATCTATATCGACAACGACAATGCACTGGCGGGCGAGGAAGCCACCGACTATCTCTACGAGATGGGACACCGCCGCATCGCCTATTTTGGGGTCAGCAATGCCATGCTGTTTTCTGCCGAGCGGAAACGCGGCCATCAGATGTCTCTGCTCAAGCACGGCATCACCCCGCGCGAAGGGGACTGCGTGGAGATCGATACCCTGAATGATTCCTATGAACCCGCCCTGAAAGCACTGCTTACCGCTCCTGACCGCCCTACAGCGGTTCTGGTCAGCGATGACATTCTTGCGGTAGTACTGGAACAGTTCTGCAGCAAGCTGGGCCTGCGCATCCCGAAAGATCTGTCCATCGTATCCTTCAACAACTCGCTGTTCTCCCGCATCACCAACCCGCCGCTGACAACCGTGGACGTCAATCCCTATCAGCTTGGCATCGAAGCGGCAAGCCAGACCATCAACCACATCGAAAACCCCAACCTGCTGGCCACCAAGATCATCGTGCCGCATCAACTCATCGTACGGGAAAGCTGCTGCCCACCGCCGGAGGTCTGATCTTATAGCAAAAAATCATCCGCGATCGTTTCTCATGAACGGTTTGGACCTCGTGAGATCTTATCGCGGATGATTTTTTTCAGCTGGCCTGCTCTCTCCGATTTTTTATTTTTTCCGATATTCCCGTGGTGTCATACCGAAGTGTGCCTTGAAGGCCCGATTGAAATAGGAGAGATTTTCAAACCCGCACCGGGAGGCGATGGTCAGGATGGTCTCATCCGTGGTTTGCAGCGCTTCGGCGGCGGCGTTCAGGCGGTATTCGTTCAGAAAAGCGATGAAGCTCTGCCCCGTCATCTGCCGGAACCACCGCATGAAGTGGCTGGCGCTGAAGGAGCAGACCCCGGCAGCATCGGCGACCCGAAGCGCCTCGGCATAATGGGCCGAGAGCCATTGCAGAACGGTTTTCAGCCGCTGGGTGTCGGCAGTCTCTGCAGGTGGCTGCTGTTTTCCCTGTGCAATGAGCAGGGCCAGAAAGCGCAGCAGCCGCCCCCTTGACCAGCAGCTCATAGCCGGGGAGCTTCGAGCGGCTGGCCTCTTCCACCTCCCGCAGACAGGCGGCAGCCTGAAGATAGCACAAATCGTTTGGGGTCAGACGGACAGGCAGCGACAGCCGCCCGCTCTGGAGCGGAAGCAGGTATTTCTCGGCGCAAAGGTCCTCTGCGCCGCCCAGAAGCTCCAGCTCAAAGATGAGATTCTCGTATTCCATGGACTGCCCTTCTGCCTGCCGCAGGGCGTGGAGGGTGCCGGGCGTAAAAACGAAGATGTCCCCCATGCGGGCCAGATAAGACACAGCGCCCACCTGCACCAGCCCCGCACCGCGCTTGACAAAGACCAGCTCCATGCTCTCCTGCCAGTGGAGCGCCACCTGCGGGAAATCCCCCGGGATGGTGCAGGGATACAGATTGAATGGGAACCGCACGGCACCGTGCTGCTTGGTTTCCTGCAAAGAAGCCCAATTTTGCATCGTCTCACCTCCTGATGATAGGATTGTACCACAATCTGCGCCATTTAGGCAAGATTTTGCGTGTTTTGTGTGGTATATCTTATGGCAGAGATGTCAAACCTGCTTTTCGTATCAAAGGAGGGTCCATTTATGAACTTTACTGAAACCTTGCAGACCTTTACCGGCAAACCTCTTTCTGCCTGCACGAATCAGGAGCTGTATCTTGCTCTGCTGGAACTTGTCCGGCGCAAGAGTGCTGACCGTGTGCAGCCGGTCAAGGGCCGCAAGCTATATTATATCAGCGCCGAATTTCTCATCGGCAAGCTGCTGTCCAACAACCTCATCAATCTGGGTTTGTACGACGAAGCCCGCGATGCATTGGCTG
>ENA-OQAY01000118-OQAY01000118.1-human-gut-metagenome-genome-assembly--contig:-NODE-118-length-20867-cov-0.828881_pt1 | contig 20867 bp, 19 predicted proteins | sample MGYA00242740_ERZ504537 | MGnify/ENA primary metagenome ERZ504537 (study PRJEB26092, sample SAMD00036272) | human gut metagenome | host: Homo sapiens | study: EMG produced TPA metagenomics assembly of... | reverse complement strand
AAAACTTTCACCAGGTGGACATGGACTGCTTGCATTAGACTGGTGGAATGGAAACAAAACTCCATACGTAGATGGACGATTGTCGGGGGTGCTTGTGGGTTGTACCTTACTTACCAAACCAGAAGAAATTTATCGTGCTCTCATTAATCTACTGCATTTGGTACAAAAAAGATTATGCAGTTATTTGCAGAATCAGGAGTCAAAATCATACTATAATAGCCAGCGGTGGAATTGCAGAGAAAAATTCCCTTTTAATGCAGATTTATGCAGACGTTTTGAATTGCGAAATCCACATATCAGGCACAGAACAAACGGCTGCACTTGGAGCTGCCATATATGCATCTGTTGCTGCGGGTAAAGATCTAGGTGGATATGAGACGATTCAGGAAGCAGTTGCAAACATGAGTCATTTGAAAGATATTGTTTACAAACCGAATCCCCCAATGGTAGAAAAATATGTGGAACTTTATCAGATGTATTGTAATTTAGTGGAAATGTTTAATCCTCAAAAAAATACCACTATGATTACATTAAGTCAATTGCATTAAAAGTCAGAATATCTTTGGAAAAACAGAGACAATGAAATTAAAATAAGTAATATCTAATAATTAGAAAAATCTGCAGGAGATACAATCAGGTATCTTATCTGCAGATTTTTTATCTGTTTGAGGTTATTTCATTGCATTCTTAATCGCAGCCAGCAGTTCGTCATATTCTTCGTATGCCGGAATCTCCGGATAATCTGCCTTGATCTTGTCTGTACTGCGGAAGAGAAATCCTGCCTTGCTTGCCTGGATCATACCCAGGTCATTGTAGGAATCACCGCTTGCAATGGTATCGAATCCGATAGACTGTAAAGCTTTTACAGTAGTTAACTTGGATTGTTCCACTCTCATCTTAAAGCCTGTGATCTCACCGTTGTCTGCAACTTCAAGAGTGTTGCAGAATAAGGTAGGCCTGCCAAGCTTCTCCATGAGCGGTGCTGCAAACTGTGTGAAAGTATCGCTGATCAGAATTACCTGGGAGAAAGAACGAAGTTCATCCAGGAATTCCTTTGCGCCCGGAAGCGGATCAATTTTTGCGATCACATCCTGGATCTCTTTCAGTCCAAGACCATGCTCTTTCAGAATACCAAGTCTCCAGTTCATCAGCTTATCATAGTCCGGTTCATCACGTGTGGTTTTCTTCAGCTCCGGGATTCCGCTTGCTTCTGCAAATGCGATCCAGATTTCAGGTACCAGTACGCCCTCTACGTCAAGACATGTAATATACATAATAGAAATCCTCCTTTGTGTAAAACCTCTTTATTTTTGAAAATCCTTTAATGCTTTATTTAGTGAAATCATTCTAACATATTCTGAGAGTCCTTGCAAATTTAATTTTTGGTTACTGTTCACTGGTAATATCCCGCGAGGTGTTTTTTGTGAGCGAAGGTCACCTACAGAACCTGCCACTGGCAGCTTCTTACGGATGCTTGGCAACAGAAAACCCGAGATATATCGTGTGAATTTATGCGATTAGCATAAATTAAGTTTGCGAAGCAAACGATACTCCTTGGGCATTGCACAAGGAGGTTCATATTTCCTGCATCGCGAAGCGTGTTACTGAGAACGGAGTGAACAGTAACAATTTTGAGTAGTTCAAAAGGAGAAATAAAAACGAGTATTGACATAAAAAAAACTAAAGCCATATAATAGTTAGGCAACTAATGGATAGCAACCTAACTATTATATGGCTTTGCAATAGTATGTGTACTGATTTTAGGAGGTGCGGCGAGATAGACGAGGAAATGAAACAGAAGCTGAATGAGATGCATGTAGGCAGGCTGATACATATTTTATCCCATACAATGAAACGGCATAATCCGGCAGAGGTGATGGAGAATGACGATCTGACGACCATGCAGAAGCATGTGCTGAAATTTATCCTTCTGGAAACCATGCACAGAGATCTCTATCAGAAAGATATTGAAGAGGAATTCCAGATCAGGAAACCTACAGTGACAGGGATCCTGAAGCTGATGGAGAAGAACGGTTACATTTACAGAGAGAGTGCGAAACAGGATGCACGCCTGAAACAGATCATTCCCACAGAGAAAGCCGAGAAGATCCGTCCTGCAATCTTAAAGAGTATTGAAGAAGGCGAAGCAAAATGCTCCGGGGAATTCCGAAGGAGGATGTGGAACTGTGCAAACAGGTTCTCTGGCAGATGTATGAAAACCGGAAAAAATCCTGCGATAGCAGGAATGATTTTTAACAGAAATAACGAGACATAAGGAGGACATTGACAAAGATGAATAAGAAACTTTTACGTTCAGTCCGGGAATACAAGAAGCAGTCTGTACTGGCTCCGATCCTTGTAATCCTGGAAGTACTGATGGAAGTTCTGATTCCTCTGGAGATGGCGAAGATTATCGACGTAGGTATTGCAAACGGAGATATGAGCTATATCATCCAGCGTGGAGTCATCCTTGTTGCAATGGCAATGCTTTCCCTGTTCTTCGGCGTACAGGCCGGAAATATGGCGGCAGTTGCAGCAGCAGGATATGCGAAGAATTTACGACACGATATTTTTTATAAGGTGCAGGATTTTTCCTTTAAAAATATCGACCACTTTTCAACATCAGGTCTGGTCACACGACTGACCACTGATATCACAAATGTACAGCAGGCATACATGATGAGTATCCGCCTTCTTGCCAGGGCACCGTTTATGATCATCCTGTCATGGATTATGACACTGACGATCAACAAACCGATCGCAGTGCTTTTCCTGATAGTTGTTCCTGTCCTTGGCGGTACACTGATCTTTATTGCGAAAAAGGCACATCCGCATTTCATCAAGGTCTTTGATGAATATGACAACCTGAACAATTCCGTTCAGGAGAATGTAAATGCCTCACGTGTAGTTAAGGCTTTCGTAAGAGAGGACTATGAGATTGAGAAATTCCATGGAATTTCCAGATATGTTTATAATCTGTTTACTAAAGCAGAGAAAATCGTTGCATGGAACTCACCGGTTATGATGTTTGTCATGTATACTGTAATCATTATCATTGTTGCAATTGGCGGAAGAGGTATTGTTCTCGGTGGCATGGAAACCGGTGAGCTGACAAGTATCATTGTCTACGCACTTCAGATTCTCATGTCCCTGAACATGGTAACTTTCGTGTTTGTTATGATCATGATAGCAGAAGCATCCACAGACCGTATTGTAGAGGTTCTGGATGAAGTTCCTGAGATGCAGGATAAAGCTGATGCAGTAAAGAATGTGGCAGATGGTTCCATTGACTTTAATCATGTAGATTTCAGCTATGCAGGAGAGGGAGGAAATCTTTCCCTGAAGGATGTAAATCTTCATATTAAATCCGGTCAGACAGTAGGTATCATCGGCGGAACCGGAAGTGCAAAGTCTACCCTGGTGCAGCTGATCCCCAGACTCTATGATGTCACAAAGGGTAATGTCCAGGTGGGAGGCGTGGATGTACGCAACTACAATCTGGAAGTACTTCGTGACCAGGTTTCCATGGTACTTCAAAAAAAATGTGCTGTTCTCAGGAAGCATCTATGACAATATTCGCTGGGGTGATGAACATGCCAGTGAGGAAGAAGTTCGGAGGGTCTGTAAGCTGGCCCAGGCAGATGGATTCGTCAGTGAGTTCCCGGATGGCTACGATACAATGATCGTTCAGGGTGGTAACAACGTATCCGGCGGTCAGAAGCAGCGTCTGTGTATTGCAAGGGCTCTTCTCAAGAAACCGAAGATCCTGATCCTGGATGACTCTACCAGTGCAGTAGATACAAGAACAGATGCCCTGATACGTAAGGCTTTCCGCGAGGAGATCCCGAACACAACAAAGATTATTATCGCACAGCGAGTTTCTTCTATTGAAGATGCAGATCAGATCATCGTACTGGATGACGGTAAGATCGCAGGTGTGGGTACTTCAGAAGAACTGCTGAAGACAAATGATATTTACAGAGAAGTATATGAATCACAGGTCAAAGGAGGCGGAGACGATGAATAAGAAGAAAAAATTAGATCAGAACACCATCCAAACTGCCAAAAGACTTCTGAAATATATGACAGGAACCCATAAGATACAGTTTATCATCGTATTTATCTGCATCTTTATCAGTTCCGCAGCAAGTATTGCAGTATCCCTGTCCCTGAAATTTCTGCTGGATGACTTTATCATCCCGCTGATCGGACAGACAGATCCGAACTTTGCAGAACTCTATAAGGCACTTGCAGTCCTTGGCTGTATTTTTGCACTTGGTGTGATTGCCACATTTATTTATACCCGAATGATGGTTTATATCGGTCAGGGTGTGCTTAAAAGTGTCCGTGATGATATGTTCGAGCATATGCAGACTCTTCCGATCCGCTATTTCGACCAGAATACAAACGGATCTGTCATGAGCCTCTATACCAACGATACAGATACCCTGCGACAGATGATCAGCCAGGCGATCCCGCAGGCGCTGATGGCGCTGTTTACGATCGTGGTTACCTTTATTTCCATGTTATTGTTAAGTCCGCTGCTTACAATTCTGGCAGTTGTGATCATCTTTATCATGCTGAAGGTTACCAGTAAGATTGGTTCCAACAGTGGCAAATATTTCATCCGTCAGCAGGTATCTCTGGCAGATGTGACCGGTTTCGTGGAAGAACGAATGAATGGTCAGCGTGTGGTAAAAGTTTTCAACCACGAAGATAAATCAAAAGAAGAATTCGATAAACTCAATGAAGCACTTTTCGAGAGCTCCGCAAATGCCAATAAATACGGAAATATGATGGGACCGGTGATCGGTAACATCGGTAACCTGCAGTTCGTACTGACAGCAGTACTTGGGGGGACTTCTCTCTGTAACAGGTGTGGGCGGCATCACCCTCGGTGTTATGGCTTCCTATTTACAGTTCACCAAGAGCTTTACCCAGCCATTCATGCAGGTGGCACAGCAGTTTAATGCCATTGTTATGGCACTTGCAGGTGCAGAACGTATCTTCAGGCTCATTGACGAGAAGCCGGAAGAGGATGAAGGTTACGTAGAACTTGTTAATGCAAGAAAGGATGCCAACGGCAATATCACAGAATGCAAAGAGAGAACGGGCATGTGGGCATGGAAACATCCACATTCTGCAGATGGTTCCGTTACTTATACAGAACTGACAGGAGATGTCCGATTCGAAGATGTTACATTCGGATATAACCCGGACAAAGTTATTCTGAAAGACATCAGCCTCTTCGCCAAGCCGGGACAGAAACTTGCTTTCGTAGGTTCCACAGGTGCAGGAAAGACAACGATCACAAATCTGATCAACCGTTTCTATGATATTCAGGAAGGTAAAATCCGTTACGATGGAATCAACATTACCAAGATTAAGAAGGATGACCTGAGACGTTCTCTGGGAATCGTACTTCAGGATACTCACCTGTTTACAGGAACTATTAAAGAAAACATCCGCTACGGTAAACTGGATGCTACAGATGAGGAAGTATACGAGGCAGCAAGACTGGCTCATGCAGACCAGTTTATCAAAATGCTTCCAAAAGGATATGATACCATGTTAAGCGGAGACGGTGAGGAACTGTCCCAGGGACAGCGCCAGCTTCTCTCCATTGCAAGAGCAGCAGTAGCCAATCCGCCTGTACTGATCCTGGATGAAGCAACTTCAAGTATTGATACCCGTACAGAGAGTATCGTACAGAAAGGTATGGATAACCTGATGAAAGGCCGTACTGTATTTGTGATCGCCCATCGACTTTCAACCATCAGAAACAGCGATGCCATCATCGTACTGGATCATGGAAAGATCATTGAAAGAGGCGACCATGAAGACCTCATTAAGTTAAAAGGAACTTATTATCAGCTTTATACTGGTAAGCTGGAATTGTCATAAGGAACTATCAGAAAGACTGCAATTATTTCAGAACATGAATAATTGTGGTCTTTCTTTGCGGGCGTTGCGTTTTCTGCGTTATAATGCTATGATCGTACAGGTATGTGGATCACAGATGATGAAGTTCCGGTTTAAGAATAAAAAAGAAAAATTATGCAGCAGCAAGGGAGAGATATACGATGGTAAAGATAGATCTGATCACTGGTTTTCTTGGTTCAGGGAAGACGACGTTTATCAGGAAGTATGCGCAGTATCTGATGGATGCTGGTAATAATATTGGAATTCTGGAGAATGATTACGGGGCTGTGAATGTGGATATGATGTTGCTTCAGGATCTGATGGGAGAGAACTGTGAGCTGGAGATGATCTCAGGAGGGTGTGATAAGGACTGCCACAGGAGGAGATTTAAGACGAAACTGATTGCTATGGGTATGTGCGGTTATGATCGTGTGATCGTGGAGCCGTCTGGGATTTTTGATGTGGATGAGTTCTTTGATATTCTTCATGAGGAGCCGTTAAATCGTTGGTATCAGATTGGGAATGTGATTGCAATTGTGGATTCTAAGCTGGAGCGTGATCTGTCAGAGGAGGCGGATTTCATTCTGGCTTCTGAGGTGGCAGATGCCGGATGCATTGTGATGAGCAAGAGCCAGGACGCATCACCCGAGGAAATCCAGGGTACGATTAAGCATGTGAATCAGGCGTTGGAGAAGGTTCATTGCAGCAGGAGATTTTGCTGTGAAATGGATGATGTGGATACAGTTAATATTATCCACAAGAATTGGGATGAGATGTCGAAAGAGGACTTTGACAGAATCGCATCCTGTGGATATGTGATGGCAAGCTACAGGAAACCGGAGTTTGAGGCAGAGGATGCCTTTACTTCTCTGTACTTTATGAATGTGAAGATGACTGAGAAGGAGCTGCGGGAAGCAGCTGAGAAGATTCTGTCTGATTCTGAATGCGGGCGTGTGTTCCGGATGAAGGGATTTATGAGAGTAGACAGTGACAGCGAAGACGGTTCTGGACTATCTGCATGGGCAGAGTGCGATAGACGGCAGTGGATTGAATTAAATGCTACGAAGAATGAAATTACAATCCGACCGCTTCATGTAGGACAGGAGGTCCTGATCGTGATTGGAGAAGAACTGCATGAGGAGAAAATTAAATCCTATCTGAAAATCTGAGATTTGAACGCAGGTCGCGAAGCGGATTGCGAATGTCTGCTTTACTTTATAAAAGGAGCACTTGAAAAATCAAGTGCCCCATTGTATAATCTACTTAGAAGATGACCGGAAGCGTGTTCCGGTTGCCCTCGGTATAATTAATGAGTAAAGAAATTAAGCATCCAACTTTGGGCGGTGGGATGCTTATTTCTTTTTATGTTGATCTATGTAAGTCAATGCCGTAAAAATTACTAACAATAAAGTAAGGACTTCCATTGTGTTCATCGGGCATCACCCTCCTTTCGTGAAACTGGAGGGCAGGGGTCGAAACTTTGCATCCGGGTCTGTTCAATTATACTTGTTCAGTATAACGTGAAAAATAGAAGATATCAAGTACTTTACGTTCTATATTATTAAAAACAAAACAGGGTATGAAGTTCATCGTAATCTGATGAAACTTCATACCCTGTTCATTTATTTTTATGGAGTTTTGTAACCGTAAGGATTATTTGGTAAACAGATCAACCAGATCCTGGCCGTCTTCGTAGCCCTGGCTCTTCAGCTCATTTACGAACCATTCGTCTACGCCGTCTACAGCTTCTTTAAAGGAATCGATATCCATATCTGCTTTCTCTGTGAAGGTTACGCCGTTTTTGGATTCCCAGCGTTCTTTGATCTCATTGTCGCTGGAACGGTTGATGTAACGTTCGTATTCAACTGCCTTCTGACCGCATTCATCAACAACTACCTGCTGTTGTGGTGTGAGGCCGTCGTAGATATCCTGATTGATGCAGAAGAACAGACAGTCATAAATTGCATCCCACATGGAACAGTAAGGCTGAACCTCCTGAACGCTTGCTGCGTCAATAGCAGGAAGTGGATTTTCCTCACCTTCAACAGTGTTCTGCTGAAGTGCTGTGTAAGTTTCAGACCAGTTCATGTTTGTGGCATCAGCACCCCATCTCTTGTAGCATTCCATCAGAAGGTTGGAACCTGCTACACGAACCTTCAGGTTCTTCATATCGTCTACAGATTTAATCTCATGTTTGCTGTTTGTGATTTCACGGAAACCGTTCTCTGCAATACCCATGCAGTGGAGTCCGTATTCACTGAGGATTTCCTTCAGCTTTGCACCTGCTTCGCCGTCGAATTTCGCATCTGCATCGTCGTAAGAATCATAGACGAATGGAAGAGAAACAACGTTGAAACGTGGATCAAATGCAGAGTAGATCAGGTTGGAGTGCATGGAGATCTGAACCGGGTCCCCATTCATCAGAGCCTGAATACCTTCGGACTGGTTGCCGTTTGTAAGCTGGTCAGCAGCGTAAATGTTGACTTTGACTTTGCCGTCTGTGGCTTTTTCCATCAGTTCACCGAACTTACGTCCGCCATCAGCCCATGTACTTGTCTCAGTAGTGGAGCATGCGAAGTTCCAGGTCATTTCCGGCCAGTCAAGGTCGCTGTAATCTGCGATTGTGTCAAAGGAGTTATTGCCGTCTCCTGCCTCCTTGGAAGCTGTGTCAGAGGAAGCGGAGGACTGATCACCTGTGTAGGAGCCTTCTTTTGCAAGAGCTTTTGGAAGGAAAGTGGAGGTGATCGGGATGTATGTAACGATCAGAAGAACTGCAACGCAGGCTGCGATCATTGGCACAACTGCCCTTGAGATCTCCTGCAGAGTAACTTCCAGACCTTTTTTGATCTTGATGCTGATTGCTACGAAAAGGTTTACGCCTACAGGAGGAGTTACCTGTCCGATTGCAAGGTTTACAGTTGCCATAACACCGAATGCTACTATATCGTATCCAAGAGCCTTACATACAGGAAGCATGATCGGGATGAAGATGTACATAGCGGAGTTTGCATCGATGAAGCATCCTGCGATCAGGAAGATGATATTTACGATCAGCAGGAAGGTAAACTGGTTATGTGCGATGCTTCCAAGTAAATTGGAGGCGGCATCTGCAATACCGAATTTGGTACATACAAAGGAGAACAGAGAGGCACTTGCTACGATGAGCATGATACCGCCGGTTGTCTTTGCTGAGTCTACCAGAATGTCAAACATATCGCGGAAGGAAACTTCGCGGTAGATGACCATACCTACGAAGAGTCCGTATACAACGGATACGGCTGCTGCTTCTGTTGGTGTGAAGATACCGCCGTAGATACCGCCCAGAATGATGACCGGCATCAGGAATCCCCAGAAAGCATCTTTAAAAGCGTCCCAGCGTTCTTTGCCTGAGGCTTTTTCTCTGGATGGTTTGATGTTGTGTTTCTTTGCTTCCAGCATTACTACGATTACCAGTGCCACGCCCATAAGAAGACCTGGTACGATACCTGCCATGAACATATCTGCGATGGATGTGCCTGTGATGGAGGCATATACAACGAAGGCGATACTTGGCGGGATGACAATGGCGATGGAGCTTGAGGTTGCCATCAGTGCTGTGGAGAATGGTGCGGAGAAACCGCCTTGTTCTACCATTGCAGGGATCAGTACGGCGCCAAGAGCTGCAACAGTTGCAGGGCCGGAACCGGAGATGGCGCCGAAGAAGCAGGCTACGATAACACATACGATGGCGATACCGCCTTTTTTGTGGCCTACGCAGGTATCAACGAATTTGATCAGTCGTTTGGAGATACCGGCTTTTGCCATGATGTTTCCTGACAGTACGAAGAATGGGATTGCCAGGAGCAGGAATTTGCTGATTCCTGAGTACATGTTGGTTGCTACGATCGTCAGGGATGTACCGGAGTAGAGGATTGCGCATACGGAGGAAAGTCCGAGGCAGATTCCGATGGGTACACCCAGGATCAGGAATATGAAGAAGGAGATAAATAAGATTGCACTGATCATTTATTTGGCCTCCTTTTTGTCTGTTGTGATTGTGTTCATGTTACTTTTTGTGCTGTTGTCGGTATTTTTGGCACTGTCGGTTTTGCAGCAGAAGTCCAGACAGAATTCAATGAAGTGAAGAATCATGCATCCTGCACCGATGGGTACGAAGGACCAGAAGATCCATTCAGGCCAGTTTAATACGAAGGTTCTTTTTCCATTCTGAAGCTGAGTGATTACTTTGTCCATTCCGTATTTGAAAAGGATGACGCTGAAGATGATGCTCAGGACTGTGATCAGAATTACGGATGGTTTCTTCAGTTTCTTTGGAAGGCGGTCTGTGACCAGTGTCAGGCTGACCAGTTCTCCTTCGCGGCAGGCCAGTGCGGCTGCCAGCAGGGTGATGAGTACGAATACCGCTACTACAAGTTCTTCTGTGAAGGACCAGGAACGGTGGATGACTTTACGGGAAAATACGTTTCCCACAGTCAGCACCAGGATCAGCAGTGTGGAGATCACAAGGATGATCTTTTCTACTGCAGCCAGTGCGTTCATGATTTTTTTGTAGATTTTCATGCTCTCTACTCCTCTCAAAAAATTTGCTGCTGTTTTTCGGAATTTGGAGCAGATTCAAGCAGATGGAATGTAATGGTTATAATATGTAATTAGTTACATTTTTCATCTGTGGTGAATTCTGTTGTCTGCGAAAAACAGAAGTAGTGTTTCGGTTTCAGATCGACAGCCTGGAAAAGAAAGTATGTCTCGTGTGTCAGGGCTTTTTTATGTTATGGGAATATTATGGAGTAATTTCCTATAACATAAAAAAAGTCCGCCCCACGCAGGGACGGACATATGATATTCCGTAACCACCCTGTTTCACCTTTGAAACAAGTACGATTCTGCAACGTACCGATATACGCGGCTCCTGTAACGGGGGGCGGCCGGGGAAGCTTACTGTGAATACGACAATATCTGTGATGGCTGTATTCAAGGGTTCGGCTTTCCTTCTCGGGGATGATATTCGAAACAGGTCTGTCACTGCATTTCACCGGACTGCAGTTCTCTGAGGACAGGGGGGACTGTTTTTACTGGTTCCCTTCGTTGAATTTATGCGTTATAGGTTTAGCTGTTTAAAAAGCTAAAGCAATTTTAACGCTGTTTGTTTTGAAAGTCAAGAGGTTTTTGTAAGTATTTGGGGGAAGTTTGTTGGTGTGGGGCGTACACAGCGCAAGAGGGGACGCGCGAAGCAGCATCTCTCTGCAGGTTCAGTTCCGGGGGCTAAGTAACTCTAAGGTGGGGGAAAATCCGCTAAAAGCATGAAGAAAAATGCAAAACTCGCTCCGTTGCAGACTCCGCTCAGACAGGTTGCTATTTTTCTTCATAACGCGGATTTCCCCCACCTAAGAGTTACTAAGCTCCCTCCAGATTCACCTGCAGAGAGATACTGCTTCGCGCTGGCTATTGGCTGTGTAAGAGAAAATGGATGAGGTGGTGGGAGCGGAGGGGTCAAGTGAAAAGAATCAGTTGTTACTCTTGACAATCGAATGATTTTCTGCGTATATTGTAAAAAATAAAATATTAAATATTGGATAAGTAAAATTATGAAAATAAATGAGTAAAAGCTACAAAGATGAGCAGAAAGAGGTAAAGATCATGGATTTAAAGAATTATTCAACAGGGGTACAGCATATCGGGATTCCGACAAATGACATTGATAAAACTGTGGAGTTTTATCATAAACTTGGTTTTGAGACTGCATTTGAGACTGTAAATGAGGAAGCGAATGAGAAGGTTGTGTTTCTGAAACTGGGAACTCTGGGTAGTGGAGACTTATGAGAATCATGCGGCGAAGATGGAGCATGGAGCGATCGATCATGTTGCACTTGATGTAAGAGATATTGAGGAGATTTTCCGGTATATTAATGAAGCTGGTTTAAACTCCACACAGGATACCATTCATTTCCTGCCATTCTGGGAAAATGGTGTGAAGTTTTTTACCATTGAGGGTCCGAACAAGGAGAAAGTGGAATTCAGTCAGTATCTGTAAAACAGAAAAAGTTACGGAATATACCTACATAATAAAATTCCGAACATAATAAAATGAAGCAGTAAAGCCGATACATTGACTGGAAACAGTGTGTCGGCTTTTTCACTGTCCGAAATAGACTGTAGCAGTAAAAACCGGGAAAAATAAAGGGATATTAAAGGGAAGAGAAAGATGAAATATTTAAAGAAGTGGTATATTAATCTGTCGATACAGAGAAAAATTCTGTATTGTACGTTAGGGGTAGCATTGGTTGTTCTGTTGGCTGCCAGTGTTTCGCAGTATATGTCTGCATCTTCAATTGTGACAGAACAGACAAGGAAGCAGTCTGCGGGAGTGGTGAACGAGTTGTCGGTGAATTTGGATCATTATTTTGATATGGTGAGGAATTCATTTGAGTATATTGCAAATAACAATACGGTTCAGGAGGAATTGGAGTCTGATGAACCATATAAATCGGATGGCACAGAGCTGTATTCCTATTATTCAAGATCAGGGCAGATCAGAAGGCTGCTTTTGCAGGGATATACAAGTATTTATATGAATGATATCCAGCTGTATGGTTATAACGGAGCAAATCATCTGCTGGCAAATAATCATGAGATTAATGAAAATACCGCTCAGACATCCTGTGAACTGGCGGAGCAGGCAAAAGGACGCTGTATTTATTATAATGCTTCTGAGGAAGGCCTGATGTATATGGCAAAGCAGATCAAAGATTCTCTGACTATGAAGCCAGTGGGAATATTGAGAGCATCTATTAAGCTGAGCTATCTGAAAAAAATGACGATCACAGCCAGAGATTCTTTGTCTGCACATATTTTTCTTCTGGACAATGACAAAAATGTTCTGATAGAGAGTGCAGAGAATGATTCGACAATCAGTGACAGAAGCTGGATAGAAAAAATATCAGGTAACACAGGAGATTTTCTGTTTACTGCAGATGGACAGGGTTATGACTGTGTATATCAGAGAAGTTCTGACACAGGACTTACAGTTGTAGGAATGATCCCTATGAGTTTCTTGCAGAAAACAGCCAGAGGATTACAGAAAACGACAATCATGCTTATTCTGGCAAGTTTGATGTTGTGTATTTTTCTTGCTAATATTCTGGCAAAGGGAATCGCCGGTCCGATCAAGCGTACAAGTAAAGCAATGCAGCAGTTTGCGGAGGGTGACTTTTCTGTCCGTCTTCCGGAAGGAAGAAGGGATGAGATTGGAGCCATGAATTCTGTTTTCAACCAGACGATAGAGAAAATAGAGCAGCTGATAAAACAGGTTGTGGAGATGGAAACAGTTAACAAAGATATTGAATTCCAGGCTTTACAGGCACAGATCAATCCGCATTTTCTTTATAATGTACTGGATACAATCAACTGGATGGCGCGAAAAAAAGGTGAGGATAATATTTGTCGTATGGTTACTTCTATCAGCAGTCTGATGCGTGCAAGTATCAGCAATAAAAGAAGTATGGTTTATATTCGTGAGGAAATAAAATATGTACAGGATTATCTTTACATACAGGAAACCAGATATGGAGATAAATTTACATCTTATATTGAAGTGGATGAGAGATTAAATGAATTAGAGATTCCGAAGATGACTATTCAGACACTGGTGGAAAATGCGGTAGTTCATGGTGTGGAAAATGCGACATGGGACTGTTTCCTTTATGTTTCAGGAGAAATTACAGATGGAATGGCAGTATTTACAGTAAAGGATGATGGAGTTGGAATGTCACAGGAACAGTTGGAGAAATTGATGGGGACAGAGGAAGAGCCAGATCATGAAGCAGAGCGGACACATACTCATCTGGGAGTGTATGCGGTGAGAAAGAGACTGGATTATGTATATCAGAACAAGGCAAGGATGAGCATTACATCAGAACCGGGGAAGGGAACACAGGTAATACTGGAAATCCCGATGAACGGTAATGTCGGAGTTACCTACAGGAAATGTGATGAACCTGTTAATGAAAATAACAAAAAAGGGGAGACGAGAGATAATGGAATTGCAGGTAATGATATTAGATGATGAATATATTATTCTGGATGGTTTATGTTCGTTTCCATGGAGCGATTATGGATACCATATATCCGCAACTGCAAGGAACGGATTGGAGGGTCTGGAGAAACTAGAGCAGGCGAAACCGGATCTGATTCTTACAGATGTGAAGATGCCGGGAATGGATGGACTGGATTTTGCAGAAAAAGCACATGAGATTTATCCCAATGCGGTTATAGTGATACTGACAGGATATGACAGTTTTGCCTACGCTCAGAAAGCAATCAGCATTGGTGTGGAAGAATATCTTCTCAAACCGGTGGACTATGATGAGTTAAAGGCAATGGCTGCCCGGATTGCAGGGGAAATTCATGCAAGGAAGGAAAAACAGCAGGAAATCCGGGATCTGAAGAAATATTTCAACAGGTCAGTTCCGCAGCTGAGATCCAAATTTGCGGGAAATCTTCTGTATGGAAGAATCCAGGGAAAAGGAGTTGTAAAAGAGCAGGCAGAATCTCTGAATCTGACAATAGAGAAATATATTGTGTGTGTAGGGCGAAAAGTTGTTGGAGAAAATAAAATCCATACAGGAGATAAATGGATAGAGGAATTTGCATGCATCAATATTTTTGAGGAAATTTTTAATGATTTTGGAATTCATGTTTTGAGCGATTATAATACAGCAACTGCAGAATATAATTTTATTCTTTTGTTTGAAAAGGAAGAAGAAAACGCAGTATGTATGGAAAAAGCATTGCAGGCATGCAGTAAGATACAGGTAGAAGTAGAACGGTATCTGAAAGCACATATGAATTTTGGATTGAGCGATGTAGAAGTGGATGAATATCAGGCAAATGCACAGTACCGTAAGGCACAGACAGCATGCAGGCAATGTGTTTATCTGGGTACGAATATCATACTCAGATACGAAGATCTGCAATATGAAAAACAGACAGACTTTGTGATTACTTCCGGTGAAAAAACACATTTTATGATGACTTTGTTTCAGGACAGTTTTGAGAAAGCGGAGGATGAACTTCATCAGATGTTTCGAAACGCACCGGAAGATGTATCTCCGGTGAAATTTGCAGCAATGGATTTACTTTTGGGATGTATGAAATTTCCATATATCTGTGCAGTTGACAGTGAAATTCATAATAAAAACTGGAATCTTTCTGTGCTTCAGGATGGAATAAAAAGAATCTGTCAGTGCGAGAACACAGAAGAGGTGTTGAATTGTCTGCTGAATCTGTTTGGAACGCTGATTAAACAGAATACAGAAGGAACTGATGAACGGAACCGGAAACTGGTTCAGAGTGTTCTTTCTTACATTGAGAAGAATTATTCAGGAGATTTATCTATGGATGATCTGACTGAGAAATTCCATGTAAGCAGAACCTATATCAGCCGCCTTCTTAAGAAATATGCCGGAAAGAGTTTTCTGGAATATCTGACAGATGTCCGGTTCCAACAGGTGGAGAAACTGATTGCAGATAATAAATATAAACAATATGAAATCGCAGAAATGGTAGGATACAAAGACTTTGGATATTACATAAAAGTATTCAAAAAGCGTTACGGTATTACACCCAATGAATTCAGGAAATATATATAAACAGCGAGGTTAACTGTATCAGGTAAGTCATTTAATCGAATCAGGCAAGTAGCGAGGCGGATGATTTTATCTACCTGACGATAGAACAGGAGATTTGTGCACAGTATAAAATTTGTGCACAAATCTCCTATTTTTACTTTTATTTCCAATTGTTTATAAAAGGCAAAAAGACTAAAATAAAATCATCAAGAACGAGGAAACACAAATTAAAAGGAGGAAACAAGTAAATGAGGAAAATGAAAAAAGTGTTATCACTTGCCATGACGGCAGCTATGACAGCCAGTCTTCTGACAGGCATGGGAGCAGTTACAGCTTCTGCGAAGAAATCGGACGATGGAAAAAGAACGAAGATTACTGCTTTATTAAATTCAACAGAATCGACAGAACAGTATCAGGTTTATGACTATTTGTTGAAAAATTTCTGTGATGAGAAAGGCATTGACTATGAAATAGAAATGGTTAATGATAAACAAGATTATTTTACGAAATTACAGATGTATATCAATAGTGATACATTACCAGATATCTTCGGATGCCCCAATGGAACACTTTCTAAAGCATGTAAAGACATTGATGCATTAGTGGATTTAGGTGCTGAGTTAGATCGAAATGGATATGCGGATAAGATGAATGGTGCGGTACGAGATTTCCTTACAGATGCAGATGATGGTAATTTGTATCTTTTCCCACAGGGATTATATTGTGAATTCTTTATGTATAGGAAGGATCTCTTTGAAAAAGCCGGTATTAAAGAAACTCCGACAACATGGAAAGAATTTGAAGAAGACTGTCAGAAACTTGCGGATATAGGAGAAATTCCGGTTATTATCGGTGGTTCAGATGTATGGCAGATTATGAGATATCTTTCATTCTCTCCATGGAGAGTAACAGGTCCGGAATTTATCACTGGATATCAGGCTGGAACAGACTCTTTTGCCAAAAATGAAGCTGCCAAATATGGTGTAAATCTGGTTTATGATCTTGGAACAAAAGGATATTTTGAACCAGGATTTGCAAGTGTAGATTACACTTCAGCCACAAACTTATTCTATGGTGGCACTGGTGGAATTTTCTACAGTGGTTCAGGTCAGATCAATCTTGCTGAGGATATGTATGATGCAGGTCAGATAGGATTTTTCCCTGTGCCTGACACAGAAGAAATGGATAATATGGAGACAAATATTCCAATTCACGCAGGATTTGGTATTGGATATAATAAGGCTACATATGACGACACTATGCAGGAATTCTTTGATTATGCATGTGAACATTATTCAGAGGCTTGTTACAACAAAGGAAATATTTTCTCACCGTTTAACGATGATATTCCAGAAGGACTTCCACAGCTTTTCTATGATCTTCAGCCGTTATTTGAAAATGCTGAAACAGCATGGACCTCATGGGATGATAAGCTTGATTCAGAAAATCTGACCCAAATTGCAGATGAACAGCAGAAACTGGCTCAGGGAATTACCACTCCGGATGAATTTATCGAAACCTGTGATTCTTTTGTAAAAAGTAAGTGATTTTTCAATAATAATAAACAGAGACTGACAGCTGCCTTGTCAGTCTCTTTCAGAGAAAGAGAGGAGGAAGAACTGTGCAGAAAGCATTTGGAAAAAAGTCAGTCATCCTTTTATTCATCTTTCCAGCATTTCTTATTTATACAGCATTTGTAATTGTTTCCATCATATGGGCTGGTTATTATAGCTTTTTTGACTGGGGTGGTGTTGGAGAGAAAGTATTTGTAGGATTAAAAAACTATATAGAACTTGTTACGCAGGATGAAGTTTTCAGAGCTACAATAGGGCATACTCTTGTTTATACTGTAATTAATGTGGCAATTCAGGTATTTGGAGGATTATTATTTGCGATTCTCCTCAGTCGTATTAAAAAAGGAAGAGTTGCTTTACAGACTCTGTATTATATTCCGGTAGTTATCTCTTCTGTAGCGATTTGCCAGATTTTTACAAAGTTATTATCAGTAACTCCAACCGGTATTGTGAATCAGGTATTATCATTCATCGATCCATCTCTGAAACTGATGGAGTGGATTTCCAATCCTCAGATTTCACTGTATGTAACAGCTTTTGTAGAAGCATATAAATACCTGGGACTGTATATGGTTATCTTTTATGCAGCACTGATCGGTGTTCCGGATGAACTGGGAGAAGCAGCACTGATCGATGGAGCATCAACATGGCAGGAATATCTTTATGTAAGAATTCCTTATATTAAACCGGTTATCATTGCAAACTGTCTGCTGGTACTGAATGGTTCCCTGAGATCTTTCGAGTTCTCTTATCTGTTAACACATGGAGGACCGGGAAATGCTTCTGAACTTATGACAACTTATATGTATAAACAGGCGTTCAGCAGTATGAAATATGGTTACGGAAGTTCTGTAGCGATCATGATCGTAATCATCTGTATGGTAGTTGGAATGTTATTCCGTAAATTTACAGGAGGAGGGGATGACGAATGAAAAAGAAAAAAACAACCATTCCGAGCATCATTAAATGGGTTATCGCATTAATCCTTGTTGTGATGCAGGTTTATCCTTTCTTCTATGTATTTACTTCAAGCTTTAAGTCACTGGATGATTTCAGACAGTTACCGGCATATGCACTCCCGTCAAAATGGGTGCTGACAAACTTTATCAATGTTTTTACAAAAAGCCATATGCTGACTTATTTTAAAAACAGTATCATTGTTTTGATCGGTGTACTGATTCCTCTGCTTTTATTTGCACTGATGGCTGGATTTGCATTAAGCAAAATCAAATTCAAAGGCAGAAAATTTGTCCTTAATTATTTCCTTCTTGGATTGATGCTTCCTATGCAGGTTGCACTGATTCCATTGTTTACTATTTTTAATAAGATGGGACTGATCAATACATACCCGGCAATTATTTTGCCACAGATTGCTTTTTCACTGTCTTATTCCATTCAGCTGTTTTATTCATTCAGCAAATTCTTCCCTGAAGAAATGCTGGAAGCAGCGATCATTGATGGATGTTCACCGATAGGATGTTTCTTTAAGATGGTGGTTCCGATGTCACTGAACTCTATTATCACAGTAGCAACCATGCAGGCAGTATTCTGCTGGAATGAGTATATTAATGCTTATACATTTACCAGATCTACAGATATGAAAACCATTACACTTGGTTTAAATGACTTCGTAGGAAGCATGGGACTGACAGACTGGGGTGGTACATTTGCAGCCATCACTGTAACAGTACTTCCGGTATTTATTTTCTACTTCTTCAGCAGCAAGAAGATGCTGGCAGGTATGACAGCAGGTGCAGTAAAAGGTTGATAATATGCAAGAATTACCTGATAACAGTAGTTTGATTTATGAGTAAATAACAGGCTTGCCGGAAAAGTACAAGCAGGCCTGTAAAGTGAAATAAAGTATAAAAAAGGAGATTAAGACTATGCAGAAATTATACTATCAGTCCCGGGAACATGGTTTGGCGATTGCATGCCATTTGGACATGGAGATAAATTCTATTTATATCATCAGAGAGATACCAGAAAACCGGGACCATTTGGAGAACCATTTGGCTGGGATCTGGCAACAACTTCTGATTTTGTACATTACGAAGATAAAGGTGTGGCAATTCCGAGAGGAACAGATGAAGAGCAGGATCAGTTTATCTTTGCAGGAAGTGTTTTCGAGGCAGAAGGACAGTATCATATTTTCTATACAGGTTATAACCGTGATTATCCGGCACTTGGAAACCATCTCAGGTTCTGATGCATGCATACAGCGATGATCTTGTAACATGGCACAAAACTCAGGATGCACTTACCTTCACTCCACAGGAAGGCTATGACCCGGATGACTGGAGAGATCCATGGGTGATCCGCGATGAGGAAAATGATCAGTATCTGCTGATCCTTGGTGCAAGATTACAGGGACCAAAGACAAGACAGACAGGAAGAACTGTTAAATTCACATCTAAAGACCTGAAAAACTGGAAGTTTGAAGGAGATTTCTGGGCACCGGATCTCTATACTATGCATGAGATGCCAGACTTATTTAAGATTGGTGACTGGTGGTATCACATTGTGACAGAATACAGTGACAGAAGTAAAATGGTATACCGTATGAGCAAGAGTCTGGAAGGTCCATGGATTGCACCGAAAGATGATGCATTTGACGGCAGAGCTTATTATGCAGGACGTACTTTTGAATTGAACGGACAGAGAATCCTCTTTGGCTGGGTTGCTACCAAGGATCAGGATGATGATGACAATAACTTCATCTGGGCAGGAACATTTATGGCACATGAGGTTTACCAGAGAGAAGATGGAACCCTTGGTGTAAGAATTCCGGAAACTGTATGGAATGCATTTGATAAAGAAGAAAAGACAGAAGATTTTGTAATTGATACTCCAACTAAGAGTACAGAAAAAGTAGTTGCAAAAGATACAGGAGATATCTTCAAATTCGAAGCAGATGTGGAATTCACAGAAGGAACCAGAACTTTCGGTGTGAGATTCTATGAAGATGAGGATAAAGCTGAGTCTTACCAGTTCGTATTTAATGTAACAGAAGACAGATATGTATTTGAGAAAAAACCAAACTGGCCATGGCCTGCAAACCAGAATATCGGACTGGAGAGACCGCTGGAACTGGTACCTGGTAAGAAATACAATATCAAAATGATCGTAGATGATACAATTGCTACAATCTATGTAGACGGTGTTGCATTAAATGCAAGAGCATATAAACGTCCGGGAGAAAGTCTGTCACTCTTTGTTTCTGAAGGAAGCCTGAAAGTAACTAACTGCAAGGTTACAACCGGATTAAAGAAATAGAGCCAGATAGCAATTTAACCGATAAACCGTGGAGCAGTTATTCGGTGTAGAGTAACGTGACGAAGAGATTGCTGTAAATAAAAAAGTTGCTGTGCGTTTCAGTTATAGAAATGCACAGCAACTTTTTTGCCTTAAGTCGATTGGAAAAAACAGCTTTTTTTGCGTTTAATCTTCCAATTTGATTTTCTCTTTCAGAACCACACATCCGGCCATATCTCCGATAACGTTGACGCAGGTTGCACCCATATCGCAGAGTGTATTGATACTGATGTAAACGCCCATAACTCCTGCTGGCAGACCTGCCATGGTTGCAAGGGCTGCGAAGGATGCGATGGCACCGCCCGGGATTCCCGGGGTTCCTACTGACAGGAGTACGTTTGCCAGAAGGATTATGATCATCATGGAAATGCTTACGTTAATTCCGCATGCATTGGCGAAGAACATGATCATGAATGACATCAGGATGGAT
>ENA-OQAY01000114-OQAY01000114.1-human-gut-metagenome-genome-assembly--contig:-NODE-114-length-20978-cov-0.742123_pt1 | contig 20978 bp, 21 predicted proteins | sample MGYA00242740_ERZ504537 | MGnify/ENA primary metagenome ERZ504537 (study PRJEB26092, sample SAMD00036272) | human gut metagenome | host: Homo sapiens | study: EMG produced TPA metagenomics assembly of... | reverse complement strand
CGCTTGTTGACAACACAAACTGTTCGAGCGTATTTCCCCTAAAAAATCGTGGGAAGGTTCTATCGGTGGCAGTGTATTCTGCATCATATCCTCCTTCATACTGGCTCATTTCTTTCCCTTCATGTCCACCGGGGTATGGATTGGACTAGCATTAACAGTAGTAATATTCGGTACCTGGGGTGATTTGACGGAATCTTTATTGAAGCGCCGTTTAGGTATCAAAGATTCGGGTAATATTTTGCCAGGACATGGTGGAATGCTCGATCGTTTCGACAGCGCAATCCTCGCTATCCCTGCAGCAGTAGTCTATTTGTATGTAGTTTCTTTATTTTAACTCCGCCAAATCCAAAGGATTAAAGCCCGGTACATCCTCGCCAGTGAGCGGATAAGAGAAAATATATGTTTTTTCTTCCCCGTCCACAGGATTAACCAATACCTTTATTCCTTTCAATTCACTGTTTTCCGGTGAATAATCACCTAATTTAAAAGAAACCATACCAGGTACCAATCTGCCCTGACTTCCGTTGTTATTATAGCGGAGTTCCAAATGCGCATACCCGTCATTTACCAAAGGAATCATCTCATTGACAACCAGATTGAGAATAGGCCTTTGGGGATTGGGAAAATTCAGCATAAAACGCACATTCATATACTCATTGGAAAACCATATATCTTTAATCTGCACTTTCATATTTCCTATACTATCCATATTATCAGGATTCAGTCCGATAATATCTTGAACAGGTACCATGGCATAGTCATTCAAACGGATATCATAGGCAAAACCACTCTCACCAGCTTCCAGAAAGGTATAACTTCCAAAGATACGCTCTCCCGTCTTCAAATCCCGGTAAGGTACAGCATTCTGTACCACCCACAATTTCTCTCCATTATCCAATATAAAATAAGGAGCGTCATACTGAGGTTGCTTTTCTACTGTAGCCATAGCTATAGTTACTGTACTATCGGGATAACTTTCGTCATTGCCACAAGCTGAAAAGGCGAATACTCCGCTAAAAAGAAGTACCGCCCCTAACATCGATGAAAAAGAATATTTCATATTTTCCGGGGTTTAGGTTATTTACCCGAAAGAACAAAAAAACAGCGTGAAAAGTTTATTTCTTCAGTAAGGCCACCATCTTGCGTGCCGCTGCCTCCGAAGCTCCTGCCGGACCTAAAATTTGAATTATACGATCATACTCTTCCAACATCTTATTCCTATATACCTTATTATATAGAAGAGCTTCCAACTCCGAACGTACATTATCTACCGTCATCGTATCGGCTACCAGTTCACGCACCACTTCCTTATCGGCTACCAGATTAACCAACGAAATATATTTCACTTTTAGAATATGCCGGCGAAGAAAAGCGATAAACGTCCCTACCGGAGTATAGTAACACACCACTTGAGGAACACGGAAAAGAGCTGTTTCCAAAGTTGCAGTACCCGAAGTCACCAATGCCGCCTGCGCGTGCTGCAACAACCTGTAGGTCTGTCCGAAAATGATTTTAACCGGTACATTCGGATTTATATAATCCGAATAATAGGCAGGGTCCATCCCCGGAGCCCCTGCCAGCACCAATTGATAATCTTCGGTAAACGGAGCAGCAGCCTCCAGCATCATCGGCAGGTTGTCTTTGATTTCCTGTTTCCGGCTGCCCGCCAACAATGCGATAACGGGCTTTTCGGACAAGCCATTATCCGCCACAAATTCCGGAAATCCATCCGGATGTTCCTTACAATAAGCATCCACTGCATCTACACAAGGATTACCCACATAATGAACAGGGTACTGATGTCCGGCAAAAAACTCAATCTCAAAAGGCAGGATAGAAAACAATTCGTCCACATCCCGCTTGATATTTTTAATCCTATACTCTTTCCAAGCCCATATTTTAGGAGAAATATAATAGTAGACAGGTATTTGCGTCTGCTTCTTTATAAACTCGGCTATTTTCAGGTTAAAGCAGGATAATCCACCAGAATCACTACATCAGGAGCCCAACGAACAATGTCCTGCTTACATTCTTTCATATTCCGAAAGATAGTACGCAAATGCAACAACACCGGGATAAAACCCATATAAGCCAGTTCTTTGTAATGCTTCACCCGCGTTCCACCAACAGCCGTCATCAAGTCCCCGCCAAAGAAACGGAATTCTGCTTCCGGATCTTCCTGTATCAAGGCACACATCAAATTAGATGCGTGCAAATCGCCTGATGCCTCGCCTACTATCAAATAGTATTTCATACTTCCAGATTCCAGTTTTTCAACTCATTCATCATCCCATAAGCGGTCACATCAATTTGGGTAGGAGTTACCGCCACATACCCATGCCCTAATGCCCAGTGGTCCGAATCTTCCGCTTCCGGTTCATAGTTATCAAACTCTCCGGTCAGCCAGAAATACTCTCCACCCCGAGGATGCAGACTACGCTTCCATTCATTAATCCAAGCCCCATTCGTCTGACGGCAGATGCGTACCCCTTTCAAAGAAGCCGTATCCGGAAAGTTCACATTCAAGCAAATACCCAAAGGCAAGCCATGCTCCAGGACCTGCTCAGTAATACGGCGTATATAAGGCAGCGATGAAGAGAAATCAGCATCCGCAAAATGATTACATAATGAATATCCGATAGAAGAGATCCCCTTCAGACACCCTTCAATCACTACCCCCATCGTACCGGAATAATGCACATTCACTGAAGAATTATCACCGTGGTTTATTCCACCTATCACCACATCGGGACGACGGGGAACAACTGTATGCAATGCCAGTTTCACACAATCTACCGGTGTACCCGTACATTTATACACAGTCAAGTCCTCCTCTTCACGTACCTTGTAATACCGCACAGGATGTTCGGAAGTGATCGCCCCCGAAGCTCCCGAACGAGGACCATCCGGCGCCATTACGATCATTTCACCCACTCCACGCAACCCACGTATCAACTCATTCAATCCCTTAGCTTCCACGCCGTCATCATTTGACAGCAATATCAACGGTTTTTCTCTCTTCATATTTTTCCACTCTTTTTCTCGGAGCGTAAAGATACAACTCTTTGCCGGAACTACCCCTCACCGGAAAAGAAAATTATCTTAATGTTCTACAACCCAGTGCTAAAAATAGAATAGAATTGAATGAAAATTTCTATCTTTGCCGCCGTTGAGTTATTAACAAAACCAATGAGTTATCAACAGTTTTGCTAATGTCTGCCGTTTTTTATAGGTACAATCACCTATTATTTGTTACTTCGCAGCGAGAAAAACTGATTAATATGGGAAAAATTATTGCTTTAGCCAATCAAAAAGGTGGCGTAGGTAAAACTACCACAACGATTAACCTCGCAGCTTCTCTGGCAACGCTGGAGAAAAAAGTGCTGGTTATTGATGCAGACCCTCAGGCCAACGCATCATCAGGATTGGGTGTGAACATCAAAGAGGTAGAATGCTCTATCTATGAATGTATTATCAACGAAGCCGATATACGGGAAGCAATTTATACCACCGACATTGACGGACTCGACATTGTTTCTTCACACATCGACCTGGTTGGCGCAGAAATAGAAATGCTGAACCTGGAAGACCGCGAGAAGATCATGAAAAAAGTATTAGCCCCCATGCGGGACGAATATGACTATATCCTGATAGACTGCTCCCCGTCATTAGGCTTGATAACGATCAATGCGCTGACAGCAGCCGATTCAGTGATTATCCCTGTTCAATGCGAATATTTTGCATTAGAGGGCATCAGCAAATTGCTGAATACCATTAAGATTATTAAATCGAAACTGAATCCTTCACTGGAAATAGAAGGCTTCCTGCTGACAATGTTCGATTCACGTCTGCGTCTGGCCAACCAGATTTATGATGAAGTGAAACGCCATTTTCAAGAATTGGTATTCAAGACAATTGTACAGCGTAACGTCAAACTGAGCGAAGCTCCCAGCCACGGCATTCCTGCAATATTGTATGATGCCGACTCTACCGGAGCCAAGAATCATTTGGCATTGGCACAAGAAATTATAACACGTAACAGTAAGTAAACAATGGCAGTACAGAAAAAATTTGCTTTAGGACGCGGGCTTGACGCACTGATCTCGACCGAAGAAGTAAAGACAGCCGGCTCATCTTCTATCAACGAGATAGAACTGAGCAAAATATCCGTCAACCCTAACCAACCGCGTCGTGAATTTGATCCGGTGGCGTTACAGGAGTTGGCCGACTCTATTGCCGAAATTGGTATCATCCAACCCATTACGTTGCGTCAACTGAGTGAAGACTCTTACCAGATCATAGCCGGAGAACGTCGTTACCGCGCCTCCATACAGGCAGGACTTAAATCTATTCCGGCATACATCCGCACAGCCGATGACGAGAATGTAATGGAAATGGCGTTGATTGAAAATATTCAGCGTGAAGATTTGAATTCATTGGAGATTGCACTGGCTTATCAACATTTATTGGAACAATATGCATTGACACAGGAACGGCTGAGCGAACGTGTCGGAAAAAAACGTACCACTATCGCCAATTATCTGCGTCTGCTGAAACTTCCGGCTCAGATTCAAGTAGCATTGAAAAACCGCGAAATAGACATGGGACACGCCCGTGCCTTATTGTCCTTAGATGATCCTAAGACCCAAATACGTATCTTTAATGAAATACAGTCACAAGGCTATTCTGTCCGCAAAGTGGAAGAAATTGTCAAGGCACTGAGCAGTGGCGAGACAGTGGACAGCGGTGGGAAGAAGATCAAACCGAAAGGCTCCAAATTATCCGAGGAATACACTTTGCTGCAAAGCCATCTCTGCGGATTCTTCGGTTCAAAAGTACAGCTTTCATGCACAGCCAAAGGAAAAGGCAAGATCAGTATTCCGTTCAACAACGAAGAGGACTTGGAACGAATCATGGAAATACTGGATTCACTGAAAAAGAAAGAATAAAGCGTTATTACTACATTGAAAAGAAAAACATCCACATATAAAGTGTTTACATTCATGCTTTTATGCCTTATGATGGCTGGAAGCATGAATGTTCACGCCCAAAAGGCACGCAACCGCCGTATGGGTATAAAGACAGATTCTATTATACAAGTCAAAGATTCACTTGTCATTGACAGCCTGAAACTGCTGGAAGAACGGCAAAAGATAGAAAATATGGAAGCACCTGTTGATACTGCCGCTTTAGTCCGTAAAAATGATTCCATACAGAAAGCAATGGCTGCCGAAACAAAACCCCGATTTATTCCGAACTCCAACCGTGCCATCTGGCTGGCGTTGGTAATTCCCGGCGGAGGACAGATATACAACCGTAAATATTGGAAACTGCCGATAGTATATGGAGGATTTGTGGGATGTGCATATGCGCTGACCTGGAACAACAGAATGTACAAGGACTATTCGCAAGCCTATCTGGATATTATGGACGATGACCCTGATACCAAAAGCTACGAAGACTTCCTGCCTCATGGCATGAGCGCGGAAGGTATGGAGGACACCTTTAAAAAACGAAAAGATTTTTATCGCCGATATCGGGATTTAAGCATATTCTGTTTTATCGGTGTATATATACTATCTGTCATAGACGCATACGTGGATGCTGAACTATCTGATTTTGATATATCCAAAGACTTAGGTCTTCAAATACAACCTGTTATTTTTAATGATGGCCGGAGCAGGATACCTAATACAATAGGCCTGCAATGCAGCTTCAAATTTTAATCGCATGAAAAACTTTTTAATTGGTTTATTTACATTTATAGGAACAACGGGAATCAACGCACAAACCCAAAGTATTACCGTTCACTCGCAAACTACAGGAAAAGAAGAAATTATTGATGTTCCTGAAAGTATGCAGTCAGAAATGGACAGTCTTTACTGGGACTGGCAATCTAAGAATTACATCACATTGGGAGAGAACTGCACAATGGCCTCTACCAACCCTGTTGTAAGTGATTCCATCTATATGGATCGTCTGTCACGTATTCCCTCTATCATAGAAATGCCTTACAATGAGGCAGTACGCAAATTCATTGATATGTATGCCGTCCGTCTGCGCAATAAAGTATCCTTTATGCTTGCGGCAACCAATTTTTATATGCCTATCTTTGAAGAAGCACTTGATTTATACGACCTTCCTCAAGAACTGAAATATCTGCCGGTTATAGAATCTGCCTTAAATCCTGTTGCAGTTTCCCGCCAGGGAGCTACCGGCTTGTGGCAGTTTATGCTGGGTACAGGAAAAATATACGGGCTGAAGAACAATAGTCTGATAGACGAAAGGCGGGACCCGGTCAAATCAACTTGGGCGGCGGCACGTTATCTGAAAGACTTATATGACATCTATCAAGACTGGAACCTGGTATTGGCAGCTTACAACTGCGGGCCAGGCACTATCAACAAAGCCATACGCCGTGCCGGAGGAGCCACAGATTATTGGACAATCTACAACTACCTGCCCAAAGAAACCCGTGGGTACGTTCCTGCTTTCATTGCAGCAAACTACATCATGACTTATTATTGCGAACATGACATCTGTCCCATGGAAACACAGCTCCCCAACGCTACAGACACCATTCACATTAACAAAGACCTCCACTTACAACAAGTGGCAGAAGTATGCAACATCAACCTCGACCAGCTTCGCAGCCTGAATCCCCAATACAAAAAGGATATTATTCCCGGTAACAGCGAGTTGTGTGTACTTCGTTTGCCCAATAACTTTGTCAGTACTTTCATTGACCGCCAAGACAGTGTATTCGCTTATAAACCCAATGAATATCTGACCAAAAGAAAAACGGTAGCTATCAAAGAAACAACCAGTAGCAGAAACCGCTCATCCAAGGGAACTCTTTATCATAAAATCAAACAAGGAGACACATTGGGAGGAATTGCCGCCAAATACCACGTATCCATCAGTCAATTACGTAATCTAAACGGTATAAAGGGCAATAATATCAGAGCCGGAAAAAGTTTGCGGATCAGATGATTGATAAAAAATACAGATTTAACACTATACATTTTCTGAAAATACTTGCTTGAATATGTTTTTTGTATATTTTTGCAGTATAGATTATAGGAGGCAAAGATATGACGGATGAAAAGCAGACTCAGGAACAGGCGGATGAGGAAATGATAAACCAAGGGTTTCAGGAACTTTTGGACAGTTATCTAGCGACCAAACACCGTAAAAAGTAGAAATCATCACAAAGGCATTCAATTTTGCCAAACAAGCACACAAAGGAGTAAAACGACGCTCGGGTGAACCATACATCATGCATCCCATAGCCGTTGCTAAAATTGTATGTACCGAAATAGGACTGGGATCAACTTCCATTTGTTCGGCTTTACTGCATGATGTAGTTGAAGATACAGACTACACTGTGGAAGACATCGAAAATTTGTTTGGTCCTAAAATTGCACAGATTGTAGATGGCCTGACTAAAATATCCGGCGGTATATTCGGAGACCGGGCTTCCGCACAAGCGAGAATTTCAAGAAATTGCTACTGACCATGAGTGATGATATCCGGGTTATCCTCATCAAAATAGCCGACCGTCTGCATAATATGCGTACGCTTGGCTCCATGCTTCCCAACAAGCAATACAAAATTGCCGGAGAAACCTTATACATCTATGCGCCATTGGCTAACCGCTTGGGGTTAAACAAAATAAAGACAGAACTGGAAGATCTCAGTTTCAAATATGAGCATCCGGAAGAATATGCACAGATAGAATCCAAGCTACAAGAAACACAAGCGGAACGCGAAGAAGTATTCCGTGAATTTACAGCACCTATCCGCGCACAACTGGACAAAATGGGTATCAGTTATCAATTGATAGCACGAGTAAAATCCCCTTATTCCATTTGGAACAAGATGCAGACCAAGCATATCACATTTGAAGAAATATATGATATCCTGGCTGTCCGTATCATTTTCTGTCCCAAAAATCCGGAAGAAGAACTTAATGAGTGCTTTAACATATACGTATCCATATCTAAGATTTATAAACCGCACCCAGACCGCTTGCGCGACTGGGTAAGCCACCCTAAAGCCAACGGCTATCAGGCACTTCACGTAACCCTGATGAGTAACAAAGGCCAATGGATAGAAGTGCAGATACGCAGTGAGCGGATGAATGACGTAGCCGAACAAGGCTTTGCCGCACACTGGAAATATAAAGAAGGCGGAGGCAGTGAGGACGAGGGTGAACTGGAAAAATGGCTGCGTACCATCAAGGAGATTCTGGACGATCCGCAACCGGATGCCATGGACTTTCTGGATACCATCAAACTGAACCTGTTCGCTTCTGAAATATTTGTCTTCACTCCGAAAGGTGAAATCAAAACAATGCCGCAAAACTGTACGGCACTGGATTTTGCATTCTCCATCCATACATTCTTGGGCAGCCATTGCATCGGAGCTAAAGTCAACCACAAGCTGGTGCCCTTGAGCCACAAACTGCAAAGTGGCGACCAGGTGGAGATTCTTACTTCCAAATCACAGCATGTACAGCCTTCGTGGATAAACTTTGCCACCACCGCAAAGGCCAAAGCCAAGATTTTGGCCATACTGAAACGCGAACAGCGAGGCATGCAGCAGGCCGGTGAGGAAATGTTACGGGAATTCTTTTCCAGAGAAGGAGTAGAGTACACTCCCGAAAATATACGAAAGATCTGTAATCTGCATACCATCAAAACACAGGAAGAATTGTTTGCCGCCATCGGATTAAAAACAATCATTCTAGGAGAAAACGACAAGAACGAACTGAAAGACAAACCGACTTCCAGTAACTGGAAAAAGTATATCTCTTTCGCCTTCGGAGGCAGCAAGACAAACAAGGAAAAACCGACAGAAGAGAAGGAACCCTTACAAAAGATAGACAGCAAGAAAATATTGAAACTGACTCCCGAAGCTATCCAAAAGAACTATGTGATAGCTGAATGCTGCAAGCCTATTCCGGGAGATGACGTTTTGGGATATATAGGCGACAATAATCGTATCATCATCCACAAACGCCAATGCCCGTTGGCTACCAAACTGAAGAGCAGTTACGGCAACCGCCTGTTGGCTGTCCAATGGGAGACTGGAAAATCCTTGTACTTTCCTGTAAATATCTACATAAAAGGTATTGACCACATCGGTCTGTTAAATAAGGTAACAGAAGTCATTTCACAACAATTGAATGTAAATATCCACAAGTTGAATATTGAAAGTAACGACGGTATCTTTGAAGGAAGAATACAGCTATTTGTACACGATGTGGATGATGTAAAATCCATCACTACCAATCTAAGAAAGATAGATGAGATAAAAACCGTCACCCGTATCGAGAAGTTCGAAGACCAGCCGAATTAACCAATACCAATTTCACCGCAGACTACACTGATTGTTCATAACGATTATCCGCAACTCGTTTTTAATCCGTGCAATCTGTGGTGAATATTCTTAAGTCAGGTAATCCAGTTCTTTACGCATACTGACCAATTCCTCACGTATCAGTTTCAATCTGTCCAAAATCTCCGCAGTACGGATAGTGGTTTCTCTGTTCATCTTCAGTTTCTGCTTGGCCCCCTGTAAAGTCATCCCTTTCTCTTTCACCAGATGATAGACCAGCCGGATATTCTCAATATCCTCTTTACGATACTGACGGACATTCCCTCCCGCCTTCTTGGGAGAAATAATAGGAAATTCCTTTTCCCAATAACGCAACAAGGATTCATTTACATCAAACATCTTTGCCACTTCCCCTATGGAATAGTAAAGTTTCAGTTCTTTATTAGGATTATAGGCCATGGTAAATTAAAATTGAGAATTAAAAATTCACGGCTAGTCAAATACTTTACCGTGGTTGGCTGCAATCTGTATCATCTTATCATAATCTTCCGCGCTCAAATCCATGAAATAATAATTCACAGGATTCTGCACTTTTCCTTTCACGTGCACTTCATAGTGCAAGTGAGGTCCGGTACTTTTACCTGTACTTCCCACAGCTCCAATCACTTCACCCCTGACCACCTTCTGTCCCGGTCTTACCTTGTAAGCACTCAGATGTGCATAGCGCGTAAGATAACCAAAGCCATGATTCACTTCGATGGTATTCCCATAACCTGTCTCCCATCCGGCCTTCACCACAACACCATCACCGGTGGCATACACCGGCGTGCCCGGACTAGCAGAAAAGTCCATCCCCGCATGAAACTTGGTTGTCTTATAAATAGGATCTATACGGACACCGTAACCGGAAGCCGTCTTCTTCAAATCCTTATTGGAAACAGGCTGGATGGCCGGAATACATTTCAGCATCTCGTCATGGCTCTTACACAAATCCACCACCTCGTCAAAAGACTTGGACTGGATATAAAGCTGCCGGTTCAACATATCCAGTTTCTGAGTGGTATTGATAACCAGATCGGCATTCGCCATATCCCGTAACTGTTCATAGCGGTTTGTCCCCCCATAACCGGCCTTACGGACAGCATCCGAAACAGGATCGGCCTGCAACACCACCCGATACAAATTATCATCACGCTGCTGGATATCCTGCATCACCCCCCATAGCCTCATCCAGACGATGAGACAACACATTATACTGGGCCAGTAAGCGAGCATTCTCTATACGGAGCTCTTTCTCGGACGGAGAACCAAAGATCAATAATAAAATAATGAAACTGCCTGCCCCCAAGCCCATTCCTACAAACAAACGGCGCAAGATGCTTAAGGCGCGCTGCCTCACTGTGGGGTAAATGCGGTCATAAGTTCGGGTCTTAGGATTATAAATATAGTAGACTTTACGCATCTAATTCTGCTTTTTGAAGTTTTTAATGCACAACACATCAATATTTTGCACAATTCTTGTCGACAAAAATAATAAAACCAATTATCTTTGCAAATCCTTTTTGAGAATATTAACTAGAAGACAATATATTAAGCGACATGATGACAGCTAAAGAAATTAGAGATTCTTTCAAAAGCTTTTTCGAGTCGAAAGGACACCAGATTGTCCCATCGGCTCCGATGGTCATTAAAGATGACCCCACATTGATGTTCACCAATGCAGGTATGAACCAGTTCAAAGACATTATTCTGGGCAACCACCCGGCCAAATACAAAAGAGTCGCGGACTCACAAAAATGTTTGCGTGTAAGCGGCAAGCACAATGACCTGGAAGAAGTGGGACATGATACCTACCACCATACTATGTTCGAAATGCTGGGCAACTGGTCTTTCGGAGATTACTTCAAGAAAGAAGCTATCGGCTGGGCATGGGAATATCTGGTAGATGTACTGAAAATAGATCCGAAAGATCTGTATGCCACCGTATTCGAAGGAAGTCCCGAAGAAGGACTGGAACGGGACAATGAAGCCGCCTCTTACTGGGAACAGTTCCTGCCAAAAGACCATATCCTCAATGGCAACAAACATGACAATTTCTGGGAAATGGGTGATACAGGTCCCTGCGGCCCGTGTTCTGAAATCCATATCGACTCACGTTCGGAAGAAGAAAAAGCTCAAATCCCCGGCAACCAACTGGTAAATAAGGATCATCCGCAAGTAATCGAGATCTGGAATCTTGTATTCATGCAGTTCAACCGCAAAGCAGACGGTTCACTGGAAGGTCTTCCCGCCAAAGTAATCGATACCGGTATGGGATTCGAACGTTTGGTGCGCACACTGCAAGGCAAGACATCCAACTATGACACTGACGTGTTCCAACCGATGCTGAAAGCCATCGCCGAAATGGCAGGAACCACCTATGGCCAAGACAACCAGAAAGATATCGCCATGCGCGTTATAGCCGACCATATCCGTACCATCGCATTCTCAATCACCGACGGTCAGTTGCCCAGTAACGCAAAAGCCGGCTATGTATCCGCCGTATCCTCCGCCGTGCCGTCCGTTACGGATATACTTTCCTGGGACAGAAACAAGCATTCATGTACAAGCTGCTGCCTGTATTAATTGAGAATATGGGCGAGGCCTATCCAGAGTTGAACGCACAAAAAATACTGATCGAGAAAGTGATCAAAGAAGAAGAAGAATCTTTCCTGCGCACACTGGAAACAGGTATCCGTCTGTTGGACAAGACTATGAACGATGCCAAAGCTGCCGGGAAAAAAGAGATCAGCGGTGTGGATGCCTTTACATTATATGACACTTTCGGTTTCCCCCCTCGACCTGACAGAACTGATTCTCCGCGAAAACGGCATGACTGTAAACGAAGAAGAGTTCAACGCCGAAATGCAGAAACAAAAAGAACGCGCCCGTAACGCGGCAGCCGTTGAAACCGGCGACTGGATCACCATAAAGGAAGGTGACACCCACTTTGTAGGTTATGACTTTACCGAATATGAAACCAGCATCCTGCGCTATCGCCAGATCAAGCAGAAAAACCAGACACTGTATCAAATTGTACTGAGCGATACTCCTTTCTATGCCGAAAGTGGTGGTCAGGTAGGTGATACAGGGGTGATCGTAAGCGAATTCGAAACCATTGAAATCATTGACACCAAGAAGGAAAACAACCTTCCTATCCATATCACCAAAAAACTGCCCGAACACCTTGACGTTCCGATGATGGCTTGTGTAGATACAGAAAAACGTGCCGCCTGTGCCGCCAACCACTCTTGTACTCACTTGCTGGACGAAGCGTTGCGCCAGGTATTAGGAACTCACGTAGAACAAAAAGGTTCTTTGGTAACCCCTGAGTCATTACGTTTCGACTTCTCTCACTTCCAGAAAGTGACTGACGAGCAACTTCGTGAAGTGGAACATTTGGTAAATGCCAAAATCCGTGAGAATATCCCTTTGACGGAATACCGCAATCTTCCTATCGAAAAGGCAAAAGAACTGGGTGCCATTGCTTTGTTCGGTGAAAAATACGGTGATGAGGTACGTGTTGTCCAATTCGGCAACTCTATTGAATTCTGCGGAGGTACCCACGTTTCGGCTACAGGCAAGATCGGTATGGTTCGTATTATCAGCGAAAGCTCTGTTGCTGCCGGTGTGCGCCGTATCGAAGCTATCACGGGTGCCAAAGTAGAGGAATTGATGGATACGGTCCAGGATACGCTGAATGACTTGAAGGCATTGTTCAACAATGCTCCCGATCTGAAAGTCGCCATCCGCAAGTATATTGACGAAAATGCAGGATTGAAGAAGCAGGTGGAAGAGTTCATGAAAGAAAAGGGCGCCGCACTGAAAGCCAGACTGGTAGAGAATGCCAAAGAAATAAATGGTGTGAAAGTGGTGAAAGCCATCATTCCGATGTCTGCCGACGTAGTGAAAGATATTGCCTTCCAGCTGAAAGGTGAGATTCCTGCCAATCTGTTCGTTGTAATAGGTAGTGTGGACAACAACAAACCGATGCTGACTGTCATGATTAGCGAAGACCTGGTAAAAGCCGGACAGAATGCAGGCAAACTGGTCCGTGAAGCAGCCAAACTGATTCAAGGCGGCGGCGGTGGTCAGCCCCACTTCGCAACGGCAGGCGGTAAGAATCCTGACGGTTTGAATGCGGCTGTTGATAAAGTGATAGAGCTGGCTGCATTGTAATCTATTCGAATTTCGTCCATATTTCGTATATATCAAAACTCCGCCATCTGGTCTGAAAGCCGATGGCGGAGTTTTTTTATCTGGTTTACTAAGCCTTTTCTTCTTTATGGATAAGGGAAATAAAAAGGAAGATTTCTATCTCCCAAGCCTTTGGAGTTATCTCCATAACTTGAGTCAACTCCATAAGCTTGGGAGTTAACTCCAAAGGTTATGGAGATAGAATACAAACGTTCAAAAAGGCTTAGCCATAAAGAAAAAAACATTAACCAAACGGTTGAAAACATATCATCAGTCATTAACACCTCACTGACTGTCTGCTTATTCCGTCTGCTCCTTCGGCCAGTTCACTAGATACAGAATTTCCGTAGCACGGGTGAAAGCCGTATACAGCCAACGGAAATAATCCGGAGTCAGCATATTCTCCGTCATATAGCCCTGATCCAAAAAGACCCGTTTCCACTGGCCACCCTGCGCTTTGTGACAAGTAACGGCATACGCATATTTCACCTGTAAGGCATTGTAATGAGGATCGGCTTTCATTTTCTTCATCCGCTCACGTTTCACAGTTATATCAGCATAATCCTCCAATACCGAATAAAATAACTTGTCATTCAATTCTTTAGGCAATGCGGGTGTTTCAGTATGCAAGGTATCCAACAAAAGTTTCACCTCCAGTTCCATACCATCATAGTCGGGGAACACCAGCACCACATCGGCAAAACGAAAGCCGTATGCCTCACGCACCCGACGAACACGGCGAATTACAGCTATATCTCCATTGGCTATAAAATCAATCTCCTTACAGCCCTCCGTCCAAAAATAGTTATTCTTCGCCACCATCAGCAGGTCACCGCTGTTCAGTTCATCCTCCCGAAACAAAATCGTATTCCTGATTCCCTTATTATAAATATTCGCCCGTTTATTGGAACGGCAGACCACAATCGTTTCGTCCATACCTGCCTGACCGTAACAATCATTGATTACCTCAATCAGCTCACTACCAGAAACCATCCGAATATCCGGAAACCCTTCCACACGGACAGAAGGCAAAGTGAGAAAATCTTCCGCGGATATGTAGCGGCGCAATTCTGTCGCATTCCAAAGAATCCCCGAATCGTGCATCTGACGGACCACCTCAGTGAGCTGCGCCTCATATACTTCCATGCCATACCCGCGTAACTTATCGGCCGAAAGAGACGGACTCTCCTCTTCTCCTACCGGAGGAAGCTGCGCCGTATCCCCTATCAGCATCAAACGGCAACCTGTTCCGGCATATACATATTGAATCAAGTCGTCCAGCAAACGCCCTGTACCAAAGACTGCCCCCGCCAATCCGTCATTAGCGATCATCGACGCCTCATCCACAATAAACAAAGTATGCTGATGCAAGTTATCATCCAAAGAAAAGTTATCCAGGTCATTTGAAAAGTTGCGCTGGCGGTAAATCTTCTTATGGATAGTATAAGCCGGATGCTGTGCATAATGTGAAAAGACTTTAGCCGCCCTGCCCGTCGGAGCAAGTAGAACACACTTTTGCTGTAACTGGTCCAAGGTCTTCACCAATGCCCCGATAAGGGATGTTTTACCCGTACCGGCATATCCCTTTAAGAGAAAAACCGAGTCCGATTGGTGGGAAAAGAGAAAATCTGCTAAAAATTTAACAGCTTTTTCTTGTTCTAAAGTTGGTTTATATAGAAAATTTCCCTTAATTTGCTGCACTAAATAACTATTAATCATAATTGCGTAATAAAAAGTTCCTTGAACTGTGCGTTATTAGATTTATTTGTTTTATTTTTGCGATGCGAATATAAACTAAAAAAACACATATTTATCATGAAAACAGTTATTAATATTGTATTGGCTGCCTGGCGTTATCGGTTTAATCTATGTATGCTATGGTAGCATCGTGGGACCGATCAACTTTGACAACACTAAAAAAGCTAGAGAAAAACAAGTTATTGCACGCTTAATTGACATCCGTAAGGCACAGTTGGAATACCGTAACCTGCACAATGGACGATATACTGCAAGCTTCGACACCTTGATTGATTTCGTCAAAACTGCAAAACTTCCATTTGTAAAGAAAGAAGGAGTTTTGTCTGATACGCAACTGGAAGCTGGCATGACTGAAAAGAAAGCTATGGCAATCATCAACAAAGCCAAAAAAACTGGTAACTGGAAAGAAGTTGAAAAAGAAGGTTTAATGAACTTCAAACGTGATACTTTATGGGTTGCCGTAACAGATACAATCTATGCTCCGGGCTTCAACGCAGACTCTTTGAGATATGTTCCCTTCGGAAACGGCGTACAATTTGAGATGGTTACCCGCAGCGATACTACCAAATCGGGTGCTCCTTTGAACTTGTTCCAAGCTCAAACTCCGTATGAAACATATTTGGGCGGCTTGAATACTCAAGAATTGGCTAACCTTAAAGACCTTCAGACCAAATTGGGTAAATATTGCGGTTTAAGAGTGGGTGATATCGAACAGCCTAACAATAACGCAGGTAACTGGGAATAAGAATGACTGAACGTATCGATTTTACAAAATCGGAACAATATACATTATCCATCCGCCTCAGTGCGGATGGATTTTCTTTTTCTATCTATAACCCACTGACAGATAATGATTTCTGCTTTGTTCCGTATCCTGTCAATACCGGATACTCTATGACGGCTAATCTAAAGGAAATGTTAACCGAGACAGAAACTCTAAGATATCCGTATAAACGGGTTAACATTCTGTATGACTCCCCCCGTTTCACACCTGTTCCTTTAGAATTATTCGAAGACGAACAAATGGATACTGTTTTCTATCATAATTTTCCTAAAGGAAATAACGAGATTGTACTTTGCAATGTTCTGGGAAGGAGTAATGTGGTAATACTTTTTGCTATAGACAAACATACCCATTTGTTACTGACTGAACATTTTCCTACAGCTCGTTACTTCTCCACCGCCAGCCCGCTGACTGAATATTTCGCCCGGAAAAGCCGGTTGGGCAACAGCCGGAAACTATACACACACATACGCGAGCAACAAATGGAAGTTTTTTGTTTTGATAAGGGCAACTTATTACTGATTAACTCATTTCCATGCAAACAAACCACAGACCGTGTGTATTACCTATTATATATATGGCAACAATTAAATTATAATCAGGAAAAAGACGAACTGCACTTGACAGGAAAATTAGAGGACAAAGAAGAATTATTGAAAGAATTGCGCAACTATCTGCGTCAGGTATTCGTCATCAACCCCAAAGCGGAATTCAACCGCTCCGAGATAAGTAAAATAGAAGAGATACCTTTTGACATGCAAACCTTATTATTATGCGAGTAATCAGCGGTATATACAAACGGCGCCGTTTCGACGTGCCTCATACATTCAAGGCACGTCCAACAACGGATTTTGCCAAAGAGAACCTTTTCAATGTATTAAGTAATAATTATTTTGACTTCGAGAACGGAGTTACAGCTTTGGACCTTTTTGCCGGTACGGGCAGCATCAGTATAGAACTGGTTTCACGCGGTTGTGACCGGGTTATCTCAGTGGAAAAAGATCCCCAGCATCTTTCTTTCATCTCGCAGGTGATGCGTGAAGTGAAGACTGACAAATGTTTTCCTATCCGTGCTGATGTCTTTAGATTTATAGACAAATGCAGCGAGCAGTTTGATTTCATCTTCGCCGATCCTCCATACGCCTTGAAAGATCTGGAAAGTATCCCCACCCGTATTTTCGAAAGCGGGATTTTAAAGGAAGACGGATTATTGGTATTGGAACATGGCAAAGAGAACCATTTCGAGGATAATCCCCATTTTATTGAGCGCCGTGTATATGGCAGTGTGAACTTCTCTTTCTTCAAAGCAATGGTGCCAGCAACCGAACAATAGATTCTTGTGCTTTTTGATACCAAGGACGCTTCATCCATGTTTTTCTCTGTAACAGGATAGCGTCCTTCTGGTCTTGCAGGAAAATACCCTTCAACATCAATGCTGAGGCCGGATCATACATAAAGGCATTCACCTCAAAATTATGCTCAAAGCTACGGAAGTCCATATTAGTAGAACCTACCGTAGAGAGAGTATCATCACTAACCATCAACTTGGAATGCAAAAAACCTTTCTGATAAAGGTAAATCCTGACACCCGCACGCATGATATCATCCAAATAAGATAACGAACCTAAATGTGTTATCCACGTATCGGCACGTGCCGGTATCATAATGCGAACATCCACACCTGCTAAAGCTGCCGTTTTCAATGCCATCAGAATAGGTTCGGTAGGCAACAGATAAGGGGGTTTGTATATAAAAATATTTTCGGGAACTACTGATAGCTATCAGTAACCCTTGCATAATATCCCGCCATTCGCCTACAGGATCGGAAGTAACAATCTGTATCAGAGCCTTCCCAAAGATTCCAACTTCGGGGAAATAACGGGAGGAAGTGATAAGAGTACGGTCTACCACATACCAATCGGTCAAAAAAGCAGTCTGTAACCCATATACCGCTTTTCCTTCTATCTTAATGTGAGTATCCCGCCATATCCCCCATGGAAAGCCTTTCATATAGCGCAAAGCAATGTTCATTCCTCCCATATAAGCCACACGACCGTCAATTACCACTATTTTACGGTGATTACGATAATTTACCTTACTGGTAAATAAAGGAAAACGGACTTTCAAAAAACTGCGTGCCTCAATACCTGCTCCCCGCATTTCATCAAAAAAGCATGGGGAACTTTCCAGCAGCCCACATCGTCATATAGTAAACGCACTTCTACTCCCTGCCGCGCTTTATCTATCAACACATCGCGCAGCAGCCTGCCTGCCGGATCATCCTCAAAAATATAAAACTGTAAATGGATGTGGTGCTTTGCTTTACTGATTTCTTTCATCAATGAATACAGCATGGAATAACCATCCGTAAAAACTTCCGTCGCATTTCCTTCAAAGGGCAAAGCATTATTCACTTTCCGGAAAAAACGCATCAACTGGTACTGTTCATCAGGACACTTAAACGCCTTTTGCGCTTGGTATTCTGCCATAGGACGTTTTATAAGACGGGTGAACCCTTTCTTGCTGATCAATTTCTCCTTACGTGTGCTTCTGCCGAAAAAGAAATAGAATACAAGCCCCACAATGGGCAGGAAAAAGAGTACAAGTACCCATGCCATTGTTTTAACAGGATTACGATTATCAAGTATCACTATAAAGATAGTTCCGATGATAATCACAAAATAAAGCACGTTAAAAGCAACAGCAAAGATTTCATTAAAGATACTCCACTCTACCATATAATTCCAGTAATTTACTTATAAGCAAACTTATAAAAAAAATCCCAACCTATAACAATATAGATTGGGAAAAGATTAAGATATAGTTTCATTTAAAAAGGACGCCGGCCATGTCTTCCTGGACCGGGACCAAAACCGGGACCACCGAATCCCCTATGGCTATTCATCATCTTGTCACGAGCGGCTTTACTTCCAAAAATATTCAGACGATAGATAAAATGCACCATACAGTAACTATTGATACTGTTGTATTCGGTAACCGAACGTACATCTGCAGTCAAAGAACGGCTGATATTGCTCTGTTGTTTTAAAATGTCATACATTTCAAAACTAACAGTTGCTGCTCCCTTCAATAAACTTTGTGCTATTTGGGCATTCCAAATCAGTTCATTATTGTTCAAACTGGCATCATCATATCCTCTACGGGACTGATTGGTAATATTAGTAGACAATGTCATCTGCCATGGTAGAGTGACATTGGTACTCGCTCCATATGAGAATGTATAAGGATTTTGGTTCTTTTCAGGACGCAGCTTGCTACGTTCCGCTGTATATTCAATAGAACCATTCAATGAAAATTCAAACCAGTCATTCCGATAGGACCCATTCAGATTCTCCGCCAAAGTCAAGCCGGTAGTCGTATTCTTATCATCATGCAATGTTTCCTTATTGTATAAGAACGCTACTTGATTCCGGTAGTTAACACGAGAAAAAGAATTTATAGTAAACTTTTTATTCTTCAAAGCCGAATTAAAACCGAACAATCCAAACGCATTCCAGTTTCCATTGATATTCTGAGGAGTTGAAGTAGTACCACCCGTATTCTCATCATATACCGTACTATTACTGATACTATTCTGAGTAGCAGTGAAATTTACATGGGTCATTATCCCACGCTGTTTCTCGGCATTATAAGTGTTATAAAACAAACGCATGGTATGGGCAAACGAAGGCTTCAAACCAGGATTACCCACACGGATATTCAACGGATTGGAATTATCGACAATCGGCAGCAGGTTTTCCATACTAGGCTGACTACTACGCCCACGATAAGTGATACGCAGCTGACTTACCTTAGAGAAGCGATAACGAAAATCCAGATTCGGAGCAAAATTGAATACCGTTCTTGTGGTATCAGTCATGTAATCTCCCTTCTTATAGGACAATTTCGTATTTTGAGGCTGTAAGGACATGCCGGCACTCAACTGATATTTCTCCCGGATAAATCGTAGTCCTAAAGAGATATCATGATTAAAGTATTTATATTCAGCATCCTTACTCAAGCTATCTACATAAGCAGTTTCATAGTCTTCGGGTAATCCGTCATTTATATTCCAAGGATACCCCAAATCATATGTCGATTTATCACTCTTGCTATTCTTATATTGGAATCTATAACTAAATTGCAGGAAAGTAGCCCGTGCTATAGGTTCGCTATAAGTAAATTGTGCTGTATAATTATAATTTTTAGTAGGCATCGTAATGTATTGATTACGATATTCAATGGAGTCCCCTCCTAAATAATTCTTTATCTGATAATAACGGGTTTCCGATTGAGCATACTGATCGCTGTCATCATCTCCATATCCAAACGAACCACGGAATGTAATATTACGTCCTTTATCATTCAGTTTCCGATTCAGCTGTAAAGTTGCATTAGCCGACAAACTATTTGATTTTGACAAATTGTGTTCATTGGTAGCATTAATACGAGTATCCCTTAACGGGTCATCGGTACCTATATTGTTAAAGTTCAGATAATCATTGGGATTTACCACATATTGGTAAGGGTCCTCATTAAAAGTTCCTGATTCTGTTGCCGAAGTCCCTTTTGTTTTATTTATAAGAAACATTCGGCCGAAAAATAATATTGGTCATTGAATCGGGACGCCATTCCATACGAAAATCCGCATTGAAATCAGTCACTTTATTACGATCGGCTTTGTTTGAATTGGAATAAGAATCCCCCGACTGCAAAAAACGCTGTGAAGATCCTACTGTTACTACATCCGCATCACGATAGTTGTAACGCATGCTACCTCCCACTTCCATTTTTCTGTTTCTGTAGCAAAATTCGCTCCTAGCATTTTAGTTGCGTTCAATCCATTGTTACGCCTCCA